>MDTC01082087.1_pt1 | contig 34107 bp, 23 predicted proteins | sample 811181 | NCBI WGS metagenome assembly MDTC01 (sample SAMN05326644, study PRJNA326480) | marine metagenome | isolation source: seawater | place: Pacific Ocean: North | collected 2011
CGGACAGCAGATGAAGAAGTAGAGTTTGCCGAAATTTTTGATCCATTTTCTAATTCTAAACTACCTTTGTTCCAAGAGATAATACCCTGCTGCATCCACTTAGGCAAGTTTTCATATGCAAGTTGTAACCTACCAAGCAAGTCTCTAGCAGTGGATGCTTTGTTTGCTAGGATTGCGATGTTAACATTATCGTTAAAAACAGCGTAGTGCAGAAGATATGATACACAAGTAGTTGACTTGCCAGTTTGGCGAGGCATCTTACATATATTAAATCTGCTGTCATGGAAATTCTGGATAAGTTTTTCCTGAAAGGGATACATGTTAAAAGGCACAAGACCTTCATCCAGAGAGACGATTTTTATATACGTCCTAGCAAAATAAACGGGGTCGTCTTTACATTTGAGGAATTCAATTACATTTTCCTCAGTAAATTCAATTAATGTATTTGCTTTTTTTAAATTAGGATTACCAAGATAAACTTCACTCATAATTAAAAATTAAATCATCCTTGATACACTACAGAAGTTGCATATACATCAGATGCTGATGAATAAATCAAATCTGTTCTCTCCTTTTTAACAATAATTGGATCTTTTCCTGCCATATGCATACTTCCATATGTAACACCGTCACCAGTTCTTATTTCAACTAAACGATCTGATGAATGACTATGTTGAATCATTACATATTCTGCACCAACAGTTGCTCCAACTCCACTGTTAACTGAACATGGAACTGATGATCCAGATCCAGCATTAACTTGAGTTGATTCTCCTAAAACCTTTACTATAAAAGCCATATCAGCAGTTCCAAGCTCTAAGGGACTTATTGATTCTGCTATCAGGATCGTTAGCAGTCTTACTACTAGTTAGTTTCTTTTTCATACCTTTCATTCTCGCACAAAAACTCTTTCTACGAGGGTTCCCAACTTTTTTTGAAGGTGCCTTAAGGTCGCTTCCTGGATTTTCTCTCTCATAGGACTTCCTGCCCTTCTCATTAAGTCCGCCTGACTCGGACTTACCTGACTTTTTTGTCCATGCTGCTCCTTCTTCAATTTCATTTCTCCAATTTGATAATTCTTCGTTTGCTGGATGAACTCTAGCAATACTAAATTCTTTTTGATTTTGAGTTAATGGTTGTTCGTCCTGTTTCTTCAGTTGCTGCTTAACAGCGTCTTCCTTAGAAATTTTTTTAACCTTACATCCAGCATTTTCTTCCTTTAACTTCTCCCTCTCTTCTCTTCTTTTCTTTGCCTTAGCAAGAATTCTTTCTCTTGCGGCATCACGCTCATCTTTAGGAATAGCAGTAACAGCGCCTACTTTCTTATCAACATCACCTGGTTCATAACCTTCTTTTTCACAACGGTTATAAGTCTTGCCAAAGAGTTTTTGAGTTCCAACTTTCTTGTAACCCTTCCAACACTTCTTCGCTTCACTTACGTCACCACCATTTCCATTTTCATTTTTCTCTTCATGATCTTCATCTTTCATGAGTTGACCATTGCCCATGACGTGATATCCCTTGGGAATTGGCTTGCATTTTTTACTGTCATAGCAATAGTATTCACCTTTAGGACAAGACTTATGTCCTTCTTTCAATAAAGGATCTGGTAAAATTAAATCGACAGTTTCAATTTCCAGCGCTTTGAAATCATCTCTCCAATTTGAATAATCATAATCTTCTTTCTTGGTAGAATTTCCCCAGTTAGCAGCACCTTTTTTGCGGCACTTGACTAAGGCACCAGAAGCATATGCACTTGGCCAAACTTTGTAGCGGGACTTGACCTTATGGTAACAAGCATCCTTCTCGCCCTTACCTTCGATTACAGTTTCTTCAGTCTTCACGTTAATTGCCTTTCCCTTTCTGTCTGGATTTGGATCTTGACGATTCTTGCGACGAAACGCAGCTTGCTCCTCATCTTTATTCAAGTTTCTTTTCATTTTGCTAGAACCACATTTTGGTTTGGTGGTTTGTCCTGGTTGCTTGGCACAGGGTTTTCCTGCGTATTTACCGCCCAACTGAACCCAACCAGGGGTACCATCAGAAGAGCGACTCTTGCTAAACCAGTCACGCAAAGAACTATCACCACTTTTCGATTCATTCATCTGTCGAAGAGCTTTATTCATTATTATTTATGAATCCCTGCTTCAACATCTTTTGTAGTTCTGAAGTTGATCCTACAAAGATAGCATTATTGGTAGTGGTATTATTATTTGTAGTTGTATTAACTTCTTCAACGTCTTTAAGTTTTTTCTGAAGATCAATCAACTTGTCAGTTGTATCAGCAACGTTTTTAATTAATTGACCAGCAACTTCATATGCTCTTGGACTTGCTCCTGAATCAGCAAGTTCCATAATTCCATTAATTGCTTCTTGCCCCTTTTCAATTAAAGAATATAAATTTGCACGAGTATATTCATAATCCTTTTTAATATCAGGATTATCAGGTTTTGATGGTACTGGTTTAACCTCTTCTCGCTCAACAATACTACTCTCTATATCGAGAGCATTATCTATGGATTCATAATTATTTTTCATAACTATTAGAGATCAGTTTGTCTTGTAGGACTGTAATCTTTTCCGTCAAAGAACATTTCAATAGACTCATCAAAACCAAAATTATCATCTGGTTGTGCAGTAATTGGATCAGGTGTAACAGTATACCTCATCTCTCTCTTTGCAGTTTGAGTATTGGTATCGGAGTAGTAATCAACCTGAACCTTACGAATGAGACCATCTGTAGATTCGGAAATGTGACCGAACAGATATGTCTTAGCAGTAAAGTTAAAAGTATATATTAGAGACCTTCGGGTGGAAAAATCTCCCTCATAGTCATCTTGGAAAGAAATATTATCTAATACGATGGGAATATCTTTCTTTTCTCCAATAGAATCAACCAAATCAACAGTTAAGTTAAATGATGGTTGGAAGTATGGAAGAATTTGCTCAGTAACCTGAAGAGCATCATCATTCAACTTACATAAGAGATTGAGCTCAAATCCAATATTATATGGAACAGGCATGTACACCTTTTTAACGTTTCCATCATCATCACATGCTTTAAATGTTTGAGTTATTCCTGCCTTTCTTGTCGCATCATATTGAAGAGAAGTCATTTCAAATGACATTCTTGGTAAACTAATTTGAGTTGCCTTGTTTAAGTCTGGTTGCTGCTCAAGTCTTGCTAAAAACTTTTGCATGGGTCCATAAGCAAGAGGAACCCTCATATCACTGATACTCTTATCATTCTTATTTTCATGACGAATATGAATATCATTGAAGAGTGTTCCAAAAGAAACAACGGTTCTCCTAATAATTTCGTGGTAAAAATAATTTCCTAACATTAGTAAGTTCCAAATGGGTTTCCTTGGCTGAAGTCAATAATACTATCTGCTTCAGACTCAATTTCATCGTTTGTATCATATTTATCATATATGTCTCTATCATCATATGATTTGAGACTGTATATAGCGTATCCACCCTCAGTAACAGCAGCGGAAACGGTAGATGCAGTACCAACAATAATTTCACCTGGAAGGAATCCACTTACTGTAGATCCAATTCCAACATTAGAAACTTTAAGTACATTGGTTGTAGCATCCCAATGCTTAACTCTCGCTTCACAAAGAGAGGTTCTACCTCTAATAAGTTCTCCAAGATCATAATTTCCATAACCAGTAAAGATTGCTGGATCATCAATAACAATACCTGTTGGTGGTATAGCACTATAACCAGTTCCAGGATTTGTAATCCTAATTGAATCTACTTCAAGATCATTATTAATCACAGCTACAGCAGTTGCGGTAACCCCTACACCTGCAGGACCTGGAATAGTTACTGCATATGATGTACCAGCATATCCAGCACCATTATCAGTTATTAAGAATCTGGTGACACCAAATCCAGTTCCAAGTGAACATGTAGCAGCAGCGCCTGTTCCTCCTCCTCCACTAATAGTAATGATTGGTGCTTGAGTATATCCTACACCAGTATTTGTTAGTAGGATTTCATCAACTGAATATACTCCTGCTCTTTGTACTATTGTTGCTACAGCAGTAGCATCAGTTCCACCAGAAGGTGCTGTAGTGATAGCAACTGTAGGTGCAGTTGTATATCCAAAACCATCATTATTCAAGAAAATATTATTGATAAATCCTTCACCAGTAAAAGCATTTGCTGTAGCAGTTCTTCCTAAACCAATCAAGTTTAATGTTGTAATATATCCAACATCTTGAACCTGCTCATCAATAGCATCAATAGAAGTATCAATAACTTCATCTTCATATTCAAAGAGTTCACACTGTAAGGTATATACGTAATTTTTCTGTAACTGATAGAATGGTTTTTCGTGCTCTACAAACTTAACTTCAAATAGTCTTTGACCTAATGGAAAATATACCAAATCTCCTTCAGCTGGTCTTGTTATAACTTCAAATATTCCTGGATTACCATCTTGAATAGCATCTAAGAATGGTGTAATAAAATCTTCATATCTTTCTTTGGAGATAGTTAAGGATATTTCATCCTTCAACGAAACTCCAAATTTAGTCATAATATCGCCTTGTCCACTATACCCTTCATAGGTATCAACATATGCCTCAATTAAAAAATTATCATCAAATTGTGATGATTGAATTTCTTTAATAATAGATTGTCTTTTAATTAATTTTCTAGGAATATATGCAACTTCAACACCATATATCTGCAGCTGCTCATTAATGAGATCTTGAACTAATCTTTGTTCGCTTGCCGAACCTTGTAGAAAGAAGGGATTTAAAGCCATTATCCTATCATGTCAAGGGGTGGTAACTCATGTTCGAGCATCATAGTCTGCTTCAATTCTTCTAATTCTTTTAAAGCATCTTCATATATTTCTCTACCATTTAATTCAATACCACCAGGTAATTTAACTCCTCTAAACTTAATAAGGTTTTGACCCCACTGTTTTTTGATTAATGATGTGAGATATAATTTTACAAATCTATGATTGTAAATTTGGGAGAAAGATGCAGGATCAACTGCACGATAGCAATCAATAACTATTTGATCTCCTGCCGATTGAGATCCCCAATCAATATCCAAATACAATCTATCTTGAGTTTTATTGAATCTTATCTGTTTATCTGTGGTTAACAAGAAATCAATATCTTCCAAATATGTTTTAGTCATCGAATATTGCAACAACTCTACGGAGTTGAAGTAATATAAGTCATTTAAAAATAACTGATATTTGATACTAAACATTCCACCAGAAATGCTGCTAGTATCAAATTTAAAAATCTTTTCGACTCCAATTACAGAGTCTGGAACTTGTATGAAATTTGAGGTTTCATAAAATGTTGATGTGAAAGATCCAGCACCAGTGTTTACTGATGTTCCAGTGGTTGTAACAATACCTACACCACCAGAACCTGTTGCCTTTCCTCTATCAATGTCATCTTGAGTTATTTCATACTTCAAGTACATTCTCTCAACACCATCAAAGTGGCGTTCATTGAAGTATTGGAGGGTATCATCGACCAAATCACTTATCTGGTCATCATCAACGTTAATCTCCAATACAGGAGCACCTAGACGCCTTAGACAGTAGTCAATTAACTCTGCTCTAGTCGATGGTTGCGCCATTTGTCTCTCCCTTCTCTAAACTTACACTAGAAGACATCAAATTTTCATATTGTTCTTGCAGAGAAAGAAAATCTTTTTTCAAAGTTTCTAACTTTGCTTCTAATAAAACATTTTGATTTGATATTGTAGAAAGTTTTTTATTGTATAATGTTACTAGAACATTTACATCCACATCACTATTGTTTTGCATTTTTTAGAAAGTTCCTCCATCAAGGGTTGTAGTCCAAACAGGTATACCAGCAGCACTTACTGTAAGCACTTGGTTAGAAGTACTTATACCGGCAGCAGGGGCAGTTGTTGAGGTCTGCTTACCATCGGCATCAAAATAGACAACACCGCTGCTTGAGAAGTCTCCAGACTGGTAGTAAAGACCTTTAATATCCAGGAAACCTCTGGTTCCTGAAACCATTCCAGGTGATGTAATAGTAGCATCTGGAATGTAGGTCCAAGAACGGGCTGGTGCTGCACTATTGGTGTTTGTATCACCATCAATGTAACCAAAATATCCAGTTTTGTTGTTTGCAGTTCCTACGCCAGTGTTATAATCAAATCCAATACCACGATCAGTATTGGTATCAAAAGCATGAGTGATTGTTAATTGAGTTTCTGTAGCAATTCCTGCTGCAGCAACAACTCCCTCAATTGTAATAATCTTAGCAGCACTATCATATGCAGTTACAGTAGTTAAACCACTGTTAGGTAGTGCAGAACTTCCTTGAACAAGGTCTCCTGTGTTGATACCAACCACAGAATCCAGATGAATTGTGCTGACTCCAGCAACAGCATCATCCATCACAGTTCTCTTACTGGTTACATCTCCCAGAATGAGAATAGGATCATTAATTGATACAACTGTCGAATTTACAGATGTGGTTGTACCATCTACCTGCAAATCACCTTTAATAACAAGAGTACCTTCATTGCTTAATCCATCAGGATATGGATCAAGGTACATAATACCATCACCACCCTCAATGGTGGAGATGACATTATCTTTGATTCTTATCTGATCAACTTCTAAGCTACCAGTAAATGATACAATACCAGCAACTGTAACATCACCACCAACATTGAGATTTTTTTCAACCCCAACGCCACCTTCAACAATTAATGCACCAGTATCTTGATTGTGAGACTGAGTATCAACATTAATTCTAAAATCAGCACCAGTATAGGTTAACTGATTTGTACCATCTTCATCATATTCAAACTTAGCATCATTATCAGTACCAAATGTGAAGAAAGTATCATCAAGAATTTTGATTTCACCAGTTCCGGTGGTATCAATGATGAGATCTTCATCAGTAGTAACATTAGAAAGTGTATTTCCGTCTAATCTTAAACTATCAACATTCCACTGATCGACCTTTCTTTGGTCGTCCATGATGGCAACAATACCACCATCACTATTCCTTGTATTTGATATCCCATCAACACTACCTGGAGTGTGATCCATCATGGACGTGTAGTAACGTCCACCTACTGATAGAACATTTTCTCCTTCGTCACCAATATAAATTCTATCACTCTTTTCCGCAGTACCTGTAGCGCTACCAATACCGCTAATGGACGCTAATTCACCATATTGAAGTGTGGGTAATGTAGTACCAGAGGATCTTTTAATCCTAATAATACTGGCCATTAAAAGCTCCCTCCGTTAACATCTAAATTTTGTGTTACCCCTGGGGTTAATTCCAAAGTCGCATCCCATTTCCCAGTCGTTGCATTATAAACTAGCACCATTCCATTTGATGGAGACCCAATGTTTACATCAGTAAGATCTGCTAATGCAAGATCTTTTGTACCCGCTAATGATGAAACAACTTTAATTGCGGGTTGTGCACCAACTCTAGCCTTTATAATATCAGCCATTTAGCGTGTTACTCCTTCTCTAACGAGAACCGATCCTTCTATTACTCTAGTAACAATACCATTAGAATCAGTCAAAACAACATCATATACATACCTACCAGATTTGAGAGTTGCTGTAGTAATACTACTCAAACCAACACTTACAGTGCCAGCATTTACATTTACAACCGATGCATCGAAGTCCGTTTTAGTCGAACTTCCTGCCCATTTTCTCATTTGAGCAGAAACAGTGTACCCAGTTAAATTGAGAACATCATTTGACTGTGATGACTCAAGAGTAAACGTTTGAGTAAAAGTGGAACCAGTATTGACAGTTAAATTACTTACGTAAGTCGCTGACATTTATATAGTATTTCAGGATCTAAAGTATATTTATACTCTCTATATCTCTGTTTGAAGATCTGGAGGTGTTGGTAAGGTTTTAAGTACTTCTTGCTGCTTCAAATACAACTTAAACCAACACTTTGCAAGATTTCTCAATTGCTCAATATCATTACAAGTATCAATGTCTCTAGCAAGTTTTTCGTATTGAAAAGACTTATTTAATGTACTTAATTGAATTTCATTTGGATCCATTAGTAAGCTCCCTCAGTAATTTTTTAATTTCATTAATTTCTGATTTTAACTCTTTGAGTTCCTGTTTCTGGGCATTCATACGATCTCTATTTGAGACGTATTGGTTATACCCAGAAACATCACAGTTAACTATAGCTCCTGTATTTTCATCCCTGTATAAATTGGGATGTCCTTCAACTGGTATCATGCTAATGCTATAGTTCTGATATCTCTAAATCTAGGTGCAAATGCCTGATTAGTTCCAGACATTACAATCTTAATTTGATATCCAACAAACTTGTCCAAGTTATTAGCATTGAATTCATATTCTAAGAATTGATCTTCAAGGCTAGCAGGAACAAATGTATCAGGTAACCCATCATTATTAGCAGGATTGATTACATCTGCAAATCCGTCTTGGTTACTATCAACTTTTAAGTTATTGTAACCTGGGAACAATTCAAATGTTTGTTCAACCTCACTTGAATCTGCACGAAGTAAACTGTACAGAACTCTAAAATCTGAAGATGCATGTCTATATGCAGACAAGATAACTTTCAGCGAAGTTGCTGGTTGTGTCAGATTTATTGGATTTGAAATGTAATAAGCCGCATGTGGATCACCGAGGATTTCATTGACTCTACCATCTCTCGCATAATTTGCGATTGGTGCGTTGAGTCTATTGCTATTCATTTGAACCAAAGAGTTCTTCCAGAATATCATAGGTGAGACATTAGAATCTGTAGTGCTCATATCAATTTTCAGTGTGAATGATTTGTTTCTCAGCAAATCATCAAGATGAGTTGTTTCATTAATTTGGGAGCAAACAATTCTTGTAGAAGAAAGTCTATTTTCTGCATCAAGTTGAACAGATTCATATCCTTGATCAACAAATGATACCTCAGTACCATTTACACTAGTTCCACTTACGGTTCTTATTTGACCTGTGGTATTAGTTACTGCACTTGGATTTATGGAGCTGATGAGAGGAGCAACGGTGTTGAACTGAATGTTTTCAGTTGCTTTTACGTTATTTCCACCAGTAGAAGTGTTAGCAGAGAAAGAAAGTTGTGGTGAATTTGCAGGATCACCGCCACCACCTTGATCAGCACTTCTGTTTGGAGTGTTTCCATCAATAGCAGATCTATCAAATTCAACATAATAATTATCCAGAGAAACTCCGGTGTTACTCATATCATGTGTCCTATTAATCCTTCTCAAGGATACTCCAGCAAGTTCATATTTTACAGCCTGAGTATTTACAGGATGTTCAATAGTGATTGTTGAATCAATACCGCGTGTAATTCCTATCAAAGAGGTTGAAGTTACATCAGTATACTTAATAATTTCATTTCCAACTTTAACATATCCTGGATTGTTACCATCTACAAGAAGACCTTCATATCTATCAAATGTACTTGTATTAGCAACACTAACAACACTTGCAGATGTTTCGAGTGTATTATCCAAAATTGTTGGAACAATATCAGATTCAACATTAGAAATGGTCAACTTATTATTCAATGCATACATTCCATGATTTCCATGAATTACATTGAGGAAGTTTCCATTATGAATACCACCAACAGGAGTAGAAGAATGAACGGTAGCACCAGTGACGTTTGCCATTGATGTTCCGTTAAAGTGAGTCAGTTGTGATGTATCGAAACTTTGACCTTGAACATCAGTTAAGTACAGTGTATCAACTCCAGCAACAAGGGTTTCTACACTAATACGTGCATCAACACCAGCAGCAGGGGTTACAGATGAAGTAACAATACCAACTACATCGCCTACGCGATATCCAGTTCCACCATCACCATCAACAGCAACACCGGTAATAGTGCCGTTAGTTGTTGTTAGATCCAACTTGAGTCCACTACCAGATCCCACGATATTAAATGTTTCTACACCATTAGTATTGGTGTAGTTAGTTCCACCTGTGGTAATACCAGCAACATCTACTCTACATCCTACACTATCAACAAATCCATAAGCATGAGGTTTTCCTGTTGTAGAAACTTTCTTACCAGGAGACAACTTATCAACTTCAGCAGATGCTGATATTGTTGTAATACCAACTGTCAATCTTCTTGGAACTGTTGTGATTGGATTAGAAATTAGTTCAGGTACATAACTATTACTCGCATCCAAAGTTGGATTATGGAAGAGTGCACTTCCACTTGTAGCAGTAAACTTAGCCTTGTACAGTCTAAACTTAAGATCTTGATACTGGTTTGCTGACCAGATTGATCCATTCTGTGACTTGAACAGAGAACCTATACCAAACTGTTGAGTGAACCTAACTGCCTGAGAATCTGGCAGGTTGATAGTTTCAATTGTCTTCTCACCCATTTCAGCAATCCAAACTTCATATTGGTCGGATTCTGGAGATAGGAGAACAAGAGCATATTCTCTTGCTGCTTCCAAGTAAATTGGGTAATCAAAAACTACATTAGTTGCTACAGTTCCGTCTGCGGATGTTTGAACTTGTTCAGGTTGAAGTGTTTTTGATCTTCCAATAACAGTTGTAGTTGGAGTTCCAAGTTCAACAGTCCTAATTTCAACCGTTACAGGAGCATTTCCACTGTCTTTACTAGCGAAGAATAAATCAACAGCAGTCAAATATGCACCATTAAGATCTTCTGGTTTAACAGAAAAATCAGTTGGATCTACAGCCACAGTAAATGTCTGTGCTAATGGATCAATTGGCCAGAAGATTGGTGGTGGTGGAGGAGGAGGTGGAGGCGGAATGAAGTTTGTAATTGTTCTAGTAACTGTTGTAGTAATGTATCTCTGATAAGTTTCAAATGTTCCCGCAGACCTGTAAATAGCTTGTCCAGAGCTTATGAGTTTACTTCCAGGTAATGGTGTTTCATTAGTTGAACTAGAAGACAACTTATAAACTTTTGCACCAGTACCAATTCTTACAGTTGGTGTTGGTAATGCATTTGGATCTCTCAGGAAGAATGAACCTGAAAGGAATCCATTTTGATCAGAAACCAGTTTTACATCCTTAACATAAGCAATAGCACCACTGGTTTGTCCAACCAATTGCATTCCTTTAATAATGTATCCAGCATAAAGACCTTGTGCCTGAGCAGACAATGCAGTAATATCAACATTCAGAGTTTTGGAAGATGCACTATAACTTTCTGATATATTTTCTGAAGGGTAGTATGGGTTTTTACCAAACTTGATTGTGGGATTATTGAAAGGACCTTCTTTATGTCTTGAACTTGCAACTCTGAACGAAATTGTTGGTCCAACTCCACCTAAACCAATAGCATTTCCTATTACAGTCTCACCAACAGTAAATGCTGCTGATGCTCCATAATTTTGTAAGGTTGTATCCGTAGCAATTTCAATAAGTTTTGGAATAAAGTCTACAGATCCATTTCCATCTAAGAATTGATAAATTCTTGTTAATGGTTTTAAATTAGTTGCAACAAATCCAGTATTTCTGGATCTCATGTAGATTTCTGCTCCAGTATTGAGGAGTCTGTTTTCCGTATTTACTGAGGTGCTGAAACTTACAACTGTTCCACCCCAACCAGTAACATTTCGAACAACTGTTCTTGCTACATTGATATTTACATCATCTAATTGAATTCTTCTTACCCAAGTGTCCTGTTCTGGACTTACTTTAATTGCTCCAATATAAGAAACAATATTGAAAGGATTTATATTTTCAACTTGTGTTGCATATGGTTGCTTAATCCATTCAACAGAATCATATTTTAAAGTAATGACTTCACCAGTTTTTTGGGTATTAGAATCGAATAGAGCAAAGTTTTCTTCTTCATCGAAAGATTCATCACTTACACTAGATGCAGCAACAGGTTTTAAGTTGATACTGTTTCTAGCAATTCTTGGGGAAAGTTCTCCAAGTTGATCGTCTATTTCTGCTTCAGAGAAAGCGTTGATGAAGTCATAAGTTTCAAAATTATCAACAAAGAATCCACTCTTAAATCTATTGATACCATTGGCATCTTGAACTTGTAAGGTTTGAGTATTGAGTTCTAACAATGAGAGTGAAGTTACTCTTTCTAGATTTTCAACTCTATCTTCAATCTTACCGATATCTCTCATTGTATATCTTCTATTATCTTCAAGCGTAATCCCAATGTTGCTTGGATTATAGAGATATGGTGGATATACTAAAGTAGCAAGTTCCATCGATTGATCTGGGTTCGATGGTGGTTTTGGTGATTTTGATGCTTCACCTTTAACAATTACAAATTCGCCATTTTTATTAAGTATTAACTTATCAATTCTTCCAAGATAATACTGATATCCAAGAATAGCACCCTCATTTGGAGCCATCAAGATTTTTGGAGAAGTTCCAAAATTTCTAGCATCAAAGTCAAATGGAGACTGACTAGTAGAAGTAAACTGAGATACTCTTGGTCTAAAGTCTAAGGTATCAGTTGACCTTACGGTTTCAATAAATGGAACATCATATTCAAATCTCTCTTCATCATAACTATTGACGGTAAATACATCTCCTTCATCACCTGCAGGAACAGTATAGTGGTCAAAGAAAACAGAAACTTTCTTTGCAGGAGCACTTTCACCAGATCTTCTAACTATACGAGAATAATCATAGTATTGTTTTTTCTGTCCCTTATCTAAGGTATACTTATTACTAACATCTTTAAATGCACCAATTGTAATATTTTCAATATTTGTAATTATATTTGACTCTTCAAATGTTACTACTTCATCAACTTCAAATCTACTGTTAGTGAGATAAACAACACCTACAGTATTTGCAGATGGTTTTGAAACAACTCTAGCATAAGTGTTTGATGTAGAACCAAGAAGGTTTTCACCAATGATTACATTAGTATCAGTATCAACTAATGTGCTAAAGACTAGTCTATCTTCTACAGGTTCATCAGTATTTAAAGATTCATAGATAGCAAGAACTTTTACAGCATCTGGGAAGTTGATGCAAATTTCTTCATCCTGTACTCTAGTTCCATAGAATGCACTATATGTGAGTCCATCTTGAATAGATGTAGTAACTCCACTAATTTTAGTAGTGGACTTATCAATATTAACTCTTGTGCTTCTAGTGTAAATCTTAGACTTATTTTGAACTGTATTTTTTACAAAAGATGCATTAATAGCAGCGATTGTTTTAGTATTAGTAGCAATATTTGAGAATGTAACCTGACTTGAGTTGGGGAATGCAACCTTATCTGCAGTCAGATTCTCAATAGAACCATCGGTATAGAAGATTGAGTATCTTTCTTCATCAAATGCCGCAAAAGCAGCACTTGTTGCATTTACACCTAGATCAAAACTGGATAAGTTGACAGTTATTGTTGAAGATACTGCATGAGTAAATCCAGGATTTGTTTGAGCAACAAAGGAAATTGTAGATCCACTTAAATCTACAGAAGCAATGTTTGTATCAGGTAACTCTGCATATAAAGAACCCTTTTCAGTATCAAGAACTTGAGGTTCTCCAATTGAGAAAGGTACGTTAACTGTGGTTGCAGGGAAAGATCCATTACATACACCAGTAACAGAGTCAACCGTTGTTAAGGTCATACCTAACAGGTCTGGATTAACACTAGTAACTCTATTGTATCTTTCATCAGCAGAACCTGATACTTGATAGCGAATGATTGACCCTGTAGTGATACCACTCAGTGATGCTGGAGCAGATACTGTAACAGCACCAGCATTTGTGATAGTCAGAGTTTCAGATCTATTAGAACTACCAAGTCTTGTATCTGCAAGGAATGCTGTACTGAAACCAGAAACTGCTGTTGGTTGGTGCAGTGATTTAATATCTTGAGTTCCAAAAACCTGAATATCACTAATAGTTCTTGGAACAAATGAATTTCCATTAATTTCAAGTTGCTCACCAATCTGGAAAGAACCAGAAGTTTCTCTAACATCAATTGTTCTATCATTTAAAAATTGAGAAACAAAAGCAGTAGCACCACTACTCAAACCTCTAACACGAGAATAAATTGGAAGATCGTTATTCCCTATTTCAGTATTTAAAGTTAAACGAGTATTTGTCTGTATGTCATACAAATACAAATCCCAGTTAGTAGAATCTCCACTATAAGCAGCATCGGTAAGATTGCAGGTGTAAATTCTAGCAACACCAATTGAACTACCGGCACCAGCAATGCTTGAATTTTTTCTTTGATCTTGTAAGTAGACAACTCCTTTTTGAACAGGAGTTCCACTTAAGTTGTTTACCTTTACAAGATTTCCCATCTCAAATGGGATATTCTCGTTAGTTACTTCTGCTGTAGTTCTTGGTTTTTCAACATCAATAATTTCAACACCTGGTTTTTCAATATCAAATCCTCTTACATATGCTTTTCCTGGAGAAAACTTAATGCAAGCTAAATCACTTGATGGAGTATTTCCTTCTTCTGTTTTTTGATTTGCAAAAAACAATCCATCATTACCAAGTCTATTATTCAGTGAATTATTAATTGAGAAATCAAAAGGTTCTACAACATAATCACCAGACTCATCATATGTTCTTTCTGCAAAATAGTCTCTGATTAAATTATATTCAGTCTTTGGTTGAGTCTTCTTAATCTCACCATTTTCAATACGCAATACTTCAATGAAATCGGTATCATTGAGATCATCTAATAATTTTTTGGTTAAAGTAGTTGATATTTGAAATCTATCAGCACCTGGAGCAGCAAAGTTTGAAAATCCCTTTGCATTATCATATAGAGTATCATCATCCTTTGGAGTGATAATCTCTTCGGAGATTTGGAGACCTACTCTATAAGAAGGTGTATTTCCATAATAATCTAGAATTATGGTTTGCTTTGCAACATTTACAAAGTAACCTCTAATAAAATATACACCATTATCAATAGAAACCGCAGATCCAGTAGCAGTTGCCTCAGAAGGAATTGTAGTTGCGAATGTTGTCCCAGCATTTATGGTGGTATTTCCATAAACAATGTTGGTATCGCAAGTTAAAGGTTCATTGTCCTCAAAGGGGTTGATTTCAAAATTAGTATCAGAATCAACATACTTAACATACAGAGTTGAATATTCAACCTCTGATGTTGGAACTTGAACTCTCTGAACAATTGCAGATATTCTGGAATTGTCACCAGTAATTCTTTTTCCAACTAATTGTGAAAGATATGCAGTAATATTAACACCAAATTGCTCAGCATTTAATTTTACAGCATAAAATTGATTATCAAATGTTGCCGCTCCTGGAATAACTAAGGAACCTTCTTTAAAAATATGACTACCAAAAGACTCAACTTGATTCTGCAACATAGATTGCAGACTATTTAATTCTCTTGCCTGAACAGGTCTTCCAGGATTAAATAGAATCTTATAATAATTCTTGTCTTTCGCCCCTAGATTTTTTTCATAAAAATCATCATAATATGGACTTACATTGAGGTTAGTTTTTTGAGCCATTTTTTAAAATTCCAGGACGATTTTAATATCTTCTTTTTGTTTGGAGTTTCTCTGAACGGTTGCTCGATTATCAATATATAAAACGCTTCCGCTCGTATTATTTATCTCTGGAGTTGCAAGACCTTGTGAGAACACAACACCCAGATTTATAACTTTATTTGTAACTGTTGTGGTAATACCAGAAAAAGTATTATCTACAGTTCCACTAAATCCACCATCACTTTTTGTAACTGATCCTGATGAATTAAATGCAAGTGCTTTTCCATTAGCATCAAAATATGATGAAATACCAATGAAATCAACTTGGTTAGATCCACCGCCACCATCGTAATATAGTGATCTATCTTGAGAATATTTCATAACCATAGTGTCTTCGTCATAAGACACCGCATATCCAAATGCTGTTCCACCAGTTACAGGTTGTTGAATTTTATCACCAGGAGAAATTGTTCCAGTTACAGAACTAAACTTAATAGCATGAACAGCAGAAAACTCACTTGCTGTATATACTGAAGTATTAATTCCTGCACTATCAAACACTGTAGGATTCTTTACAATGCCAACCTGAGCAAATCTTGTATCAATTGGAAAATCTTTATTTGAATCATCAAATCTAGCATAGAATAAAACTCTATCTGCACCTAATTCTTCATAGATATCAAATCCATGACCTTTAGAAGGTGGAATAATAGGAACTAATTCTGCATATGTTGTAGGTGCATTAGCAGTTGCAGTTCCTAGATCAAGTAATCCAAAAGTATAATTTTTACCACCAGATGTTACAACAGCGTCTGTAATTTTTCCATTAGCATCAACTGTTAAGGAAACTTCTCCACCAGTGCCATCACCAACAATATTTACAGAAGATCCTGATTGTAAACTATATCCTTCACCTTGATTAGCAATATAAATTTTCTTAATCTGGTTTTCGTTTAAATCTGAGTCTCCATTATTACGAACTGATACTATCTGACTATCAGTAGAAGTTGACCAATTATTTGGTAGAGTTATGAATTCGGTAGAATCAAATTTTACAATATCACTAGGAGAAACAGTATACAGATATTTCCAAGTATATCCATCACTCAGTTTTGTTGGTTCTAGATCTGTAAACGTAGGTTCAACCTGAGAAGCATTACCTGTTGTTAGAATACCTGATGCTCCATTATCAATACAAATATAAACTCTAAAATCTGAGTTTATAACATAATAATCTGCATCATACAACCTCATTGCCCCGTTAATGGGGGATGGATTAATAACACTATAGTCCGACCTATACATTTCGTATTTTCTACCAGTTGTCCACTGGATCTTTCGAACTACACGTCTAAAATTAGCGCTAGTAATTTTCTTTCCATACAGCATAGTGGACTGATAATGACTTAAATAGTCGCCATTATCAATTGGACTAGGTGTATTTGTATCCCAATTAGCATCTCTTCCATATCCATCTGCTGTTGGATTTGTTAATCCAACAAAAACATAGTAAGAATTTTCAGTGTTATCTACTGATTCTGCAAAATTGGAAGCATTTAGTATTCTAAGCTTATCTGTTACAAGAGCAGGCATTTGAATATAGTTTTTTTTATATTTATATGAATTTATAGAGTCTTGGAAATAGGTCCTTTATCTCTAAGTCCAGAATTTCTTCTTTGGACAGTTGGGAATGTAGTCAATCCAGTATTGACTGTGTATCCAGATACACCAATTGAAACTGGTGATGTGGATCTAGTTCCCTGTCTTAATCTACCCCAAGTAAATCTAGCAGGATCGATACCATCAGGTACGAGAGTACTTGTAATACCTACATGGTTAGTTGTAGACAAGATATTGCATGTAGCAATTCCTACGCCAGGATCCCAAGAACTGATGTGGTAGATGTTATCAACACAAGTAGTTCCGATTGCAACAATTTCAGTATCTGAATTGATAATCGAAGTTACTTCATTTCCAACCTTACTATCAAAGATTACAAGTGGATATCCCTCTTGTATTTGACCAAAACTAGGTGCAAGATTAGGATCAAGAGTGAATGCAATAGCGAGGGAAGCACCATTTACTCCAGGAGTAGTAGCAATTCCAACTACAGCACCATCAAATCCTTGCAGAAGATTGATATCAGTTATGATTTCAGTAACTGGATTTGGTGTTGGTACCAATACTTGTGGGGCAACATCCATGTTATATCCAAGACCAGGTTCTAAGATAAGTGGTGATGTGATAGATCCATTTGAAATAGAAACTCTGGCAGTAGCAGTTGATCCTACACCAACACCTATGCTGCGTGGAGCAGAGATACTAATATCTAAAGTAGATCCAGAATAACCACTTCCAGGTTCTGTGATTGTAAGACTTACAATTGTTCCACCTGTACCAACTGTTGCAGTAACTCCAGCAGAAACAAATTCAACACCACTATTAACAATTATTGCATCAATATCTGGAGAACCTGAAGATTCGTAGTTGAACAGATCAATACTATCAACGAAGATGTCAGTTTCATTAGAATTAACATTCTTAATGATCTTAGCAGTAGGATAAATTTGTGGTTCAATAGAATCTCTAGTCTTATAGATTGTTTGACCTTCAATAACCTTATCAACTTTTTGCTTAGTCCAATAAAGTGGTTTGAAATTAGTTTCATCTATACCATCACCAAGATATAAATTGGTTTGAAGTTTATCTGAGGTGAGGATATTTGTAACGACTCTCTTATCTTGAGACTTAGTATTATAATTACCATTCATAGCGAGGACTTGAACATCATCACCAATTTTTATGGTCTCTGTTACATCTTGAATAGAACTATCTTCTGCACTTCCTCTATAGAATAAGATATCAACCTTATCATTTTCTTTTGGTGGAGAAGTGAATGTAAATGTTGTTCCACCCTCAAAATTATATGCTTCACCTGGAACTTGCAGAATACCATTTACAAAGATAAGGAGTAATGGATTATAATCAATCAACTGAGAATCTTGATCTGCAGTATCTTTTTCAAAACTTAGAAGTTGGTTATTATACTTCAGTGGGAATCTAACTTGAGTTCCATCTTGCTCATTTGCAATGGAATCAATATAGTCCATTTCACCAAAGTTCCAACTTGCAAAATTATCACTGAATACATCAAGAACAGTCATTTCAAAATGACTTATTGGTTCAGAAAGTCCAAAGGCAGTAACAAGTCCAACTGCTCTGAAGACATCACCACGTTGGAATCCATATCCCTTTCTAACAATATCAAAATTTGATACCGAGAATGTAGTTGAACCGATTCCAGTAGTGGAAGCAGCAGAAACATCAACATTTAACAGTAGACCTAATCCTGTATCTGATGTTGTACCAATTCCTAGTCTAGAGACACCAGTTACACTTAATGGACCATAAACAGGACTTGGTATCTGTATTGAGGGGTTAACATATCCAGTGCCTGGATTAACAACATTGAAACTAAGTGTACCGCCAGCACCAACTATTGCTTCAATTTCAGCTTCAGCACCATTATGAAGTGAATCGGTAACACCAATCGAAACAACTCCACTATATCCAGATCCAAAGTTGCCAGTTGAACCAATACCAATACTAACAATTTCACCAGCACTGAGAGTAGCAGTTACTGATGCTCCAACTAAAGGAGCATATCCCAATCCAGGAGTTGATCCAAGTGAAATAATAACTCCACCTCTTGGAAGTTGATTCTTATTAACATCATCTTGAGAGATAATGATTTGTCCATTTGTGGATGTAATTCCACTAAAACTGATGGTTGTCATTCCAACAGTTTCTATAATTTCATAGTTGTTACCTGGATTATTGATTGTAGATGGTGCTTGGAATATACCATTAAGGATTACAAGACCATTTCCTCCAGTGCTTCCAATTCCAGTGGTGCTTGATCCACCAACTGTTATTTCATAATCAGTATCTAATCCAGTAAAGTTTTCACTGATATTATCATAAACAACATTAGATTGATAATCTTTCTTCAAGAACACTCTACCATTGAAAGATGCTCTTCCTTCTTCGAGACCATCATCATCACCAAACAATTCATCAGACAAATTACCTGTTGGTGGATCAACAAAGTGAATTGTGCTCTCAACAATATTGTATGAACCTCTATACAGATCGGCATCAGTAAATGCGGTGTGAGGTGTTGCTGCAGTTCCAACAAATCCTCTATCAACTTCTATCAGTGGGAAAGTTCCAGCGAAAGAAATTGGACCAGCAGGATATGTTGAAAGTCCAACGTTTTTAACCTTCATATATTCATCTTCAACCTTTATTACGTCACCAAGACCAATTGAAGAAATTCCACTAAGTTGAACAAAAGATGTAGAAATACTAATATTTTCTTGAGTTACATAATCTACTAATGAGAATGCAATTGGTTGTTGAATTAGGTTATCAATTGATATAAGTGCTTTCTCATTTTTCTTGAACATTTCAAGAACGTGTGCATTACCAGATCCTGCTGATGTGAAAGTAACAGCAATTCCTAAATTCGCATACTCTCTCTTAGTTGAAAGTTTGAATGAGTCATTATCAATCTTAATAGCAAAGACAGTTTCTGGAAGAACATCCGTGGTTATTCCAGCATTATTCTCCGTAACTCCTATTCCAAGAGCAGTTGCACCAATTGATATAAATGTTGATTTTGGAGTATAAATCAATTCTTCACCTGTACTAAAGAAGTGATTTGAAATTTCAAAAATGCCAGTGTCGAGATTTACCTTAGCAGAATTTGGATTAAAGACTTTTGCAAAAATAGGTGTATTTTGGTAGTTAAGATTAAAATCAGTTTTTTGCAAATCAGTGTCATTTGGTGAGAAATAACGCTTCAGTTTGATAGATTCTCTAACATTAGAATATGTGAGATCCATAGGATCATTAGAGAAATCTAATTCAGTGTATAAGTTTTCATTATAGACCAGAATCTCCATCTGGTCAGAACTAAATTCAGAATCTGGATAGAATTTCAGTTCAGTATCTGTTCCATTAAGATTACCTCCAAAAGTTCCGATTCCAGTAGTGCTACCAATAGAAAGGAAAGGATATTGTGATACAAATACGTTATCATTATTTTCTATAAGCATTACCTGATGCAATGCACTAGTTTCACCAACACTAACTCTTACAGTTGACTTGACTGATGAGAATAAATCACGTCTGAATGATTTAATAGTTGTAATTCCAGATTCATTCAAGAAATTAGACTCTATAGTTGCAGATCTTTCATCACCATCAGGTTGTCCACCAACTTGGAACCTATAAGTTGATATACCTGCTGCTGTAGTTCCAAATCCGACGTTTTTAGATCTTACAGTTATAGTATTTGCTGTATCATTAGCATAACTGAGAGAAATAATTCCATTAGTTATGTCTGCCTCAAAAGATCCGATAGAACTTGCATTGAATATATCATTTTCAGAGTCAAAGAAGAACTCTGAAATGAATGCTTCAGTTCCGTTATGATCTAAGTAAACTTCAACATAATTTTGCTCATTTGAAACATTATCTAACACATGAACTTGAGCAAGAGCAGATTCAAATTCATCTACTGGTTTGCTGAGTATAGTAGTAGTTACTCCAGTGGTTACATTTGTCGTAATTCCAGTAATATCAACAAATCCAAGTGGATATGTACCAAATCCAACATTATATGAGGAAAATTCATTAGTCAATGCCTTGATATTATAAGAATTGAGTTCATCTGTTGGAGTGAAAATCAGGAATAAATCTCCATTAGCATCAATATTTCCTGAAATTGTTGCAATTTCTTCATTTTCTGAAGATAATGTATTTTTCTCAAATGTAAATGTGTTTGAATTGTCATTAAGGACGATTATTTCAGTAAGTTGATTCTGAGTACCATTCTTTTCCTGAATTTGAACTAAGAATCTATGGAATTTTCTACTACGAGTCAGTTCACTAAGATTAATTGTAGATCCACTATCTAAATCTAGTAAGAAACTTGAGAATTCATCGGAAATATCATCAATTTCCAATACCCTATTAGTTCTTAGTGCAATATAATCAGCAAGATCCTTGTTTTTAAACTTCAAGAACTTGGATGTATCACCAGATGTGTCTACATCAACAGTTAAATCGAAGTTATTGATGGTATCAACTCTATTATCACCAAGAATATCTACTAAAGTGACTGTAAATTCAGAAGAGGACGCTGCACCAACCGAAGTATCTTTCAGAATTTCTGTCGTAGCAAAATTCTTAAGACCACTTGGGTGAACAAGGTTGTTAACAGGACTTACAATGTCTTTCCACTCTTGCTTACTCTTAATATCGTAAGAAAGATTCTGATAGAAATCATTATCTGGAATTACTTGAACATCATTATTAAGTTGTCCAACTGGATCAGTCCATCCAATACTCTTTTTAGCAGAATATTTGATTATGAATTGACCTTCAAATCTATCGATGGAATCAACAGTTGCTATAGATCCAGATTGCTTACCTTTAAAAGTATCTCCAGGATTTAATTTATATGCTCCATTTATCTTGATAAATTCACTTAAGAATTCTACAACGGTAAGGTCTTGATCTTCAAAAAGACTTGATGTTGGTGTTTTGACTGATAAAGTTTCGCCAACAACAAATGGTGCTATAGATGTTTTAACTGAGAACTCTGGATATGTGTTAGTATTAATAACATTTGTGTATATGACTGATGAAGTCTTGGCGATACCGGCATTGGTAGTCAGACTGCTCAAATCATATCTGAGAATTCTTGGCAGATTAGTTCCAGCATTTATATATTCACTAACCTCAAAGAACTGATATCCATAATTCTTAGAACTAAGACCTTCTCCATTTTCAGACTCTAAACCTTCAACAAAGATCTTAGATCCTACAACAAATGGTTCTGGATTGAATCCAGATAATGGAGTTGTGAGAATTAATTCAACTTCATTTGAATTAACTGTAACAGTATCAATACCAACACCATTAGTATTATTGATAGCTCTAATAGCAACATTACCAAAAGATGGAATACCTTTTGGTTGATCAACTATATTAACATCAACAATAGAGGATCCAGAGAATACTGGTTGTAAGTATCCAGAATCAATTACTGATCCAGTGTTTTGATCAACGATGATAAGATCTGGTGCTACCGTATAGTTTATACCACCACTTATAATTTCAATAGAATCGAGAGTATTACCATTAATTAAAGTAATTTCTGAAGGGAGGGTTGTCTTTGGACTCAGAGTTTTATCTGAGGAATAATCAAACCCTTCATTAATAATATTGATTTCTTTAACATTACCAATTTTCGATGATTCGCAAACAATTAATGATCCAAAACCACCACCAGATGAAATTACATCAGAAACTCTAGGAAGTTTATCATATCCATTACCTGAAGATATGATTCTACAAGCATCAATACCACCTCTAGCAGAAAGTGACTTGGTTGCGTATTCTAAAGTATCACAATCAGCAGCTGCATATGAAAGATTTTCTGGAATTGCACTTAACGAAATATCGAAAGTTCTAGTAGTAATTCCACTAACATTGTAATTTCCGTTATAATCACTATCAATATATCTAATCGTCGAGTAATCTATTACACTATCATCAGCAGTACTTATGGTACCTGATTTTTCCAGAGCATAGTACAATTGCTTTGGTAATGTGATATCATGCTTTAATGTAAGTGAAGCGTTTGTCGATATTCCTACTGTTCCTACGCCAAGAACATTGAACGTATTTGTTGACCCTGAAGAAACAAATTCATTCTTAAATTCCTGATCATAGAATATTTTCAGTTCATATCCTTCTAAGGATGCGTCTGTTAAATCAAATTTGAGGTCATTGTTCTCAACAGTCGAGAGTTGTGGATTAACTCTAGATAAAGTTTGAGATGCTCCACCAGTTGATGCAATACTTACAGATCTTGGTGGATTTGCTATAGAATCATTATATGTTGTAGAAAGTTTAATGGTGTCTTCATCAACTTTGAAAATATAATATTCATTTCCACTAAGTGAATTAGATGAGGCATCTTCATAGTATACCTTCTCACCAGTAACCATTCCATGGTTTACAATGGTAATCTGATTTAATGAAGTATTAACTCCAACTGAACTAAATCCAACTGGATCTACAAGGATTTTATCACGTAAAGTATCACGTCTAACTGAAACCGCTGCTGCAGTTCCAATACCAGAAGTTAAAGATGGACGTACTTCTAAGGAAATAGAATCATTTTTCGTGAGATCATGATCTAATTCTGTTGTAACAGTACCCTGAATCTTTTCAACATCTCCCAGTGCTTGGAAGAACAATGACTCGAATGAGTATTTTGTATTGTCGGATCCTCCACCAGTAAAGAATAGTCCGTTTGTGGTGGTTGTAAGTCCAATTTGAGTAACAATACCAATATGGTCTGAAGACTGTCTAATCAAATATACTGTTTGATCATCTCCACTGAGAGGTAAATTGAATTCTGCTGAACTACTGGTATTTGCTACAGATAATGGATTTGATCCATTTGGTTTGTTAAATACAACCTTTTGATTTGTTTGGAATGGATGGTTGGGTAAGAAAATTGATTGTGTAGGAATAGATATAGTTTTATTTGATTGAATTCCTATGGGATAAGTTACTGCAGTAGCAAAACCTACAGTTACACCATAACCAACTGCATTTACTGGATTAAAGTTAACTTTGTCGTTGAAAGTAGAATCAAAGAACTCAGTATTCTTTTGAATAGTAAATTTATTTGGAACATATACAACTGGAGAATTTACGGGTATGCGCTGTCCAGGAAGTTGTCTTTCTACTCTCAGAACTCTATTATAATCAAATACATTCAATAGTTTGAATATTTCAGTTCCAATTCCAACACTACTTCCGATAGAAACTGATTCTGGTATTCTAGAAACGTTAAGATCAATAATATCGGCAGTAACATCAGAATCTTTTCCTGTAGCAGCAGTAATAAATGCAGTTTCAGAACTTACACCAATTTTGTAATATCCATTCAAATTGGTTGCTACTGTTGAGAATCCAGATATAACAACATAATCTAAATTCTGTAAGTCATGTCTATTTCCAGTTTGAACTTCTATGGTAGAAGCATCTTTTCTAACAAATACAGAATCTTCAAATGTAGTAATATTGGTTTGGAGATTTGTAATTTTTTGACCTTTAATTCTGGAAACATCAGCAGATAATCCACCACCAGATCCTGTGCTTTCAATTACTAAGGAATCTCCAACCTTATAATTGTTACCAGCAGAAAGAACCTTGAGATTTTCGACAGGTCCTTTTGATAAGGATTCAACAAGAGTTACCTGACTGATAAGTTCATTTGACTCTACAATAAAATCATTATCAGCATATTTGTCAGAAACTTTATATGGGAAAGTATTTCTCAATAAAGAAGAACTATTGAAATCAAATGTTTGATTAAGTGACTTATTTGTAGATAAGAATCTAGATCTATACTTTTCACCAATAAAGTAAGGGAATACACCTACATTATTTGAATTACCATCAAGAATACTTGTGGCAAAATATGCATAAACACCTTCTGGAAACTCGGGTGTTATACACCATCTTCCATTATATTCATCTAAATCCCCATTATCAGTAAATCTATAGTCTTCTTCAAAATAACCTTCAGCAAAATTAGCAGTAGATGGTCTATCAGAAATATATGAAGAAGATTTGGAATATCCAGGAACTAATCTTTTAAGTGTAGAGTTAATATTTTGTGGATCGGAATATCCAAAGGATCCATATATTGGATTACCATCATATGCCCATCCAATAATAGGTGAGTGAGTACTTCCATCATCACCAAATACGTCTATTGAATCATCCGAATAACCACATACAGCATATTGAAGATTTCTATTTGATGAAATTAGTATTTCTTGTGCTTCATCAATATTTTCAGAAACATCATTGAATAATGTATTTCTCTTGACGGAAAGAGATCTTACCTGAGGATCAAAGATAGCGTTCGTACCTGCAGATACAATAGAAATAGTTGTATTTGCTGTAGAATATCCTATTCCAGGATTTACGATAAGTAAATTAGTAACTTTGTTATTTTCTACTACAGCTCTAAGTTCAGCACCTGTTCCGTCACCACCAACAACTACTTCTGGTACAGAGTAGTAATCTAAACCAGCATACAACTTGGAAACAGCAGAGATTCCACCATTTACAATAACTGGTGCAAATTGTGCAGATTCTCCATTCTTAACTGTAATAACTGGTTTCCTATGGAAGTCAAGAACTTCAGAACCATAAGAACTTCCATTCTCATAAACATACATATCAGCAATTTCACCAGTAATCACTGGAACCGCATTGATTGTACCTCTAGGTGCTGTAGAACCTAATCCAACCGCAGTGTACTGTACATCTAAGGAAATGGGTGGATAATCAAATATTTGATATCCAGTTCCAGTAGTGGCAAAATCAACATAGTTTCCACGCTGATAGTTTGTTGTATCTGTTCCACCGATTCCAGCATCAGCAAGTCTAAAAGTATTATCGTCTAACTTAATTGTATAATATTGCTTTTCTGTAGATAATCCACTAATTGCAGTAGTTTCGTAACTATAGACTACTCTTTCACCTTCACCAAATCCATGATCAATGAAAGTTACAGCATCAGTAATGGTTGAAATACCAGATGCTTTTACTCTAAGTTTTCTATTTGTATACCCAGTTCCACCATTTACAACCTTAATTCCACTTAAAACATTCTTTGGTTCAGTCTTAAATTTTTGAACTCCAGCATTACCACCAGTTGTAAATCCAACTGTATTGATACCTGCATTATAATCTGCTAAACTTTCATACAGATTAATACTGGTAGAATTAATGAGTTGTACATAGTAAGTAGCATCTTCAATTAAAGTTTTTCCAGTAAGTTCATTACCTGCATTAAAAGTTCCAACACCCAGAGGTTGTTGTTGATTTGCATCATATAAAACTTTTTGACCCTCAACTAAATTATGATTTGAAAGGAATGTAATACTATCATTTACAAAATCAACTCCACCAGGACCAACACCCAGAGGTCTAGCATCAAAAGATATTTCTCTACGCTTTCTCTCAAGCATAGGTTCAAATATAGCACCAGTTCCATTACCACCAGTAAGGTTAACAGAAACAACAACATCAATATCAAAGTCTTGTGGATCTACGTAAATTTTATCAATTGAACCACTAATTACTGGTTGTGCTAAAGCAGTGGAAGATCCATCAGAAGCAACGACAGTTAATGGTGGATTGAGAACATCAAATCCACTACCACCAGATAGAACATTAATTTTTTCTAATGGACCATAATAAATTTTTGAGTTTGATTTATAACTATAAATCTCAACTCCATTGGCAAGAACACCTATACCACCAGGAGTTGTAACATCATCACCAGCATCATTGATATTAACAGTTGCTGGGAATTTTCTGAGCATATTTTGCCCAGAGATAATCTTTTCTTCTTGCTTAACTGCAATAAAATTGTGAGTTGCACTCGTTAAAGTACCAAATTCAAGGTATGAGGAAGTTCCAATAACAGATGGTGAAGAATATAAACGAATATTTTTCTTTCCAGCAAGAACTTCGACAAAGTATACACCTTCAGATAATCCAGAAATTGGATCTGTTGAAGTATATCTTATTTTTTCGCCAGTAATGAAAGAAACTTCAGAGGCAAAAACTATCTGAGAGAATTCATTTGTAGTTACGTTCTTCCCATCAACTCCAGATGCATCATATGAGAATAAAGACTTGGTTATTTCATATGATGGAACTGAGTTGGAAGCAACATAATAATACTCATCATCAGAATAGAAGTTTTGTACTTCTGGTATTGTAGGATCAAATTCTAATGATGTATTAGTAGAACTTGCTACCTTGAGTCTTCTACGAAGGTCATAACTTAAAGAGTTGTTTAATGTAAACGAATTATTTGTTGTGACCAGTTTACCACTGATATTTGTAACTTCTAAATTTGCAGCAGCAACAGTTTGAGCATCTCTGTTTAAAATATCAATACGATCACCAACTTTCAAACTGGATTTATCAATCTCAGACAACACTTCAACCTGAGATATTGATCCAGAACCAAAATTATCATTAATTTGGTATCTTGAACTTGTGTTATAGACTAAACTATTTGCAAAAATTTGCTTATATGTTCTCTCAATAGATGAGTTAGTAATAACTTCACCAACACTATCAATTAAAATTGAGTCTCCGACTGAAAGTTTGGATGCTCTATCACCAGCTCTATATTCTGAAATTACACCAGTAAGACGAAGTTCAACCTTTTTAGTGACATCTCCATCCTCATATCCAAAATATGTCTCACTCGAACGTATCAATGATGCAACAGGAATAGTCTCAGTGACGCCTGTGCACCCGAAGAACTGGTTTATATTCTTGTGGGTATAGGTTATCTCATTATTACCAGAATAAATGGTTCCAGAGTCTTTAAATCCTAAGGTTGTATCAACAACAATTGTATTTGCACCAACGGAAACTTCATTGATATTTTTAGTATTTCCAGTAATTACAAAGTCACCTGTAATTGTTGGGAACGAATCATCAAATCCAACGAATAAAAATAGTTTATAATATGTTTTTCCCTTTCTCTGAATAATTTCAACTTCAGATACAGAAGCAGAAGTGCTAGTGTCTGTTGTTTTGAATATTGTTTGTCCAGATAGTTTCTGTGGATCTCCAGATAAAACTTCAGCAAGAGCAATTTCTCTTCTTACAAAAGCAGCAGAAGATGGTTTGATGAGGAATTGTTCTAGGTCAATGATCTTTGGAGTCTCGCCAAATAAGATATTGAATAGAATTCTGAACGATTCTTCAGTACCTTTAGTCTCATAGAAGGTTCTTGCTTCTTTAATGAAGTTTCCTACGTTCAAAGTAGGAACAAAATCCAAGTCTTCTAATCCTGGAGTTAAAGAATACTTGATTTTTTTATAAAATTCTTGCAGGAAAAGAGCACTTAAGTTCTGAACTGTTGTAGAACTTGTGTGACTTGCCGATGAAGAGTCAGTAAAAACCAATTCTTCATAATTTAAATTCTTATGATAGTCAGTTACACCTGAAAACCCACGAACACAACCTGTAAATGTGTTTCCAGAAACTTCAGTATATGTAATAACTTCATCATCAATCTTTAAAAGACCATATGATTTTGGGAATCCCTTAGTCGATGCGACAGTAATAGTCGTATCATCCGAATCAATAGATGCAGCAAGTGTCGTAGTACCAACGACAACTTCAGGTATTAAATTATCAACAGTCAAATATTGATCAAGATTATCAGTTAAGTCAATAGGACCACCCTGATATTCCTGAGAAATATAATATTGCTTTAAAAATTCACCAAATTTGGGATTTTCATCTGAGATGAATTCCGGTATTTGGTTTTCGATTATTTGTTGAATCTTAATTCTTGATTCAAACCCTGTTGATATCATATCTTACAGCCTCTTTAGTTCCCCATTTGAGTATGATGATCTATAATATTCGTTAGTAGAGAATACTACGCCAGATATATCGTCTCCCGATGCGATAACATCCTTAACCATATTTATCTCACTTTTGTCAATGTTAAAAGAGAGATACAAATCCTTGAGTCCAATCACATCATTGGACTCTGGGAATGCTTGGATTTCAATAATATCCATTGGTTGATCAGTGGAAGTGATGGTAACAGTATTGATATTAATTTCACCCAATACATAGTCCACTGTTCCAGCATCCTTCACAACAACGGTAGTAACTGTTTGCTGTGAACCACCCACATCAGCAACCGTCTCCTTGACGAGAGCAAGAGATCCGGTCTTTAGATCTGCATTTGGTGTGTCTGTAATGTAAACAGTCGAAGTTTCTCCAGCAATCTTAAATCCAGTTGATTTAATATTTTTTCCTGCTGGATTAACGTGGAATCTATTACCATAACAAATCTCATATTGAGTTTGTTGATTGATAAATGCCTTCAAATCTCTACGAATACGAACAGTTGTAATGTTTGAAGTAATCGCAGCATCTGTATTATCAATAACTTGCTGTACCTTACTATACTTAAATCTACCACCAAATGAATTCAACTCTGTAGTTCCCGAATAGAAATTAAGAGAATTGATTACACGAGTCTTCAAATCCTCAACACTATTAATCTTAGAGAAATCATAGTAGATAGCAGAATTAACCTCCACATATAGTATCTTGAGGTCAACAATTTGTGGATCTATACCAGATACAGAGTATAACTTCAGTTTATTCTTGATCTGTTCTTTATTGAAGTCTGAAACATAGGTACCATTTTTTGGTTTTACACTAATGAATACCTTACCAAACTGTGGAGGACTTAATTCCTCACCACCAACTACGGAGATTGACTCTGCATTTGGATAGATCTTAGACTTAATGATGGTCTCATAATCATTTGCCGTAACCGCTCTATATTGCGACGCATAGAGGCGTGGAGCAAAGTTCTTGATGGATGTAATACTTTCTATGTCTGACCCATTCTGAGACGGTTGTAGCGTCAATACAGACCCTACTGTTGCTGGTAATGGTGCCTCATTATCATCAGTGAATGATCCAGCAAAGGTGAATGAAGAAGCACCATTACCATCTTTACCATCAGTAATCATATAGGTGACAGTAATAATTGCCTGATCTTCTAACTTCTTACCAAATAATCCGTCACCAAAAAGCAATTCATACTTTTCATCATCTACTTCTTGTATCAAATAGATTTCAGAGTCCTTATTGATATTGAAAATATTCTCAACTAGAGAATAAGCATTACCTAATCCACTATCACTTGGATTTTTTACATAAACACGAATTGTTGATGTATCAATAAATGGATTTTCAAGAACAAATTTCTGATCTAGTGATCCATCAACAGTAAATTTCTTTTTGAGAAGGGTTCCTTCGTAAATTTCTAAGTTATTGAATACTGCCTTACCGTCCTTCACAGTCGCACTTACATTGTCTGGGGTAGAAAACACATAAGAACTGTTTTCGACCGATCCAGTGCACACCAAACCCGCTTCTAGGGTCATTGTAGAGGTAGATTCACTTGTACTTGCAGTGAAAGAAACTATACCAACTGCAGAACTTCTGGATGATGGTACATATCCAATGTTTCTAGCAAGTGAAACAACATTTTCTCTAACTGTTGCTGAATCTAGGAACGATTCATTTACAACTAAGTTTGAGTTAAATGCAGTAATGTAAGTATTATACGCTAATGTGTCGATTAAAACCGAAAAGTTGGATCCTTCAAAGTCAAAATCCGTGAACGTGGAGTTAGCACGGAGATAATCTTTGATTGAGGATTTTATCTGGTCAAAATCCAGATTAGCAAATTTAGTAAATGGCATCGATTATCTTGCTGACTCTAATATGAATGAGAATGATTGTGTTGGAAGTTCTTGCCCAATGATATTAAAGGAAACAGTCGCTTCGAATTCGTTCGTATCAGGTCTAACGACAACATCTACATCAACATCATTCACTCTTCTTTCATAATTTCGAATTACATTCTGAATTTGATCACGAATGACTGATGCAGTACCAAAATCTACAAATTCAAATAGAGAGGAACGAACTCCTGAACCAAGATCGGGAGCAAAGAACCTCTCATTTGGAATCGTTTCAACTAAATTACGAATTGAACGAATGATTGCGTTTTGATTTTTTAATATCGGTAGATCGCCAGTCACTGGATGTGGCTCAAAAGACAAACTAATATCTTTAAACGATCTTGATATCCTTTTAACTGCCATTAGTAGGGCAAACCTTCAAGTTTTTATTTATTTATGCCCTAAAATCAAATTATTCATGCCAACGCTCAACATAGTCATCAAACCCACCAGACCCACCACATGGTCGTGAGTAACGATCTTCAGGAATATCATACTTTATCTCCTCTGGATCTTCAGTTTTATGTGGTAAAGACCAATAATCTGTGATTAAATTTGTTGTTCCCCACATTTGATACATGTATTTTGAATCTCTATCTACAGATGCTCTGCCCATTTGTCTCCTTGTTTGAAAAAAGAGAACTTTTTGAGGGGTTGCTATCCCTTTTCGTATTTATTTTATGTAAAATCCGCGTCTAAGGTAGTCCTCATCCTCTACAAAACGGTAATTTTCCATATTTTTAACCTCTTCATCCTTCCAAACTGGTATTGCGACTGTATTTCCAAACCTAAAATCAGGATTTCTTCTAAAATGTACCTCAATTAGCTTATCACCAATGAATTCACAGTTAATCCAACCGTAACGATACAGTCCAATCGTCGTTAAAATATGAGGATAAGGCATTTTAACGTCAACTTTTTCCCATTTTGTGAATTTATACAGATCATGAGTCTCACGAGTCCCCTTTACAGCAAGTCTCTGACGCTTCACATGATAATCTACAGAGTGATCCATAGCATATTCTGGATAACACCCAGTCCTGTCCTCATGATACTCATAATCAACTGATAAATGATCTCCCTCAAACACTTCACACCAAAATTCAGCAGGATGTAAGTGTTCAGTATCAGATTCTATCCATTCAATACGTGCATTACGTCCCATTCCCATCAAATTCATACATGGGCGGACAATATAAAAACCAGGTTTAGGTACCTCTAGTCCTGCAGGACCACAAGTATAACCCAAACGCTGGCTTAAAAACAGTTTGTTATAAATCCACAGATGTTGCGGCAGAATGCGTTGCCACTCTTCCGCAACAGTGTGAATGTACATTATCCTTTGCCTTGACCCCGAAGGCGCTTACGAGCCACGTTGCGAGAGGAAGCAGCATATTTTGTATGCTGTCCATGCCCCTGACGAGTTTTCTTTGGACGAGACTCGATTTTATTCCCGCCTTTACCCATACGCATCATAGCCATAATTAATCTCCTATAATTTCAGTTTGTATATCAGAAGGTTGTGGAGAACCCGTCTCATAAAACTTTTGAGCAAGGTTCTCCATTATATCAAAGAATTCTTCTTCTTCGAGATTGTCAAAGACCTCATCAGACTGAGTGCCTTTCACAGTAATCTTATAAAGATCCATCAGATGACACGAGTCTTTTCGTGCCCCACACGAACTCTGGGATCACACCAGATCTCAAAGCCTGCTTCCTTTGCGTCCAGGCAGAATGATACGTCCTCACCGCACATATCTTGCACTTCTCCGCTTTCGAAGATCTGCATTTTCGGTGCAAACCATGGATACTTCATCTCTGAATGCTCAAAGACTCCTTTCTTAATCAACAACCACCCAAACCCTGTATAATCCACAGTGAACGGTTTACGACGCTTCTGAATGCTTTCGAGTGTTTCATGATTCATCACACCGCCATTGTTGCGGAAGTCATCCTCCTCCAACCAATGAGCAACTGATGTGGTACGACCATCTTCAGTACAATACCAACCTGCTGCGATGTCCTTCTCCATTAAAACTAATTGCCAAAATTTCTCAGAAGAAAACACAATGTCGCTGTCGATCCAAAGCTGCCAATCATACTTTAATCTTCCATCCCAGGGAATCTGATCTGGTCCTCGCAATACATTCGCACCAAGACACTTACATCGTGCGAAGTTCACCATCGAACTATAATCTTGTGAAATCTGAATGCTTGCTCCTGCCTGCACCAGATCAAAACAGAGCTGAACGAAACTCTTTAAGTAAGTATAAGAAACTCCCCTTCCTGGAAGACAAAAGACGATTGACTTCCCTCTGACCAATTCCTTCGCACGATCGTAATCCCATTCTGACGCTTTTGGTGCTTGCGTAGAAGGAGCAACCGGGCTCTTTGCTTTTACTGTAAATCCTTTAGCCATAATTTGAGTGTTTTTACTTTCGAATCATACACCACTATCTAGGTGCTTGTCAAGTCTGCGCTTGCGCTTAACCCGCAAGGGGATCTGTAATTATAATCGAATTACCATCAACCTCTAAATTTATCTCAGTACCCTCATACCACCCAAACTCATTGATTATCCATTCTGGCACCGTTATAAGATACTCCCCAGTCACTGGATCGACTTCTACACTGCTCAAATTTTGGCGGGAATTTTTTTGCATACTTGCGAACTTCTCTATGCTTTTATATATGGGAAAAATTTTTTTGAGTCAGTGAGATATTATGATCGGCATCGTAACACTTTGTAGACTCCTGGGACCCAGCGCAATTAAACACCGGGGGGGCATAATAACCCCCCACTGTGATCACGAACGAATAAGACTTAAGCGACTTGAGTGAACTTACTGTTACGGAAGTTAGCAACACTGAAGGACTGACGATTCACAAGTTTGAATGTACCAAACTCATTATTCATAACGTAACCCTCACCACTGATTCTTTGACCATTGAGGTATGCCTCAGGTCCGTTCAGTTGACGACACTGAGCACGCAATTCATCCTTCAGATAGATAACCAAACCGTACAGGTGCATGAGTGACTCTTTACCCATGAAATCGTCGTTAGTGAGTGGATAACCCTCACGCAGGGAACGATTCACATTCTTTTGAATCTGTGCTGCTTCCTTATCAGTAGCAAAGTCTACGGTAGGCAACAGCTC
>MDTC01190048.1_pt1 | contig 34100 bp, 25 predicted proteins | sample 811181 | NCBI WGS metagenome assembly MDTC01 (sample SAMN05326644, study PRJNA326480) | marine metagenome | isolation source: seawater | place: Pacific Ocean: North | collected 2011
AAGACAGAAGAACCAGCTAAAGAAGCTGAAAAGACAGAAGAACCAGCTAAAGAAGCTGAAAAGACAGAAGAACCAGCTAAAAAAGATGAAAAGACTGAAAAATCAGAAGAGGAAGAAAAAAAGTCTTAATTTCTAATAAACTTTAAATTATGCAAAAGACTCCTACTCTTTTGTTTGGAAATGTTTCCAATTCTCACGGATACAAGGGTGATTTTAAAATTTCTTCACTAATTCCTATTCAAAAAATATCTGAAATAAAATTTATTTTTATTAAGATAAATGGAAGTCAAATTCCTTTTCATATTGAATCTTTTCAAAAGATAAAAGACTTTTCTTTTTTAGTTAAAATTGATGAATTTAATTCAGATGATGAAGTAAAAAAAATTATAAATAATGAAGTTTTTATTGAGAAGAAGTACATAGCTAATTTTAAAGAAAATAAAGATATTATAGGATTTTCAGTTATTGAAATAGAAAAAGGTTTTTTAGGAAAAGTTGAGACTATAAATGACCAAACAATTCAAAAAATTATTTTCGTTAAAAGCAATGAAAAAAAATTTTGTTTTCCATATCATGAAAACTTTATCAAAAATATAAATTACAAAAAGAAAGAATTAAAAGTTAAAATCTCTGACGATTTAATTAATCTTAACTAATTCTTCAGAAAAAAATATTCCAAAATCTTTTAATTCATCAAGTACAGGAGTATAAACTTGTTCCAAGTTTGGTATATGTACACCTTTTAATCTTATTTTTCCTTGTAAAATTAATTTTGTTGCTATTGCTACAGGTAATCCAACAGTTTTGGCCATTGCTGTTTTATTATTATCGTCACCATATACAACTAAAGAAGATATTAATTTATAACTTGAAGAGTCTTTCATGTATTCAAACTGATGTTGCATTACAATCATATCTTTATCATTAGTAGACAAAAACCACTTTGATTCTAATACAGACTGTAAAAATTCAGCCGGTGTAGCTTTATCTAAATTAATTTTTTTATCAGAAAAAAAACCTAACCATTCTATTTTTTTAAATTCATCCGATTCTTTACTACAATTCAAGTACTCACAAAAATTATCTTCAAGGGATTTTCCCTTATTTTTAGGAAGATACATTGATAGAAAATTGCTCAAAGTTAAATTAGAAGTGTCAATGTAGTAAGAATCATCTGTCAATCCAAGTTGAACAAAAATATTCCATGCCTTTGAAAATCCTTCTCTTCTTAAAGTTCCTCTTAATAAGGTAGAAATATTTTCAATTCGGTAAGAATTCTTATATGATAAAGAATCTCTATTAGCATAAGCCTCAAAACAACCAAGCTCTGGAAAATTCACAGATTCTACTCTTGTAAATAATTTATTATATGGAATATATTTTATTTGATCACCATCAAGATATTGGGCGACTCCATTTCCAGCTAAAACAACATTTTTTGGATTCCACGTAAACTTATAATTCCATGGATTATCATCATATTTTGGATGAATTAGTCCTCCACAATATGATTTAAATGATTTTAAAACTCCATTTTGTTTTTTTACTGAGTCAATAATTTGCATCGCAGACATGTGATCAATTCCAGGATCTAATCCAATCTCATTTAAAAATAATAAGCCGGATTTTTTTACTTCTTTATCAAGATCCAGTATATCTTTTGAAGCATATGAAGCGGTAATTAGATTCTTTTTATGAATTATACAATCTCTTGCAACTAAAATATGCATGCTAGCTGGTAACATAGAAACTACAATTTCTGAAGATGAAATAATTTTTGCTCTACTTTTCTCATCAAAAACATCAATAACAATTGGAGTTCCATTAGGATGGTTATTTATTGATTGCTTAGCTAAAGTTTCAGAATAATCAGCTACAACAACACGATAATTATTTTTTTGTGAAAATTCTAGAAGATAATCAATTAGTATACCTGCTGATCTTCCAGCACCAAAAATCAAAATTTTTTTCATTTATTAAATTTGTGCTAAATTATTACTTTTGATTAACAATTAAAAAATGACAACGGAAAAGTTTTTTAAAATTGGAATTATTCTATGTACGATATCAGTTGTATTAGGGGCATTTTCTGCTCATTTGTTAAAAGATATACTCTCAAATAATAGCCTTACATCATTTAAAACAGGAGTTAGATATCAGTTTTTACATGGGTTAATTATTATCATTTTATCTTTAAATTTTGATAAATTCAAAATCAAAATACTAATTCGAAGTTTATGGCTTTTTTTGATTGGTATTATTTTATTTTCATTTTCTATTTATATTCTAAGTATTCAAACAATTTTAGAAATTAATTTGAATATTTTAGGACCAGTGACACCAATTGGTGGTCTAATTTTAATCTCTGCTTGGATAAATCTTCTATTCAGTATCAGAAAAAAAAACAATAATTAATTGCGAGTTGAATTTAATCATTATTTTCGCAGAATAAATTACTTAATATGATAACCGAAACAGGAAAGAGAGCAAAAGATGCTACAATCTCTGATTTAGGAATTAAAAATGCAATTGTACATTGGAACTTACCTCCAAAAGAATTAGCAGATATTGCAATAGATAATCAACAAGCAAAAAAAACTTCTACAGGTGCAATAAATATTAACACTGGAGAATTTACTGGAAGATCACCAAAGGACAGATTCATTGTTTTAGATAAAATTACAAAAGACTCTGTTTGGTGGGGAGATATAAACATTTCTTTTGATGAAACAAAATTTGATCAATTATACAATAAAATGATTGACTATTTAAATGGTAAAGAAATATTTGTAAGAGATGCCTATGCTTGTGCACATGAAAAATACAAACTAAACCTAAGAGTTATAAATGAATTCTCTTGGAGTAATTTATTTGCTTACAATATGTTTTTAAGGCCTTCAGACGAAGAAATTTTTAATTTTAAAGCAGATTGGACAATTATTAATACTCCAGGATTTAAAGCAAATCCAAAAAAAGATGGAACAAGACAACATAACTTTGCCGTACTCAACTTTTCAAAAAAAACAGTACTTATTGGAGGAACAGGTTACACTGGTGAGATTAAAAAAAGTATATTTTCTGCTTTAAATTTCATTCTTCCACATGAAAAAGATGTACTGGCAATGCATTGCAGTGCTAACATTGGGTTGAAAGGAGATACTGCTATATTTTTTGGGCTATCTGGAACTGGAAAAACCACATTATCTGCTGATCCAAATAGAAATTTAATTGGAGATGATGAACATGGGTGGGTTGACGATACTGTATTTAATTTTGAAGGAGGATGCTATGCAAAATGTATAGATTTATCTAAAGAAAATGAACCAGACATATATTCTGCAGTTAAAGAAGGAGCTTTACTAGAAAATATTTGTTTTGTAAATGAAACAAATATAGTTGACTATTCAAATACTTCAATAACTGAAAATACTCGTGTTAGCTATCCCATTCATCATATCAAAAATATTGCAAGTCCTTCAAAAGGAAAGAATCCAAAAAATATTTTTTTCTTAACAGCTGATGCATTTGGAGTGTTACCACCAGTTTCAAAATTAAATACAGGACAAGCTATGTATCATTTTATTTCTGGATATACAGCAAAAGTAGCAGGAACTGAAGCTGGTGTTACAGAACCTCAGGCAACTTTTTCTGCTTGTTTTGGAGCTCCATTTATGCCATTACACCCAACAAAATACGCTGAAATGCTTGGTAAGAAAATACTGGAGCAAAATGTTAATGTCTGGCTAATCAATACTGGCTGGTCAGGGGGATCATACGGAACAGGAAAACGGATTTCACTCAAATACACTAGAGCAATGATCACAGCAATTCTTAATGATGATTTAAGAGATATAGAATATGAAACTCACCCAATCTTTGGACTAAATATGCCTAAGATGTGTCCAAATGTTCCATCAAAACTTTTAAATCCTATCAATACTTGGGAAGACAAAGAAAAATATTCAAGAAAAGTTAAAGAACTAGCTCTTGCATTTAATAAAAATTTCGAAAAATTTAAAGAAAATGCTAATTATGAAATTTTATCTGCAGCCCCTTTAACTTAAGTATCAAATTTAAAAGTAAATATAAATTTTGAATTAGTATTACTCAAATTATTAACTTTAATGCAGCTTTTTTATTTTAAGGAACCAAAAAAAGAAATAGAACTTTCATCAGAAGAAAGCAGTCACATTGTTAAGGTTCTTCGTAAAAAAGAAAATGATACTTTAAATTTTACAGATGGAATGGGAAATCTTTTTCAATCTGTTATCTTAAGTGCAGATCGAAAAAAATGTAAGATTAAAGTAATTGAAAAAATAAAACAACCTAAACAACATAACGGATATTTACATATTGTGATTGCACCTACAAAAAATATATCAAGATTTGAATGGTTTCTTGAAAAATCAACAGAAATAGGAATTGATGAAATCACTCCTATTATTTGCTCAAAATCTGAAAGAAAGACGATCAATTACGAAAGATGCAATAAAATAATAATTTCAGCAATGAAACAATCAGTAAAGTTTCACTTACCTAAACTAAATCATTTAAAAAATTTTAATGACATTATAAATATAAGTTTTAATGCAACTAAATATATTGCACATTGTCAAAGCAAAAGAGAACTATTTGAAAAACAAAAATTTCATGAAAATACAATGATATTAATTGGTCCTGAGGGAGATTTTTCTGAAGATGAAATACAAAAAGCAATTGGTAAAAAATATAAATCTATAAGTTTAGGTAAAAGCAGGTTAAGAACTGAGACTGCGGCAGTTAAGGCTTTAGTAATAAATAGTATTCTAATAAAATGAAAAAAATATTTATAATTATTTTAATACCATTTTCTATCTTTAGTCAAAATACTTATGAAATTGCTATTTTAAAATATAATGGAGGGGGTGACTGGTACGCAAATCCAACATCGCTTCCTAACTTGATTGAATTTTGCAATAATAATATTAAAACTACAATTAATAATAAAGCTGCAACTGTAGAAGTAGGAAGTAAAGATATAATTAACTATCCATTTATACATATGACTGGACATGGAAATGTTATATTCTCAGATGCTGAGGTAGAAAATCTTCGTAATTATTTGTTAGGTGGAGGATTCCTACATATTGATGACAACTATGGGATGGATCAATTTATTCGAAGAGAATTAAAAAAAGTTTTTCCTAAAAACAATCTGGAAGAAATTAGTAACGATCACCCAATTTATCTAAAAGGAAAATTTATATTTAATAATGGAATGCCGAAAATTCACACACATGACTCCAAACCGGCAAAAGCATATGGTATCTCTGTAAATGGCAGACTTGTTTGCATATACACACACGAGACAGATCTTAGCGACGGATGGGAAGATCAAGATGTTCATAACAACACTAATGAAACTAGAATAAAAGCACTTAAAATGGGATGCAATATTATAGAATATGCTTTTTCAAATTAAAGCAAAGAATCTTCAATAGATAGATTTTGCAAAAAAATTACTGACTTCTGGATATCCTTGTATAACGCTCTATCATATTCAACAAAATCAACTTCATTTCTAAAAACACTAAGAATATCTTCAATAAAATCAGATGATTTAGCTCTTTTAAAGAACATAGCTTGTGAGGCATTAAACATCTCAATTGCTAAAACTCGTTCAGTATTATCAATAACTTTTAAAAGTTTTGTAGCGCAATTAGCACCCATGCTAACGTGATCTTCTTGACCATTTGAAGATACAATTGAATCAACTGAAGAAGGAGTACAAAGCTGCTTATTCTGACTTACAATACTAGCTGCAGTATACTGAGGAATCATAAAGCCAGAATTAATTCCAGGTTTTGCGACTAAAAATGGAGGCAAATCTCTTTTGCCAGAAATTAAATGAAAAACTCTTCTTTCAGAAATAGAAGCAAGCTCAGAAATTGCAATCGCTAAATAGTCCATAGCCATAGCTATTGGCTGACCATGAAAATTCCCTCCTGAAAGAATTTTATCTTCTTTTTCAAATACAGTTGGATTATCAGTAACTGAGTTTATCTCTATGGAAAAAACCTCATATACATGCTGCAAAACATCTTTAGTTGCTCCATGAACTTGAGGAATACATCTAAAAGAATACGGATCTTGAACATCCATTTTTGGTAATTTTTGAATTTCACTTTCAAAAATAAAATCCCTAATATTTTCGGCAGTTTTTATTTGTCCCTTGTGGGGCCTTATGAATTGAAGTAGTTCATCAAAACATTCGCTTCTACAGTTAAATGCGTCTAATGAAATAGAAGCAATCATGTCTGATAAATATGATATTTTTTGACTTTTAATTATACTCCAGACTCCATAAGCCTGCATAAACTGCGTACCATTTAATAAAGCTAAACCTTCCTTAGATTTAAGCTCTATCTCATCCCATTTAAACTTTACTAGAATTTCTTTAGAATCATATTCAATATCTTTATATAACACTTTCCCCTCTCCTATTAAAGGCAAAAAAAGATGTGCTAATGGAGCTAAATCTCCGCTAGCACCCAAACTTCCTTGGGAATACACAATAGGAAGGATATTATTATTGAACATTAAAATTAATCGATCAATAATTTTCAACTGAACTGAAGAAAATCCAAGGCTCAAGGATTGGATTTTTAACAACAACATTAATTTAACTATTTGCGCAGGAACTTTTTCTCCAGTTCCACAAGCATGAGACAGGATGATATTTTTTTGCAACTTACTTAACTGATTATCATCAACTTTAACATTACATAATGAGCCAAAACCAGTATTTACTCCATAAATTGGCAAATCATTTTTTTTAAGCTTATCATCAAGATATTTTCTTGAACTCAAAACTCTTTTTCTCACCTGTTCATGTAAAACAATTTTTTTTTCTTCGATTAAAATAGATTTAATGTCGGATATAGATATGTTTGACTTTCCAATTATAAAATCACTCATTATCTTGAATTTTTTTAATGAGTTCTAAAATATTCATTTGAGACTGATTTCCACTTGACATTTCTTTGACTGTTAAAATTTCTGATTTTATTTCATCCTCTCCAACAAAAACAACATACTTAACAGACAAATTATTAGCATAATTCATCTGCTTTTTGATCTTCTCTACAGATGGATAAATTTCTGATCGTATATTTTTTTCTCTTAATTTTTTTAACAACGCTAAACAATAGTTCAAAGAATCGTCACCAAAATTCATAAACATAATTTGAGTAAATGAGTTGTTTTGATTAGAAAAAAGATTTAACTCTTCCATAACAATGAAAATTCTGTCCAATCCAAAAGAAATTCCAACTCCAGACATATTATTCAATCCAAAATTTGAAGTTAAATTATCATACCTGCCTCCACCTCCAATTGAACCAATTTTAACATTATTATTTTTTACTTCAAAAATACAACCGGTATAATAGCTTAAACCTCTAGCTAATTTCACATCAAATTTTAAGTTAGCTGAAGATAATTTTAACTTCTTAATTTTTGACATTACAAACTTCAGTTCATTGAATCCTTCAAGTCCTATTTCAGATTTATTAATAAGATTCTCAATATCTTTTAAATTTTCAGCATTTAAAAACTTATCAAGAATTGAGATTGATTTAGCATTTAATCCAATTGAAATCAAATCGTCTTTAGCCTTTTCCATTCCAATAGAATCAATTTTATCAAGAATTACAACTACATCATTAAAAGAATCAGACGCATTCATTATCTCTAGAATACCTGACAGCAACTTTCTATTATTAATACAAATATCAACACCTCTTATACCAAGCTTGGTAAAAACCTCATCATATATCTGAATGAGTTCTATCTCACATAACAATGAATCAGTTCCTACAATATCAACGTCACACTGATAAAATTCTCTAAACCTTCCCCTTTGAGGACGATCTGCTCTCCAAACATTTTGCATTTGATACCTTTTAAATGGAAAAGTTAAATCATTCCTGTTTTGAGAAACAAAACGAGCAAACGGAACAGTAAGATCGTATCTCAATGCCTTTTTTGATATTTTTTTAGATAAATCTTTCGATTTTATTGAATCTTTAAAATCAATTTTTTTTAAAAAATCTCCAGAATTTAAAATTTTAAAGATTAGACGATCCCCTTCATCACCATAGTTTCCAGTTAAACATGTTATATCTTCAATAGCAGGTGTTTGTATTTGTGAATAACCATAACACTCAAAAACAGATTGCACTGTCTGAAAGATAAAATTTCTTTTTCTCATAACCTCAATATTGAAATCACGAAATCCTTTTGGCAATAATGACTTTATCTTATTCATAACGTTTGCAAATATCGCAAATATAATGGATAAATTTTACTAGCTTTGGAGCATAAATAATAATTATATTTTAACACCAAGTTGATAAAAAAGTATTTTAATTTAATTAAGTTTAGTCATACAATTTTTGCTATGCCCTTTTCTATTATTGGTTTTTTTCTAGCCTTAGAAACAAATAGTTTAGACATTCTATTATTGATTAAGGTAACATTATGTATGATCTTTGCTAGATCTTCTGCAATGGCTTTCAACAGATATCTTGATAGAGATATTGATAAAAAAAATAATAGGACATCAGAAGTTAGGGAGATTCCAAAAGGAACGATTAAAGCTAAAAGCGCGCTAATATTTGTTTGGATTAACTCACTATTTTTCATATTAACTACACATTTTATCAATAAAATATGTTTTTATTTATCCCCCATTGCTCTGATAATAATTTTAGGTTACAGCTATACAAAAAGATTTACATCTCTTTGTCATTTATTTCTAGGATTGGGACTATCACTAGCTCCATTAGGATCATATTTAGCAGTATCAGGTGAATTCAATCCTTTAGCCTTAATTATATCTTTTGCTGTTTTGTTCTGGGTAAGTGGGTTTGATATTATCTATTCTCTTCAAGATGAGGAGTTTGACAAAACAGAAAAATTAAATTCTATACCTGTTCTTTTTGGTAGAAAAAAATCTCTTTATATCTCTATTATTTTTCATTGTATTTGTGTAATATTCTTATTAGTATTTGGATTTTATGGAAAGTTTAAATCTCTTTACTGGATTGGCCTGTTATGTTTTACGACTCTATTATTTTATCAACATAAACTGATCAAACCAAATGATATAACTAAAATCAATCTTGCATTTTTCACTACAAACGGAATAGCATCAATTATTTTTGGGATTTTTTTTGTTCTTGAAATTTTATTATCATGAGAAATATTTATTTTTTTTTCTTCTTTCTTTTTATTCATTCTAACTCAATCTGTCAAGACTACTTTCAGCAAGAAGTTAACTACAATATTCATGCAAAGCTTGATGATAAAAATCATACAATTTCTGCAATGATGTATATTGATTATACAAATAACTCTACTAATGAATTAGATTTTATTTGGTTCCATCTTTGGCCAAATGCATACAAAAATAATTCAACTGCACTTGCTAAGCATGAATTAGAATCTAATAATACTGAAATATTTTATGCTGATGATAATGAAAGAGGTTTTATTGATAGTTTAGAATTTAAAGTAAATAGTAAGAAAGTAAGTTGGAAATACCATGATGATCATATTGATATTTGTAAGGTTTTTTTAAACAAACCAATTAAACCTGGAGAAACAATTCAAATTTCTACACCTTTTTATGTCAAAATTCCAAACGCTAAATTTTCAAGACTAGGACACATTGATCAATCATACATGATCACGCAATGGTATCCAAAGCCAGCTGTATATGATAACTACGGATGGCATCCAATGCCATACCTAAGTCAAGGAGAATTTTACTCTGAATTTGGAAGTTTTGATGTCAGTATTACTTTACCAAGCAACTATACAGTTGGAGCAACAGGAGATCTTAAGAATAAAGATGAAATTAATAGACTAAATAGTCTTGCTTACAAAACAGATACAACTTCTAAATTTTCTTCTGATCTAAGCTTTCCTGAGTCATCACAAAAAATGAAAACTTTAAGATACGTTCAAAATAACATTCATGATTTTGCATGGTTTGCTGACAAGAGATACCATGTTCTTAAAGGAGAAGTTCTATTACCTTACTCCAAAGATACCGTGATATTATGGACAATGTTTACTAATAATGAAGCTAACTTATGGAAAAAATCTATCGAATATATGCATGATGCAGTATATTATTATTCCCTTTGGAATGGGGACTACCCATATAATCACTGTAGTGCAGTTGATGGAACTATTGCTGCAGGTGGCGGAATGGAATACCCTAACATAACAGTTATAGGACAAATGGGAAATCCCTTTTTATTAGAACAAGTAATTATGCATGAAGTAGGACACAACTGGTTTTATGGGATTTTAGCAAGTAATGAAAGACAACATCCTTGGATGGATGAAGGAATGAACTCATTTCACGAGCTAAGATACATGAGAAAAAAATATCCAAAATATAATACCGTAAATGAGATTTTACCTAAAGAAATTATTAAATTATTTAATCTTACAGATTATACAAATAAACAAATTACTGCTGAACTAATATATTTTTTAAATGCTACTACTGCAACGGACCAGCCAATTGAGTTAACTTCTGAAAAATACACTAGCTTAAACTACGGAGGTATTGTATATTCTAAAACAGCAATTGCATTTGACTATTTAATGGCCTATCTTGGGGAAGAAATGATGAATAAGTGCATGAAAACATATTTCGAAACATGGAAATTTAAACACCCATATCCAAAAAACGTGAAAAATATTTTTGAAAGAGTTAGTGGTAAAGATTTATCATGGTTTTTTGATGACTTAATCAAAACGACAAAGAAAATAGATTATTCACTTGAAAAAATAAAAAAAGAAAACAATGAGATAATTGTTACAATTAAAAATAAAGGAGAGATAAATTCCCCATTAATAGTGAGTGTAGTAAAAGAAGATAAAAATATTGCGCCGGTATGGATTGAAGGTTTTTCAGGTACAAAAATTGTTAAATTTAGTGATACTGAATTTGATAAGATTAAGATTGATTATAACGGTTTTATCCCTGAAATTAATAGGCATAATAATACAATAAGGAAGAAGGGAATATTTAAAAAAGTAGAACCTATCGACTTTCAATTTTTAGGCAGTTTATATGATGCCACTTCTACTCAAATATTTTATTCTCCTAAAATGAGTTACAATGTTTACAATAACATTTCTTTAGGATTCAGTTTTTATAATCATTTTCTACCTAAAAGAGGATTTTCATTTAAGGTATCTCCAGAGTATAGCATAAAATCAAACTCACTTTTTGGTGAACTAGATTTGTCATATAAATTATTTAGTCAAACAAAATTTTACAAATCATTAAAATATTCATTAAATACAACAAAAAACATGTATGATTATGAAAAAGAATATACACGAATTTGTCCTTCAATAAATATACAACTTGCTAAACCCAATTTAAGAAGTCCTAAAAACAACTTTATAAAAGCATCATTAATTCATATAAATAGAAAAGAAAAAAATTCTAATTATATTAAAACAGAATTTATACATTCAGACACTAAAGTGTTAAGCCCGCTTAAGGTTAATTTAAGTTTTGAATTATCAAATCAACACATAAAAGTTAATTTAACATGTAACAAAACCTATTCTTTTAACAAAAAGAATAAAATCAACTTCAGAGGATTTGTTGGCTGGGTAAATACTAGTAACAAAATCTACAACTTAAGTATGAGCGCTTGGAATGGAAGCAATGATTATTTACTAAGTGAAAATGTTTATAGCAGAGAAAATCAATCAAATGATAAAACACCTTTTCATCAGCAATTAATTATGAGAGAAGGAGGTCTCAAACATTTTACTGAATCAACTTTTAATTCTAATAAATTTCTTGTAAGCAGTTATTTTGACTATAAATTTCTATATGCAGAAATTGGAACTAACGGATCTAAAACAGCATATGGAAGCGGACTAAGAATTCCATTACTTATAGATGTATCAGGAGTAAATTTAGGCTATGAATTTTTCCTTCCTATGTATACAGAGTATGGTTTTGTGGCTCCAAAAAATTATCTTAAAACATTAAGATTCAACATTAGTTTTAATTTGAACTCTCTAAATTTTAATTAAAGATCTTATCTGGATTAAGAATAGAATTAGGATCAAAAATTTTCTTAATATTTTTTTGAATTTCAATTGACTCTTTTGAAAGAGCAATTTCTAAATATCTTTTCTGAACATAACCTATACCGTGTTCACCGCTTATTGTACCGCCTAAATTTCTAGTGAGCTTAAAAATCTCTTCAATAGCTAAAGGAAGCTTATTATTCCATTTATTATCACTCATATCCCCTTTGATAATATTTACATGCAAATTTCCATCTCCAGCATGTCCATAGCAAACTGACTTAAAACCGTATTGTTTGCCAATTTCCTTTACTCCTAACAGTAACTTTGGTAATTCAGCTCTAGGAACAACGGTATCTTCCTCTTTATATACTGAATTAGCCTTCACAGACTCGCTAACTTTTCTTCTCAAGTTCCAAAGTTGATCTTTCTGAGTGGCACTATCAGCAATTAAAATTTCTCCACAGCAATAACGATCTAAAACTTTAGATATCTTTTCACATTCATCGTAAAGTAAGTTTATATCATTACCATCAACCTCAATAAGTAAATGTGCTTCTACATTATCATCAATTTGCATTTTATCATCTGAATGTTTTATAGTCCAATCAATAGCATCTCTTTCCATAAATTCTAATGCTGATGGAGTTATACCATAAGTAAATACTGCAGAAACCGCCTTACAAGCTTCTTCTGATGAATAAAATGGAACTAGCATTGTAATGTCAAATTTAGGCAGAGGGATTAATCTAAAAACAATCTTAGTTATTACACCTAAAGTTCCTTCACTTCCTATCATTAAGTGAGTAAGACTATATCCAGTTGAATTTTTTAAAACATTCGCTCCTGTCCATAATATATCCCCATTAGCTAAAACAACTTGCAAATTTAAAACATAGTCTCTTGTAACTCCATATTTTAATGCCTTTGGACCACCAGAATTATGAGCTACATTCCCTCCTAAAAAACAACTTCCTTTACTTGCTGGATCAGGAGGGTAAAAAAGACTTTTCTTTTCAACAGCCTCTCTAAACACTTGATTAATAACTCCTGGCTCAACTGTTGCTTGTAAATTTCTTTCATCAATCGAAATAATGTTATTTAATCTTTCCACACTCAAAGACACACCCCCCTTCAAAGGCAAAGATCCTCCACTTAGTCCAGTTCTAGCACCGCAAACTGTAACCGGTATCAAATTAGTATTACAATAGTTAAGAATTTTTGAAATACAATGTTCAGAATCAGGCTTTATAACTACTTCTGGATAAAAGCATAAATCTTCAGTTTCATCATAGCTATAATGAAATAGTTTGTCCTTTGCTGTTAACACATACTTTTCTCCAACAATTTTCTTAAAAAAAACTATATCGCTACTATCTATTTTTTTATAATTCACTTATGCAAATTTAATTAAATTAGCAAACTAAATCTACATAACTCAACTATGATCAAAAAAATTCTGATACTTTCTTTTTTCTTTATTTCTGTTTATCCAATTCATTGCCAATCAAAAAAAATAACTCTTGAAAACATTTGGCAAGATTATATGTTTTTTCCTTCTTACATTAACGACTTTAATTCTATGAAAGACGGAGAGCATTATACGATGTTAGAGAAAAAAGAAAAACATCAAGAAATAGTGAAGTATAAATTTAAAAACGGAAAAAAAATCAAAGTTTTGTTTAACAGTAGTAAGTTTGATATTTCTAAAATCAATAATTACTCTTTTAGCAATAATGAAAAACAATTATTAATTGAGACAGAAAAAACTAAAATTTATAGATATTCTTCTAAGGGAATTTATTACATCTATAACCTTTTTACAGATAAAGTTAAAAAAATTAGTAATGAAAAAATCATGTATCCAAGAATATCTCCCGACGGAAAAATGGTTGCATTTGTTTTGAACAATAATCTTTTTATTAAAGTTATTGAAAACGATTCAACTATTCAGATAACACATGATGGAGTGAAAAATAAGATAATTAATGGAGCATCAGATTGGGTATATGAAGAAGAGTTTAGTTTAGTTCGAGCTTTTGAATGGTCAAATGACAGTAAACAAATTGCATACTATAAATTTGATGAATCAATGGTAAAAGAGTTCTCAATGGATATTTTCGAAAAAAAACTATACCCTAAACAGGAAAGATTTAAATATCCAAAGGCTGGTGAAGATAATTCAATTGTAAAAATTTATATTTATGATATCATTGAAAAAGAAAATAAATTTATTTTCACAGAAAAAGATTACGAATACATACCTAGAATAAAATGGACTAATAATCCTAATCAATTGGTTTTATATGCAATGAATAGACTCCAAAATGAATTAGATTTCATTGTAGTAAATTCTAATGATATGTCAAATTATATTCTTTTCACTGAAAAAGATAAATATTATATTGATATTCATGATAATTTAACATTCCTTCCAGAAAACAATTTTATTTGGACGTCTGAAAAAGATGGATATAATCATATTTATCTTAAAAATTTTAATGGAAAAGAGGAGCAACTAACCAAGGGAGATTGGGAAGTAACAGATTTTCATGGAATAAACTCTGATATAATGGAATTCTATTATACATCAACCGAAGAGGGTTCAATTAATCGCTCTCTATACTCAATTAATCTCGAAACAAATTTGAAAAAAAAACTAAGTAAAGAAATTGGAACAAATGAAACTTCATTTAGTTCAGGATTAAAATATTACTTAAATACTTTTTCTACTGGTAATACAACACCAACTTTTTCTTTATTTCATGCAAATGGCAACTTAATTAAAGTTATCGAGGATAATAACAAATTTAATAAGAAAGTAAGCGAGTATAATCTTTCTAATAAAGAGTATTTTACAATCAATGTTTCTGACACTGAATTGAATGCTTGGATGATAAAACCACCAAACTTTGATGAAAATAAAAAGTATCCATTACATATGCTTGTGTATGGAGGACCAGGTTCACAACAAGTAACAAATTCTTTTGGTTGGTCTGATTTTTATTGGCATCAATATTTAGCCCAAAATGGATATATTGTAGCTTGTGTAGATAATAGAGGAACTGGAGGAAAAGGAGCTGAATTTAAAAAATTAACATACTTGCAATTAGGAAAATTTGAGACAATTGATCAGATAAATGCTGCAAAATATTTTGGATCTTTAAGCTATATAGATAAAAATAGAATTGGTATTCAAGGTTGGAGTTACGGAGGATACATGTCATCATTGGCAATTACAAAAGGAGCAGATATTTTTTCCTTAGCTGTGGCTGTAGCCCCTGTAACAAATTGGAGATATTATGATAATATTTATACTGAAAGATACATGAGAACTCCTGAAAAAAATAAAAGTGGATACGATGATAATTCTCCAATTAATCACGTTGATAAATTAATCGGAAAATATCTTTTAATTCATGGAAGTGCAGATGACAATGTACATTATCAAAATTCTATGGAAATGATTTCAGCTCTTATTAATAAAAACAAACAATTTGATCTGTTTATTTACCCGGACAGAAATCATGGGATATATGGAGGTCAAACTAGATTACACCTGTATAATAAAATGACAGATTTCATTTTGAACAATTTATAATAGAAAAAATTACTATCTTCGGCAATCTAAAAAAAATACTTACATGGAATGGTTTTCATCACTCAGCTTATCTTACAAACTTCTTGTTTCAGGATGGTTTCTAGTTTTAATTTGGGTCCCTTATATAATTTACAGTAATAAAAAACAACATCCAAAAGCTCTATTTGTACTATTTTTTGCCGAATTATGGGAAAGATTTTCGTATTACGGAATGAGAGCTTTACTTGTCCTATATATGATTGACAAAGGTGCTGAACTAATGTATGAAAAAAGTCATGCTTATGCAATTTATGGAGCATATGGAGCAATGGTTTATGCAACACCTTTACTTGGTGGTTTAATTGCAGAGAAATACTTTGGATATCGAAAGGCAATTTTATGGGGAGGTATTTTAATGGCTGTAGGACATTTTACAATGGCATTTCCACTACTTAGTACAGTTGGTATTGGAAACACTGATTTCTTTCATGCATTCGCTGAAGATTCTTTCTTTATTGCACTTGGTCTGTTAATTTTAGGAAATGGATTCTTCAAACCAAATATTTCTAGTTTTGTTGGTACATTTTATGAGGAAGGAAGTGAGTTAAGAGATAGAGGTTTTAACCTATTTTATATGGGAATTAATGTTGGAGCCTTTCTTGCCCCAATAACGTGTGGTGCAATTGGACAAGATTATGAAAATTTTGGCGTAAATTCATGGCACTATGGATTTGGGTTAGCTGGAATTGGAATGGTTTTAGGATTACTAGTTTTTATGTATGGATTGAGAAAAAATATATTTAAAAATAACGGATATTCTCCTAACAAAGATTTATTAAATTCAAAAGTTTTTTCGTGGATATCTGTTAAAAATATGACTTATATTGGCACAATATTATGTATCCCAATAATATTTATTTTATTAGATCATGGAGCTAAAGCAATTTTTGAGCCATTTGGAAAAGAACTTAGCTTTTTAGACATAGTACTTTTTTCAATAGTAATTTATATGATTAGTTATTTATATAAATTTGGGAAATCAATTTCTCAAAAAGCTTTAGAAAAAATAAAGGTTATAATGTTCTTATTCTTTTATTCTACATTATTTTGGGCATTTTTTGAACTAGCTGGTAGTGCAATAACTGTATATACTGAGACAAATGTAGATAGAACAATTTCATGGCTAGATCCTCAACCTCTAACATCTTCACAGTTCATGGGTGTAAATCCTTTATATATTATTTTACTTGTACCTGTATTTAATTTTATTTGGAAATATCTAAAAAAGAAAGATATGGAACCTAGTGCTCCTATGAAATTTGCAATTGGAACAATTCTATTAGGTTTTGGGTTTCTTGCATTTCCTTTAGGAGGAATGTTTGCAACTGAAGGAATGGTTCCTCTAACATTTCTATTAATTGCATATCTATTACATACATTAGGAGAGCTATGTTTATCTCCAGTAGGACTTTCACTAGTAACAAAACTTGCTCCAAAGCAAATTGTTGGATTTGTAATGGGGTTTTGGTTTCTTTCTTCTTCTTTAGCGCATTTACTTTGTAAATTTATTGCACAAGAAACAGATCAAGACAATCTTTCTCCTGTTGAAGCGTTAGATAAATTTAACGGAGTTTTTGGAGGAGTTGGTATTGCAGCAATTGTTGCAGGATTAATTCTAGTATTTATTTCTCCTAAAATAAAAAAATGGATGCATGGAATTGAGTAAATAACTAATAATTTAAACCAAAAAAAATGAAAAAATTTCTTACACTTTTATTAATAACATTAAGCGTCAATTGTTTTGCACAGCAAAAAGTTACTTGGCATACAGACGTAGAAAAAGCAGTTGAGATTTCTGTTAAAACTGAAAAACCTCTTTTTCTTTTCTTCACAGGAAGTGACTGGTGTGGTTGGTGTAAAAGACTTGTCTCAGAAGTATTTCAAAAAGAAGAATTTAAAAACTGGGCTAAAGATAATGTTGTACTTGTAGAATTAGATTTCCCTAAAAGAAAGAAATTATCAGAAAAATTACAAGTTCAAAATAGTACACTTCAAAGACAATTTGGAGTTAGAGGATATCCGACTGGATATTTTGTTAAGCCATCTGTAAAAAACGGAAAAGTTAAACTTGATCAAGTACTTGGGTCTCAGGGATATGTCAGAGGAGGTCCAAACGGCTGGATTACTGGAGCAAACAGGATCCTTAACAATAAATAATTAAATGAAAAAAACCTTACTTTTTTTATTGATATTTTCTGCATCTCATGTGTTTTCTCAAAATTCAATTGATTGGATTTCTTTAGAACAAGCAAAGGAAAAAGCAAAAATCTCAAACAAAAAAATTCTTATATATTTTTATAAGAAAGACTGTAAGTACTGCCTAGAAATGAAAAAAGAAACACTAGAAGATCAGGAAATTATTTCATTTATAAATAAAAATTTTCATGCAGTTAAAATTGATTCTAGAACAAAAGACACTATTGAATACAATTCAAAAAAATATTCAAACCAACAACCAATTTCTGACGGTGAATGGTGGAGACATGACTTTTATTTTGAAGTATCTAAATTTCAACAAAATGGAAAAGATCAAATAACAACGCCTACTTTAGTAATTTTTGATCAAAACTTTAAAAAGATTAATTGTGGGCCTTATGGAGTATTAGCAGGTAAACATTCAAAACAAAGATTTTTAAGGACAGCTAAGAATTGTTTATAGTCTAATTTGTAAAAAATAGTACTAAAAAAAGGAGCATATTGCTCCTTTTTTAATGGGTGACTGATGGGATTCGAACCCACGACTCCCGGCACCACAAACCAGTGCTCTAACCAGCTGAGCTACAATCACCATTTAATTAGATGCAAATATATAATTTTATTATAATTTTATTTTTATTCTATATATATTTGTTTTAAGATGAAAAACAACACAATAAATTTTAGTATTGAAGGTATGAGCTGTATGAACTGTGCAGCTGGAATAAAAAAACATTTAGAAAAAAATAATTTTAGCAATATTGATATAAATTTTGCGACAAAAGAAGGAAAATGTGAAATAACCAAAAATCAAACTAAAGAAGAAGTGTTAAATATTGTATCTGAATTAGGATTTGAAGTTAGCTTTAAAAAAAACAACACAAAGAAAAACTCAAAATTTACTAAAACAGAAAAATACTTTTACTTCTCTTTACTTTTTACAATACCCCTTTTTGCACACATGTTTGTTTCTCATGATAATTTTTTACGAAATCCAGAAGTTCAATTTATTTTATGCTTACCAGTTTATCTTCTTGGAGTAAATTTTTTTGGAAAAAGTGCATTTAAATCTTTAAAAGTAGGAATTGCAAACATGGATGTACTAATATTTATTGGCTCTAGTTCTGCTTTTTTTTATAGTTTATTTGGATGGATTTCGTTCTATGATAGTGTTAGAGTCTATGATTTTTTATTTTTTGAAACAGCAGCTACAATAATAACGCTTGTTTTACTAGGGAATCTTTTAGAGCAATTTTCAGTTAAAAAAACCACAACATCAATTTCAGATTTATCACAATTTCAAGAAGGAATTGCTAAAAAAATAGAAAATACTAAAATTAAAAAAATTCCTTTTGAAGAAGTTAAAGTAAATGACTTGCTAATTATAAGTCAAGGAGATATTATACCAACTGATGGAATTGTAATTAGTGGAGATTGTTTTATTGACGAATCGATGATAAGCGGAGAAACTATAGGAGTAAGTAAAGCGGAAGGTGATGAAGTAATTGGAGGAACCATAATATCTGGAGGGAACATTAAAATGAAAGTTACTAAAACGGGTAATAAAACAGTATTGTCCCAAATTATTCAATTAGTAAAAGATGCTCAAAATGATAAGCCAGAAATACAAAAAATTGGAGATAAAGTAAGTGCTATTTTCGTTCCGCTTGTTATTGGAATTGCTCTCCTTTCGTTCATAATTGGTGTTTTTATATTTGATGTTTCATCTAAAGAGATGATTCTAAGGTCAATTGCTATTTTAGTAATTTCATGTCCTTGTGCAATGGGATTAGCTACTCCTACAGCTGTAATGGTTGGAATTGGAAGAGCAGCAAAAAATGGAATTCTTATTAAAGGAGGTAGTACAATTGAAAAAATAGCAAAAATTCAACATTTAGTATTTGACAAAACTGGTGTTCTAACATCTGGAGACTTTGAAATATCAGAACTCGATACGAAAGAAAAAAATATTAAAGAAATCAAAAATATAATTTTTCATTTAGAATCATATAGTTCACATCCAATTGCAAAATCATTATGTAAAAAATACGAAAAAAACTCCTTCCCTATTGACTTAAAAGAAGTTAAAGAAATAAAAGGAAAGAGTATCAAAGGAAAATTAAATAATGATATCTATGAAATTGGATCTTACAGGCTATACAATAATGATCAAGCTAGCGATTTGTATTTTCTTAAAAATGATAAACTAATAGCAACTCTTAATATTAAAGATAAAACTAAAAAAAACACTAAAAAAATCATAAAATATTTAAAAAGTAAAGAATTTAATATTACTATGCTAAGTGGAGATAAAAAGAAAAAATGCAGGGATATAGCAAATGAATTAAGCATAGTAAACTTTTTTTCTGAGCAACTACCTAGTGAAAAGTTAGAAAAAATTAAAAATTTGAATTATAGAGAAAAATGTGCAATGGTAGGAGACGGTATAAATGATGCTCCAGCACTTTCTCAAGCCTACGTGGGAATATCTTTAGGAAATGCAACAAAAATTGCAATACAATCTTCTGATGTAGTTTTGTTAAATAGTGATAGTATTCACCAACTGCCAAAAGTTCTGTCAATTGGAAAACATACCGTTAAAACAATTAAACAAAATCTATTTTGGGCATTTTCTTACAACATTATTGCAATACCAATTGCCATGTTAGGCATGCTAAATCCGATGTGGGCAGCGCTGTTTATGGCATTTTCTGATATTGTTGTAATTGGAAATTCTATTAGGTTAAGATACAAGAAAATTTTTTAGTACATTAGCGAAAAAATAAACCCTTTAAAAGAATATTAATATGAAGAAAACAATTACTTTACTTTCTAGCGTACTGTTTACGGTTATTGTGTCAGCACAAATAGTACCTGGAACAAATCATCACAAAAACCAAGTAAAAGCTGTATACGATAAGGTTATTTTAAAAGGTGATGAAGTTTTATCTAATTTATTAGTTAATCCAAACCCAAATACTTATCCAGAATTAAATACAAATTCCAAAAGCTCTATAACTGAAGAGATTATTGGATATTCAACTTATGATTTACAATCAAATGGTTCTGTTCAAAATAGAATAGTAGTGCATAATGATGGAACTATTTCAGCTGGTTGGACAATGTCTGCTGAATTTAACACAACATACTCAGATAGAGGTACAGGATACAACTACTTTGATGGAACATCATGGGGTGCGCAACCTAGCGTTAGACTTGAAAACTCAAGAGTAGGATGGCCATCAATTATAGCACTTGGCAACGGTAGTGAATGTGCAATTACTCATAGTACACAAAACAGTAATTTAAATATTGCAAGTAGCAGTTCTATTGGAAGTGGTAATTGGACAAATGCTGATGTAAGCGAAGACTACTTGATTTGGAATAGATCTGCAGCAGGTGGTTTAGATGGAAATACAATTCACATGGTTGCATTAACTGAACCTACTGGAGGTACATGGACAGGACAACTTTGGCAAGGATTAAATGGAGCCTTACTTTATTTCAGATCTCTAGATGGAGGAGTTAACTGGGATATTGACACTATGATCCTACCAGAAATGGACACTTCGAATTTCCTTGGATTTAGCGCAGATAATTATGCACTAGCTGCTAAAGGAGAAACAGTTGTGCTAGCATATTTTAATGACTGGGGGGACTCATTTATTTTAAAATCTACTGATAATGGAGACACTTGGAATCAAACAATTTTCTTAGATTTTCCAGTAGATAAGTACGCAATTGATGATGGTATGGATTTAGATGCAGATGGAGTCCTAGATCAAGTATACACCACTGACAATGCTGGAGCTTTAATTATTGATGATAATGGAAATGCTCACGTATTTTATGGTATAATGAGGTGTGCTGATGATGATCTTGCAGATGCACAATCATCATGGTTTCCAGCAACTGATGGAATAGCTTACTGGAATGAAAGTTTTGGTCCAGATGTTACACCAGCAACAGTACATGCAGGAGATACATCACTATGGTACTCTGATATGATGAATGATCATTGGATTGTGCAAACACCTGAACTTAACGGTGACTCAACAATTGGAGGTATTGATGAATTAGCAGGGTATGCTCTTTATTATAGATCAAGAGCTTCAATGCCAAGTGCTGGACTTGACGCCAATGGAACAATTTGGTTATCATTCTCAGGCTATACAGAAAATGTAGATAACGGAACTCAAGTTTTTAGACATCTTTATGTAACTAAATCTGAAGATGGAGGAATAACTTGGATGCCTCCTGTCGATGTAACTCCGCATGAAGATTGGGATGGAATGCAAGAATGTGTTTTTGGATCAATGAATCCTGTTGTTGATGACAAGATACGTATAGTATACCAACTTGACTTTGAACCTGGATTAGCTGTTAACGGTGATATGGATATGGTTGATCAAAATGCAATAGTTTATCTAGAAGTAGACACAGTTGGACTGTTTGATAATACCACATCTGTTAATGAAGTCATTAGTCCTTATAATAATAATGATAATAGAATATTTGATTTATTAGGCAGAGAGTGGAAAACTAGTTTCGCTAGTTTACCAAAGGGTATTTATATAATTAACGGAAGAAAAGTACTTAAAAAAGAATAACTTTCTAATAAGAGTTTATTAAAACCACACATAATAATGTGTGGTTTTTTTTTATTTTAGATCTAATAAAGAATTCAATTTCATAAGCTGATTAGCAACAAAACCTTCCGCATAATCACAATTTGACAAACGACCTAAATCTTTTGCTCTATATTTGATACTATCTAAGAAACTTTTGGTTGAGATAACTGTTTGATTTTCTTTGCTGTCGGGATTATAAAATTGGGATTTATACGCCTTAACTGCTTTGATTTTTTGATCAATAAAATCAGATATGTTTACAACTATATCTGGAGTAATGTTGTTATACTGAATATAATGAAAAATATTCTTTGGTCTCCAAATTTCCTGTTTTGTATTAATTTTTTCTAATCCGGAAAGAAAACATGCATCGACAGTAATCTGAGAACTCCTTGGGTGATCTGGATGGCGATCTGAAGGAGCATTAGTAATTACGATATCTGGACGATATTCTCTAATCTTTTTGACAAGTGATAATTTATGATCTTGATCATCTTTAAAAAACCCGTCCTTAAAATTCATATTTTCTCGAACATGAATGCCTAAAATAGAAGAAGCTATATTTGACTCTCGATCTCTTTCAACTACTGTTCCTCTAGTGCCTAACTCTCCTCTAGTTAAATCAATTATTCCAACTTTTCTACCTAAACTAATCTCTTTAATGATTGTACCACCACATCCAAGTTCAACATCATCAGGGTGTGCTCCAAAACATAATATATCAAGTTTCATATACTTATTTTTTATCAGAAATTTTTATTTCAATTTTATCCAAATATCTCTGCTTTATACTTGCTAAAACAGATAAAAGAACTAAAGATCCAAATGTTATATAAATATAATTAGGTATCGTAACTTTCTCATCAGCAGCAGCATATGAATGTAATCCAGATAATAGGTAATTTACTCCGAAATAGGTCATCAAAACACTAAAAACGGCAAACATTGAGGCAACATTAAATGAAAACTTTGATTTTAACGATGGAATAAAACGCATATGTAAAATAAATGCATATACTAAAACACTAACAAGAGCCCAAGTTTCTTTAGCATCCCATCCCCAATACCTACCCCAAGATTCATTAGCCCACACTCCTCCTAAAAAAGTTCCAATTGTTAGCATAAACAAACCTATCATCAATGATTTTTCATTTATAATCGTAAGTTTTGAAATATTATAATCAATAATATTTTTACTTTTCAATGTTTTAAATAAAATTAATAATATACACAGAAGACCTAAAAACCCTCCCATAATCAAGAAGCCGTATGAAGCAACTATTATTGACACATGTATCATCAACCAATAGGAATTTAATACAGGTACTACGTTAGTTATTGTTGGATCAAGTGAACTAATAAATGCAAATAACAATAACATTGATGACACTAATGTTGTAGTAGCTAATGTTAATGCAGATTTTTTACTAAAAATAATTGCCGCTAACATAGTAGCCCAAACTGTATAAATCATAGCTTCATAACCATTTGTCCATGGTGCATGATTAGATATAATCCATCTTGAAATCAAACCTAAAGTATGAAGTAGAAAACCTGAAAAAATAATCCATTTTAAAACAAATATTGATTTCTGAATCCATTTCTTGATATAAAACATATTTAAGATAACAAGAACTAAACTGATAAAACCTGCAAAAAAATATAACTTGAACAGCTGATGGAAAATATTGACTTTATTATAAAGAATCTCAAGATCAATCTTCCACTTCTCAGGAATTAAGTTAGTACCAGTCTTATTTTGATAATCTATCATAAATTTTAAAGTATTATCAGAAAATGAATAATCATCATTTTTATGAGACATCTTTAACTGATAAGCATATAACTTTAAAAAATCAGAAGATTTTTTATTTGCAAGATCAAAAAAAACTTTTTGTATTTGTCTTGGTTTACTCTGTATTTCTAAAAATATTGAATTGGCATCCTTCTCTTTAGGAAAAAATAATGGTATAATTTTCCCTCTATTTTGAATTGTATCATAACTCAATAAAGTTTTCCACTTTTCATCATTTTTTACTGGAAAAATAGCGAATAACTGATTTGAAAAATTCTCATCTCCAATAAGAGAAATCTGTTCATATATATATCTTCTTTCCCATAACTTGAGAATTTCTTTATCTCTCTTGCTCTTCTCAATATCTAAAGTTGCATATGCCTTTTTAGCCTCTTCATAGGTAACAATTTTACTGATTTGATTGTATGATACCAATTCATTTTCAGAATCCATATCATTAATTAACTGTTGATTTTCAACCTTAAAAATTGGAACATTATTCCAAATATGGGGAAAACACATAATTCCTAAAATAGTTTGTGAGGGAGTTAAATCATAGAGTTTTTCCTTTCTTGAAAATTTTCTTATAACTTCTACTGAATAAGTTGACATAGGTTTAATTCTACCAGCGTGCTGTAATAAAAGTCTATCAAATTTTTTAGCATGAGTTGCATCAATTTCATACTTAGCTAGAAACTTATCATAATTTTCAGAATCAACTAATTGCTTTTCATTTTCACTTAATTGATTCGAATGATTTTGATGAGAATTATGTAATGCTTGAGCAGGATGCACACAAAAGCAAAGTAAAATGAAAAAAACAGGATTTTTTAATTTATTAAGTCTTTTTGAAAGATTTTTGAAACGAGTTTTTTGTGAAAAGAAAACCATTATCATACCTAGCATCATAAAAAAATATCCGATATAACTAACCAAGGTTCCAAGCCAATCGTGATTTACGGACAAGACAGTAAAAGAATCGTCTTCAGCTATAGAAGCTTGATAAAATCTATAGCCGTCATAATTTAAAATGTTGTTCATATAGATACTATCAGAAAAAACATTTTTAGAGTGCTCTACTGTAACATGAGATTTATATGATGATGGGTTTTTACTTCCAGCATAATGAACTGTCTCAGCTTTGTCTAATTTAATATTAAATGGAAGCTGATAAAATTTTGGACCATAACTTAAAGTAAAATACAATTCACCTAATTTAAAAATTGAAGGAGTGGATCTATTTGCAGGACTTCCTCTTAGAGTATCTCTTTTAATCTTATCATTTACTTTAACATCTACAATTAAAGCATCTTGGGTTCTATAATCATTTTCACGCATATCCATATTACTAGATGAAGAATACATCACAGTATCTTCAAAATAAAAATTTGTAAAAACAAACTTCTCTCCTACAGAATCTGTAATATTATTGTAAACAGTTAAAAGAGACATTTTATCTAATTCAAAAAAAGTTCCACATGGATAAAAAGAGCCTATATCATTTGGGTCTGGAGGCATCTTTTGCACTAATATATCGTAAACGTCAGAAATACATCCAATTTTAGAATTTAGAGGGAAAGTTGATTTTAAAATGAAATTAATAGATGAATCCTTTTGATTATTTACAGTAAATTTTTTACTCTTGAACTGTTTGACACTATTATTTTCTATTTTTAACTCCTTCATATCCTTAAGAGATACTTGAGTTCCGGACTTTAGAGTATTATTTTTAGCATTTAAAATAACTCCTCCAATCTTGCTATCAATAATATTAGTAAGAAAATCCACATACTCTATTGAAAAATCTTCTGAGAACTTAGGTTTTGAAGAAAAATCTTGTAAAAAATTATTACTATTAACCTTAAAATAATTAGAAAATAGTTTATTTAAAACAGGAGTTTTATCAAATTTTCTAGTTATTGAAGAGAGATTTAATTGCTTATCGAGCTTAAGCTGCTTGACTGTATCATGAACATCTATTTGTAAAAACATATTATCCGACATAAAGCTGTTTTTACTTTCATTTGTTTCAATCTTCATTCTACCCTCAAATCCTACATACCTAGTTATACCTGCTCCAAGAATAATTAAAACGAATGAAAGATGAAAAGAAAGCGTAGCTAGCTTCTCTTTTCTAAAAAGTTTAAATTTAAACATATTTAATACTAGTGAAACACAAAGTAGAATTTGTATTAACTCAAACCACCAGGCTCGGTATATAATTGCATTAGCTGAAGCGGTACCAAAATCTCTTTCGATAAAAGTAGCATAACCGCTTGCAAAAGCAAAAAGAAGCAACATTAAAGTCGCAAATTTCATAGATGATAAAAAATTATAAACTCTGTTTAACATATAATGCAAAATTATAACTTTGTTTTTGAATAGTTAGTTTAAAAAATATAAATAAATTGATAAAAAATATTATTCTTATAGGTTCAGGAAATGTTTCAACACAACTAGGATTTTCTTTGCATAAAAATGGATTAAATATAATTCAAGTTTGGAGTAAAAAAATGGTTCATGCTCAAATATTAGCTAAAAAATTAAATTGCGTTGCGACTGATTCACTTTCTGATTTAAAAAAAGCTGACTTATACATTGTTTCTGTCAAGGATGACAAGTTAAAAATAACATTAAAAAAAATTAATGTATCTAATATAGTGCATACTTCTGGAAGTATAAAGATTGATGTTTTTTCAAAGAAAATTAAAAACTATGGAGTTATCTATCCTTTGCAAACAATTAATAAGGAAATAGATGTTAACTTTAAAAAAGTTCCTTTTTGCATCGAAGCCAGTAATCAAAAATTTGAATCAGAACTACTGAAACTTTCCGAAAAATTATCAAATCATGTTTATAAACTAAATTCAATTCAGAGAGAAAAATTACATATTGCTGCTGTAATTGCATGTAACTTTACTAATCATATGTATAAAATCTCTCATGATATTCTGAAGGAATCTAAAATAGATTTTGAAATTCTATTACCTTTAATCAATCAAACAGTATTAAAAATTCACAATCATACACCTGATGAAGCACAAACAGGTCCCGCTAAAAGAAAAGATATGAATATTATTGATAAACATATAAAATCAATTTCAGATACAAATATCAAGAGTATCTATAAACTATTAACTAAATCAATCATAGAATCAAATAATTCAAATGATTAATTTTCTCAATTTAATTAGATATAAAAATTTAGTTATTATCATTATACTAAATTTATTGATTAAATATTTTATTATTAATCAACATGTTAATTATTATTTGTTTTCAGATATAATGTTTATAATTTATTTAATAGGATTTATTTCAATTGTTGCAGCAGGATATGTAATTAATGATATTTATGATATCGAAACTGACAAAATTAACAAACCTTCTTCTAGAATAGTAGAAGTAAAAGTTAGTGTAAGAAATGCAAAAATTTTATATAAATTGTTAAATTCAATGGGAGTAATATGTGCAATCTACTTATCAATTGTAACATCTCAAATTTGGATTTTTTTTTCTCACCTTATATTTATAGTACTTTTATTTCAATATTCTAAGACATTAAAAACCACATATTTAATTGGAAACTTGATTATTGCATTTCTAACAAGTTTTAATATAATATGTATTGGTTTATTTGATTTATCAAATAAAAATCAATTTAACTACGACTTTACTATTAATTTAATTTTAATATATTCTCTTTTTTGTTTTTTCATGACGTTGGTTAGAGAAATAATCAAAGATATTGAAGATCATAAAGGTGATGAAAAAATTAATGCAAATACTATAATAATTAAAGACGGTGTTAAAAGAGCAAAAAAGATTATTGTTTTCAATCTTTTATTACTTATTACTTCACTAGCTTATTTACAAAATCAGATTCTATTCAATAATAACGATTTTAATTTTTGGTTGACTTCATACTCAATTATTATACAATTATTATTTTTAGTTGTAACTTTTAAAATTTTAAATGCAAAATCAAAATCAGACTATACTAGTTGTAGTACTTTTACAAAAATTGTTATGTTAGTTGGCATACTATCTATCCCTCTAATAAGTTTTTAAATGCTAATTAAAAAATTAGATAATTACAATATCATACTTGGTTCTTCTTCAATAAGAAGAAAAGAACTACTTGAAAAAATGGATTTAAATTTTGTGATAAAAACATCAACAAAAAAAGAAAATTATTCTAAAAATATCAGATTAGATCAAGTTGCTAGCTTTTTAGCTGAAGAAAAATCAAAAAATATTAAAAAATCTCTTTCCGGAAAATATTTGCTTATAACTGCTGATACAATTGTAATAAGCGATAACAAAATTTTACATAAACCAATAAATAAAAAGGAGGCATTTCATTTTTTAAAAAATTTGTCAGACAATTCTCACGATGTAATTACAGGCGTTTCAATTGTTTCAAATAATTTTAAAAAGAACTTTTCTGTTAAAACTGAAGTAACCTTCAACAAACTAAATGATGAAGAAATTAACTATTACATTAATAAATATTGTCCTTTTGACAAAGCAGGTTCATACGGTATTCAAGAATGGATAGGTCACATTGGTGTTAAAAAAATTAATGGATGCTATAATAATGTAATAGGCTTACCTACTTCAAAATTATTACAAGAACTGAAAGTTTTTGTTTAAAATTGTATTTTCATATCTTTGCATATGAACCAATAAAAGAAAATGTGAATCAAGCATTATCAATAACTGCTCTTGTCCTTTGTTTATTTTTATTTGGGTGTACACCTATGAAGAAAATTACATTCTTAAATGAAAGTAATAATATAGAAAATCAAAAAGATTGGGAAGTATCTCCAATACCTCCAAAACATAAATTAGAAATAGGAAATATTCTAATGATAAAAGTAATTAGTAGAAATGAAGAATCGAACAAACTATTTAACATAGAATCAAATACAAATAGTTCTAACCCTAATCTGACATCAGCTAATCTTTACCTTAATGGATTTACCATTAGTCAAAATGGAACAATAGATATACCAAATGTAGGCGAAGTATATATTGTAAATCAAACATTAGAAGAAGCAGAAAAGACAATTTTTAACAAAGCCTCTGAGCTTTTAATAGATCCCTATGTTGTTGTAAAACTTGCTAACTTTCAATTCACGATGCTAGGAGAAGTTAATGTTCCTGGTAAGTATCCAGTATACAATGAGGGAATTACAATTTTTGATGCTATTGCTATATCAGGAGGTATAAATGATTATGGTAATTTGAAAAACATTAAAATTGTTAGATCTGAAAATAACAAAAAAAAGATATATGACATTGATTTAACTTCAAGCGATATTATAAATTCTGATTTTTATTATTTAAGAAATAATGACCTAGTCTATGTTAAACCATTAAAATTTAAATCTTTAAGGAAGTCACAATCACAATTACTTTTATCATCATTAACTACCGTTGCTGTTCTTTTAAACGTATATCTTAGATTCATAGAATAATTAAAATGCAAGAGAAAAAAAAAACAGAAAATATAAATTTTAAAGAACTAATACTTAAATATAGTAACTACTGGTTCTACTTTATATTATCAATCTTTTTCTTTTTATTTATTGCATTTTTATATAATCGATATACAATTCCTGAGTATAATGTTTCAACTACTATTGAAATCGTTGAAGATGATCAAGGAAGAATTAGTGTTGATGTTGATGATATTGTCCCAAACATTATTGATGAAAACAAAATAGCAAATGAAATTATAATACTAAAATCTTATAGCTTAATTGAAAATGTTATTAGAGATTTAAATTTAGGAATCTCATACTATCAACACGGAATCATACAAACTAACGAAATATTAGAAAAAAACTCTCCTTTTATAGTTCATATAAGCAAATCTGATTCCAATCAGAATCAAATTACTGGGCATTCATTTGAAATTGATATTATTAACGAAGAATACTTTAATCTAGCAATATCTTGCAATGAAGGATTTGCATACAATTTATCTAATAACAAGTTTAACAAAGATTCACCGCTAAAATTTGATATTAATAAAAAATGTAAGTTTGGGGAGAAAATCTCATCTAGAAATTTCTCTTTTATAATTAATAAAAATAATAATTTTCCAAATAAACAATTTGGTAGTAAAAACAAAAGTTATTCATTTAAACTCCATCAACCTTATAAATTAGCACAAAAAATCAGAAACAGTTTAAATATTAACCCAATTAATAAAGATGCAACAGTATTAAAACTAAGTATTAAAGATAAAAATCCTAATAAAAATATTTTAATTTTAGATAAAATTACAGAATTATATATTAATAACGCATTTAAAGAAAAAATAAGTGTTGCTGAAAGCACTGCTGAATTTCTCGATAATCAATTGAGAAAGATTGAAGACTCACTTCGCTTTATTGATGATGAAAGACAATATTTTGTTACTAAGAACAAAGATTTAGTATTTGAATATAAAGATGATATAGGTTTTTCTTCAAAAAAAGAGTTAAAAGATGATTTGCTTAAACAAAGAATAAAAATCATTAATTACAATTCTTTATTAAACTACGTAAAAAATGACGAAAATAAGAAAATTAGTTCTCCGATATCTTTAGGCATAGAAAACAATGAACTAATTAATCTAATTAAAAACTTACATATATTATATGACAAAAAAAGAGAGTTAGAAGAAACAACAACAAACAAACATCCAACCTATAAAAGTAATTTAACTCAAATTGACTACACTAAGAAAACTATAGTTTCAAATGTTGAAAATTTAATTATTAGCGCACAAAAAATAGAAAATGAATTAAAAACTGAATTTGACAAATTATCATACAAAGAAAATGCATTACCCGAAGTTCAAAAAAAGGAAATAATGCTAAATAGAAGAAGTGAATTTTTTAGTCAACAAAAAATCTCTTTAAATGAGTCTTTGGCAAAAGCTCAAGCTGCTGCAAAATCTGAAAAACCTGATGAGTCTATTATTGATCCTGCAAGACTCGAAAGTATAATACCTGTATCTCCAAAAAAAGGACTTGTTTATTTCATTGCAATAATTTTAGGAATACTTACACCAATAACTGTTATATCGATTAGAGATTTCTTTAACGATACTATTAAAAGTAAAAGTGATTTAGAAAAAGTGACATCGATACCGATACTAGGGTTAATTGGACATAGTGATAATGCAAAAAGCTTAATTATTAATAATTCTGGAAAATCAGTTATTGCAGAATCATTAAGAGCTATAAGAACTAACATACAATATTTAGCCTCAGAAAAAAAATCAAAAGTAATCTCAGTTACCTCCTCAATTGGAGGAGAAGGAAAAACATTTACTGCTATGAATTTAGCAGCAATATTTGCCCTAGCAAATTACAAAACAGTTCTTATTGGAGCTGATTTAAGAAAACCTAAATTACATAAAGATTTTGATATAGATCAATCTCAAGGACTTAGTAGTTTACTTATTAATAAGTCTAGTCTTTCAAAAGTAACTAAATCGACAGAAATAGATAATCTTTTTGTTATTGGATCAGGACCTACTCCACCAAATCCTTCTGAATTGCTAGATAGTGAAACAATGAATAAAATCATCAATGATTTAAAGAAAAAGTATGACTATATTATTTTTGACACACCTCCAATTGGACTGGTTACTGATGGTGTTATAATTATGAAACATACAGATATTAACTTGTATGTAGTTCGACATGCATTTACAAAATATAAGTCATTAGACACAATTAACAAAATTTATAATCAAAATCAAGTTAACAATATCCAAATTATAATAAATGATTTTAAACAAAAATCATCAAGTTATGGCTATGGCTATGGATATGGCTACGGTTACGAAGATAGCTATGGCTATTATGAAAATGAAAAGTAATTATAAACATGAATAAAAAAAATAATCCAGCAGACAGTTTACAAGATTTACAAATGTTCGGTGAATATGGAGGCGTGAACCCTTCAATAGCTGATTCATCCACCTTTACATATTTAGCAGGAAAAACAATGGGAGATGTTTTTGAAGGAAATAGAGAAGGTTGTTATCTTTATTCAAGACACACGAATCCCTCAACTTCATACTTAGGTCAGGCTTTAGCAAGTATGGAAGCACTTAAGGGTGCAATTTTATCAGCATCTGGAATGAGTGCAATAAGTAATACAATAATGCAAATTTGTAATTCTGGTGATGAGATTATTTGTAGTAGGACTATCTATGGGGGAACATATGCATTAATGAAAAATTATCTTCCAAAATTTAATATTCACACAAAATTTGTTGACATTACTAATGTAAAACAAATAGAAAATGCAATTTCAAAAAATACAAAAGTTATTTATTGCGAAACTATAAGCAACCCTTTACTAGAAGTTGCAGACATAAAAAAAATATCTCAATTAAGTAAAAAATGCAAAATTAAATTTGTTGTTGATAATACTTTCACTCCATTAATATTTTCTCCTGCAAAAATGGGAGCAGATATTGTAATTCATTCATTAACAAAATTTATTAATGGAACTTCTGATACAGTGGGCGGAGTTATTTGTGGAGATGAAGAGTTTATTAAAGAATTAATCGATGTAAACTCTGGAACAGCAATGTTATTAGGGCCTGTAATGGATTCAATAAGAGCTGCAAGTATTCTTAAAAATATTAGAACACTACATCTAAGAATGAAAAAGCATTCAGAAAACGCATATTATTTATCAAAAAAAATTCAAGATCTTGGTATAAAAGTAATTTATCCTGGATTAAAAAATCATCCTCAACATCAAGTAATGAAAAAAAATATGAATGAAGAATTTGGCTTTGGAGGTATGTTTGTAATAGATGCTATTTCTCAAAATAACGCTAATAAGTTAATGGAAGAAATGCAAAATCATAATTTAGGATATTTAGCGGTTAGCTTAGGATTCTACAAAACATTATTTTCTGCGCCTGGTCTTTCAACATCATCTGAGATACCAGAAGAAGAAAGAAAAAAAATCGGTCTATCAGATGGTCTTGTTAGAGTATCTATAGGGCTAGATAACAATATTAAAAGAACATTTTTAAAAATGTTAGACTGTTTTAAAAAAGTTGGATTAGCTTAATGAACAGAAAAATTCCTCTTATTGTATCTATTTCTCCAGTTATATTTTTGATTTTAATTTTATCTTTCAATGTTATAATTTTTGGAACAGATTCTCTTTCTGGTGCTAATCAATTAGCTTTGATTATCTCAGGATTTATAGCTGCACTTTTAGGATTAAAATATGGATCTAAATGGGAAGATATAATGAAAGGAATTAGTAAAGGAATTGCAAATACTACTCCAGCAATTATTATTCTATTACTTATTGGATCATTAGCTGGAACGTGGCTTATTAGTGGAATCATTCCAGCAATGATTTATTACGGACTACAAATACTTGATCCAAAAATTTTCTTATTTGCTACTGCTATAATATCTTCAATTGTATCATTAGCAACAGGAAGTTCTTGGAGCACAATTGCAACTATAGGAATTGCTCTATTAGGAATTGGTCAAGCTATTGGGATTTCAACCGGATTAATAGCTGGAGCAATTATTTCGGGGGCATATTTTGGAGACAAACTATCTCCACTTTCAGATACAACTAATTTAGCATCAGCAATTACAAATACAGAAATCATGACTCATATTAAATATATGATGTATACAACTTTTCCTTCATTTTTTATAACACTATTAAT
>MDTC01076168.1_pt1 | contig 34089 bp, 31 predicted proteins | sample 811181 | NCBI WGS metagenome assembly MDTC01 (sample SAMN05326644, study PRJNA326480) | marine metagenome | isolation source: seawater | place: Pacific Ocean: North | collected 2011
GTTGGTAGAGCACCTGGATGGCATGCAGGGGGTCAGCGGTTCGAGTCCGCTTGGCTCCATCAGGATTTTAGCTAGTTATACCAATTAGTCTGAATGATTTTACACCATTTTACAGGGTGTATTTTTATGTCTAAATATGTACTAATATGCACGCTCTGCGAGCAACTGTGCGAGCAGCAACCCTTGCAAATAGGTAAAAGGTGTATCTAGTGGTTTTAGTTCTTACAGACTATGCCAAAACTGATCTGGTAAAAGAAACTTCAAGAAGCAGTAAAGCGTCAGCAACGTTTTGGTTGGTAAGTGCGTAATAACAAGATTGATTTTTTGTACAGAGATATTATTCAGATATTAATAAAATAGTTAGATAAAGTTTCATAACATGAAAAAACTAAACCTTATGTAAAAAGAAAAATAATACAATTAATTTATCAGATAATAATAGATAAGGTGTTAGATATATAAGAATCAAAAAAATTGAAGAAATTCAAGATGATTTATTAAATTAAGGAAATGCAATATATACAAATTTGATAAACATAAATCTAATTTAGCGATGCATAAAAAGGGAAAAGATTAGATTTTATGAAATAGATAAAGTATTTGCTTTCTGAAAATAATATTTATAAATTATTATTTAATGCTATAAAATTTGTTGTTAGAAAACATTCAATATCCTCAGAATAATTCGATATTTTGGTAACTCCTCTAGGATTTATTCTAAATAAAGAAAAATTATTATCTTGAAAAAAATACCAAAAATCCTGGAAATAAGTTCTTGTATCTATATTTGCACCTCCAAATTCAAATTGAATTAATTTAATATTTTGGATTAATTTTCCAAATCCATTCAATACATCTAATTCAAAACCCTCTACATCAATTTTTATATAGTCTATGATTTGTTCATTATTTGACCAGTATTCATCAAATCTCATGGTTGAAACTTCTTCTTTATGATCAAAATTAATATTATGATGATTTAATCTTCTTTGGGCTAGAGATGCTAATCCAGAACCCGGATAATCTGAATATATGATTTCTTTTCCAGAAGAAGATGAAAGAGCAATTTTATTTATCTTTGATTTAGAATGATTTATTTCCTTTTTTAATATTTTATAGTTTTGCTCTGCAGGTTCAAAAATGTGGCATTCTAATTGTGGAAACTTAAACAAAATTTCTTTAGTATATAAACCTTTATTTGCTCCAATATCAATAAATATCTTGGGTTCTTTTTTTATTAACGATATGCAGGAATTGATTTCAGTCTTAATAGTATTAAATTCCCACCCTCTACCTTGATGAAATCCAATTATTTTTTGTATGAATTTTAAAAAGTTCTGATTAAATGGAATTTTAATAACTAAACTTACAAGTTTTAATTTTAAATTTTTCATAAATTAAAAATTCTTTTATTAGTGTATATTGAACTTTATATAAAAATAAGATCAATTGCATTTAATTAAATATGTCTTAGTCTTATAGGTGACAATCTTTGCGAGCTAGTCAGCGAGCTAATCAGCGACAACAGTTTCAAAACCTTGTTATAGCTTAGTTGGTGATCTGCATGGCATGCAGGGGGTCAGCGGTCCGAGTCCGCTTGGCTCCATCAGGATTTTAGCTAGTTATACCAATTAGTCTGAATTATTTTAGACCATTATGCAGAGTGTATTTTTATGTCTAAATATGTATTGATGTACGTTCTCTGCGACCATTTTATTTATTAATTTTTGAATCTATTGAATTCAATGTATGATATTTATCTAGATGATCTAGAAGTTCTATGGAGAAAAATTTAACTAAAAAATGTCCTGTTTGTTTTAAAAGCGGAGAATTTATTTTTCAGAGTAGTAATAAACATTTTGTATACCAATGCCTTAATAAAAATTGTGGACATTTTTGGGTTCCGGAATATACAAAAGATCAATTATTATTTAAAAGAGAGGAGAATTTAGAACACGAATCAAATAATAATTTGAGGGTTTTTGGTAAAAGAAATAAAAAATTATTAAAATTAATTTTAAAAGAAATATTATTAAAAAAAGAATATAAATTCCTTGATTTCGGTTCAGGTTGTGCTCATATATCAAGAACATTTAAGAGAGAATTAGGGGGAAGGTTAAAATTTTTTGTATTGATTCTAATAATCAATGTAAGAAGTTTTATCCTAAGTGGGGTTTGACATCAATAGAGGACATTAAGCAAATTCAAGAAAAAATGGATTTTATATATTTGATTGAAGTTATTGAACATTTAGAAAATCCATATAAAATACTATTGAATTTAAAGGGATTGTTAAATGATGATGGTGTGTTTTTAATTAGTACCCCACCTGGTTACAATAATGAAAAAGAGACTAACGTATATTCTGAGAAAACACATATCCAGTTTTTCACAAATAGAAGTTTGAACTTCTTACTTGAGAAAGTAGGACTTGAGAAAATTAAATTTAAATACTATCCCGAGTTTTATCCCTCGGTAAATTATGTAAAAAACTTCTTGTTTTTTTTCAAAAACCAAATAAAGAATTTAATAACTTTTAAATTTTCACGTAAACAGTTTATTTCTACTTTTTACGAATATTTTTTAGAAAATAGAAATTATAGAATTAAAATGCAAAATAAATTGATCTATCCTTATCATTTAATTGGGTTTACAAAAATTAAATCTATTGATTAAAAATATAAGTCATAAAAAAAAACTATAAAATTTAAGATAGCTATGGTTAAAAATTTATTTAAGTTTATTGGTAAATATTTTTAAAAATAAAAATTCATCATTATAAAATATAAGATAATATAGAGTAAATTTTACTTATCAATGAACAGAAATTTTTATTTTCAATTCAAAAAGTAATTACTATATTTTTATAGATCTAAGAAATGTTATTAAGTATTTTACTTAATAACACAAAGATGATAATTACCAAAGAAAATTATGATTAATATAAAAGAAAAAAAAAAGATCGGAGTTGTATATATTTGTATTTTCCCAGAAGGGAAAAATAAAAATTATCTAGAAAAATATACTTCGTTAATTAACCAAATTGAAATGACATGTATATCAATTGCAAAACTACAAAATTTGGTTGATGTAGTAATTATTTCAAATGAAACTAAGAAAATTAGAAGTTGTAATTTTATAAAAAATTTTAATTCGAGAAATCTGAGAATTATTAAGTTAGAAAATAACGATCTGAAAATCTGTAATAGTAATAAAAACAAACAATTCCAGTATACTTTCTCAAAAATTGATTGTTTGGAGATAATAGAGAAGTTATTTGTCGATAATCATGGTATAGATACCTTGGTTTTAAGTGATATAGACACAATATTTTTAGATATAAATAAAATATTTAATTTCTCTAGAAATATAAAAAATTTTGCGGCTATTGACTATAGAAATGAGCATCCATCAAAAATTAATTTTGATAATTTCATGTCTGATTTGATTTCAAAAACATTTTCTTTTAAAGATCAGAAAAAGATCCCTAAAAAACTTTCTTGGATTAATAGTGGATTTATGATAATAAGAAAAGATTTTCTTAGAGATCTTAAATTAATGGCCTTTAAAAGTTATGAATTTATATCCACTGAAAAAGAAAGAGCAGAAAAAGATATGCATTGGACTGATGAAGTTGTCTTTAGTGCAATATTTAATTATGTAAAAGGAATACCGATAAAAAATAAAAATGGACAAATAGCAAGATTTATTTGGACTTGCAATGTTGATCTCCCTTATTTTATCAATCCATTTTTTTATCCATCTCATATTCATCTCCCAGCAATTAAATGGAACAATATGCAAATGAAACTTCTAAATAAACTTGCCAAATATCCAAATTATAAATTTAATTCTATATTTTTTATAAATTTATGGTCATTGCTAGGAAGAATTAATAGTAAAAAAAGTAAAATTTTAGTTTATAAAATTATCATAAAAACTGTAACTGAAATTGAAAAATTTATTGTTCATTTCTTTTGAATATATTTAAAAAATATGATTAATATTCAATAGAGTTCTATTTAGATGGTCTCCATATCTTTTTTTAAACTTCTTTATGAAACTTAATTTTACTATCATAGACTTTAATTTTAATAATATTAAAGATTTCAATAAAGTTCAGATCAAATTATTAAAAAGAAAAAGTTAATATTTACCTATCTTACCAAATCTTAAATTTAACAGTTTCCTAATTAAGACAATACTAATTATGATTAAGGATCTTAAAGGATGGCTAAAAAAGAAGAGTTTGACAGCCATCAATTGACATGAAAACCTTTCTCTATAGTTTCTATTTAGATTTCTTCTTGAAAGTGAATTTCCATAAACGTAATAATTGATTGTTTCTTTTGGACAAAATTTCAATCTTCCTTTATCAATTAATCTTATCCATAAGTCATAATCCTCTGAAGAATATAAATTATCTGCTTGCTTAATCTCAAGGAAATCTGATTTTAAAAAGGCTGTAGCGCTTTGTACAAGGGGATTATCCCACATTAAATTTTGTCTTATATCTTTTTCTCTTACAACTGGGGAGACTTTAAGTTTTTCACCTTTATCACTAATATATACAGCTCTAGAAGAAAAGATCTTAGCACTCTTATCCTCATAATAAAGTTTTAGAATTTCCTCAACATGAGTAGGCATCCATTCATCATCATGATCAATTCTAAAAATCAACTCTCCAGTAGATAAATGAACTCCTTGCTTTAATGATTGATAAATACCGATATTTTTTTTGTTTCTAATATGCTCAATTGGGATTCTTCCTTTCCAATTATAAATAATATCTGGAGTTTTATCTGTACTGGCATCATCTATTATTAAAACCTCATCTATAGAGATAGTCTGATTATAGATAGAGTTAAAAGCTCTATCGAGATATTTTTCACCGTTAAAAACCAACATTAGAAGGGTTTTCTTAACCATTTAAAGACTTAATTATTAGAGCTGGAAATATAACTTTTATAAATATAAACAATTTCATAATAAATATGTACTCTTGCGATTAATATTAACAAATTCTTTTTTCAAGTATTAAAAATATTCATATTCAGAACAAGTTTTTTTCTTAAATTCCTTTTGGTGGAAACATCTATTGCGATCTTACCTTTTTTTAAACTGATTTCTTATTTTTCTTACAATAAAATTTTTTGGGAAATACTATTTTTTTAGGGTTGAGTTGATTCTTCCAATAGTTCTAATTAGGCTGTTTAGAAAAAAATATTTTATATATTCTAATATTTAGATTAAAGAAATTAAAAAATCATAATTTTTTAGTAAAAATATTAATCTTTTCTCTTAAATAAAAGATCATAATATTGTCCAATCTTATCGTTTTCTCCAGTTGCGTATCTATTTACTTCCTCAAATTCATTTCTTTTTAAAAAGTTAACTATATCTGATAAAGTGCAGCAATTTTCATATGCTTCAAAGTCAGCGGCTTCACTTTTAATATATTTGAATTTTTTAATTAATGCTTTGCACCCTTTTAGAACTAATAGTTCTGAACCTTGGGTATCAATAACCAAAGCTTGATAATTATCAATATCAATACTATTTTCATCAAATAAAGTCTCTAAAGTTTTACTTTTTAAGCTAATTGTTTTGCTCTTTTTTACGTTAGGCCACATTTTTTTGTGTAACTTTAACTCAAAAAGTGAAGATGAAAGACCTTCGTTATCAGTAATATGAAAATCATAAGACTTATTATTTGAGTCAGTCACTAAATTGTTAATAGCCTCTTGATTATGTATTTCAGATATATTCTCACAAAGTTTCTTAAACGTTTCAGGAATAGGCTCTATCCAAAGAACTTTTAATCCAAGCAATCTATAATAAAATCTTTCTTGTCCTATATTTGCTCCAACATGAACTACTCCCTGAACCTTTTCAAGGTATCTGTTCTTAAATAAGAAATCTAATTCATTATTTTTTTCTTCTAATAACCGTATCTTTTTATGAAGCCACCAGGGTGTTTTACTCCAAATTGGGCGGACTATATTTTTTAGTTTCTCTTTTAACAATTTATCTAAATATGTTTTAAATAATTTAGAATTAGAATCTGTATTATTTTAAAATTTGAAATATATCTTTGAAAATTAGATTTATATTAGACAAAGTATTCTTAATGTTATACTTCTAAAATCAAAGATTAAAGATTTAATTGTTGAAAATAAATTATTTAAATAAAAATATTACTTTACTAAATAACCTGCTAAACCATGAAAATAAAGGTAAATTAGTTGCCTTTAGCTTACTAATTTATTCAATCTTTTTTATTGTGGATTTAATTATCCTTTAGTAATTTTTCTTGGATTATTTATAATTAGTTTTTTATTAAAGAAAAGAAAACCTAATTTAAGTAGTAGTTTCATAACAAGTGATTTTTTATTAAGTATTTTTTTTCTAGGTTGCTTAGGACAAAATGCTAATTCATTAACACAAATTAGAGATAAAATATTTAGCATATCTCCCTTAATTCCAAGTATTTCTCTATTTTTGTGTCTAGATAACCTAGAACTCATAAGAAAATGTAAATATAATTTTAGTCTTTTTTTAAAATCTAAAACAACTTGGCCTTTATTTTCATTATTATTGTGCTTTTTATACTCTTTAAGATCCGTTATTTCAGGATGGAATTTTTTAGAACTGTCTCACTATTTTTTTGTAATTTTATTTATAGTATTTGAAATATTTCGTTTGCTTTTCGTTACTAAATCTAATCTTACCGAGGATCTAAAAGGCACTGTATTAAGTTTCTTTATATTTTTAATATTAATTTCTAAGAGTAAGGCGCTAATTTTAATATCAATTATTCTTTTTCTTTTTTTATTAGATAACTTGTTTTTAATATCTCTGTTTAATATTTTTGAATTAAAAGAATTTACTCTAATTTATATAAAGAAATTATCTAAATTACTAAGGAAAATCTTAAGTCTTTTATGTATATTTTTTATTTTTTTAATTACATTGATATCTTTTAATCCAAATTTTTTAACACTATCAACTTTAAAATTATTTAATAATATTTCAACTAATAGGATAATGATAAATTATTCATATCTTGAATATTGTTCAAATGCTTATAACCCATTTTTTAATTTAGATTTTAATTTAGAAAAAAAATTACCAGTATTAAGATACCAAGATGAGAGAGAAGCTTATATTCATAGACAAATTCAATTAAGTAAATTATATGACTTGAGAAAGGAAAATAAATTTAAACCTTTTTTATTAAATAAAATATTTACTGAAAAGGAATTTTTTATTAATTTAAATAGATTTCCTCACAATGCACTGTTAAGTTATCTATGCTTTCATCCAATCGTATATTTTTACTTCTTTTTATTATTTTTGTGCATTATGACTTTATTAGCATTATTTAATTTTGGTTATCAGTATATTCTTCTTTTTGTGATATCTTATTTGTTGTTATTTTTTGATTATGTACCATTAATACCTGCTTGCTGTATTGTAGTTTCATCTTTTATATCAATAAATTCAATGATCAAATTAAAATTAATAAATTAAATACTATATAAAATTTATTTTTTAATACTATCTGATTTGCTATTGAAATTTATATTTTTATTTAAAGTTTTATAGTCTTTCTGAAATCTTAAAATACCATCTTCTAGTAAATAAATTTCATCGCTTATTTTATGGTTCTTTATATTATGAGTTACCATAAATACAATTTTATTTTTTGATATTTCTTTTATTAAATCCATAACGTTATCTTCAGATCTTTGATCAAGAGCATTAGTGGCCTCGTCAAGAATCAATATACTTGAATCTTTATAAATTGCTCGAGCGATACAAATAATTTGAATTTGCCCACCACTTATACTCATTCCACCTTCTCCAATAATGGTATCTACTCCATTTTCTAAATTATTTATAAAATCTATCTTATCTATTTTTTCTAGACATTGAAGTACTCTCTTTCTATTGTGTTTCTGATCCCAAACTATATTTTCTAATATAGTTCCATGAATAATATAACTTTCCTGGCTTACTAAAGAAATATAGTTTTGACTGAAAAAATCGTCTATAAGTATCTTTTCACTATTAATAAGTATCTCTCCTTTTGAGGGTTTAATTAATCCACTAATAAGGTTTAATATTGTTGATTTGCCTGCACCTGAGCGTCCAACCAGACCTACTATGGTACCTTGATTTACATTAAAACTTAGATTGTTTAATATCCATACTTTATTAGATTCGAATCTGTAAAATATATTTTTAAATTTTAAATTATACAGATTATAATTTTTATTTTTAAAAAATTTATTTTTTGCTTTTTTAGAGTAATTACCTTGTTTACTTGTAGAATTTTGTATTAGATCATTGTAAAGATTAACCCTACCTTTATTCATGTTATAGGCATTATTTAACTGAGCTAATTCACTTATCTTTCCTATTAATCTTTGTAAAGTAACAATAAATACTCCTATAGTAGGTAATAGAACTGATGGATTTATTTCACTTCTAGAAAATATATATACTATGAATGCAATAATTATAGTGCCTAATAATTTGCTTAATGGTGCTGTTATTTCAAAGAAAATACTTTCTTTTATTAAATTATTTTTAAACTTACTTAAATTCTTATTCAACCTTTCTTTTACGAAAAAATTTGATCCACTTGCTTTTATATATTTAATTCCTTTTATAATTTCAGAAAGTATATTATTAACTTCAGCTTTAGCAATCGATGTTTTAACTGCTTTGGATTTCACTCTTTTTGATGTAAAGATTTGAATTGAACCAATCAAAAGTAAAGAGGCCAAACAAATAGTAAATTCTCTAATTGAAAGACTTATTAGAATCTGTGAATATATCCCAAGAAGCAGAATACTTATTATTGAACATGCAATTATCTCTAATTGACTTTTAATTGCTTCTGGGCTTTCAAATCCAATTGATAGTAATTTCCCTGATCTGAGTGAAATTAGCTTCTCGTAATTAGAATTAAATAAAACATTTGAAATATCTTGAGTTGTTTTTTCATGAATCCAGGCTCCAAGTTTCTGAATATTCAGTTGTCCAAAATACTTACATAGTGATTGAACAAATGTAAAAAACAACATAAGTATTAGAAAAGATATTATATCAGTGGTGAGCCCTATGTTTTCAAGGAGATTAGTAATTTGTTTTGCGTATGGTACAGACTCTGTATCTGTAAGGATGATATTGTTTTGTATATAGCCTAATAGTAAATAAGTTGAAGCAAGTAAACCACTTTCACAAAAGACTTGAATTAAATCTAGGCTAAAAATCAAAAAAACCTTTATTTTATTGAATCTAACAGATTGTAAAATGGCTTTATATGAAGGTTTGATGATCATAATTTATATAATACTTTTTGAGCTTTTCTTATAAATAAAAATTATATTTTTATATATTAAAATATATATTAAAATAAAATTTTAATATAATAAAATAATACGAATGATTTTTGTATGTTTAATGTAGTCTAAAATTATATTATGTATATTTCATTTTAAAACTTACTTAAGAAGCATAGTAATGGTTAAGGATTTTTATTATAAAGATTTAATAGATTATTCTGTAAACTTTTGCAATGCAATAAAAACAGTAGATTTAAGCTTAATTGATAAATTAGAAAATGAAATATTAAAAAGATTAGATGGTGTAGGAGAAATATTTTTGGTTGGAAATGGTGGCAGTTCTGCTAATGCTCATCATATTGCGGGTGACTATATGAAAACTTTTTCTTTAATTGGTAAATCATTGAAAATATCTTCTTTAACAGATAATGCATGTTTTTTGACAGCTGCATCTAATGATATAGACTTTACTGAAATTTATGAAACACTTGTAGGAACAAGAATTAGTAAAGATGATTTAATTATATTTTTATCTGGGAGTGGTAATTCCATGAATTTAATAAAAGCTGCAAGGAAAGCAAAGCGATTAGGAATAAAGACTGTAGGTTTAATTGGTTATACGGGTGGAAGCTTGAAAAATATAGTAGATATACCAATACATTTTCATATCGATGATATGGAAATTTCTGAGGATTGTCAGATGTCAGTTTTTCATTTTATAAAGCAAAAAATCATAAATACAAATTCTTTTTTAGATACAAACTCTTCATCAAAATATGAAAAAAGAACCCAGGAAGACTTAATAGCATGATAATAATCTCAAAATGCCCATATAGAATATCTTTATTAGGTGGTAGTAGTGACCTGGATTGGTTTGTAGAAAGGTATGGGGAGGGACTTTCTGTAGGATTTTCTATACAAGCTTATTCAACTATTGTTTTAAAATATAGAAATATTAATCAAAAAGGAATTTTAAATTATTCTTCAAGAGAAGAATATACAAGTATAGAAAATATTACACATCCAATTATTAGAGAATGTCTAAATTTTTTCTCTATAAAAAATCCTATTGAAATGTCTTCCTTTGGAGAGAACATAAATGGTAGTGGTCTAGGAAGCTCATCTTCATTTACTGTTGCCTTAATAAATGCATTAGCAGAGTTAAATAATAGAAAATTAAGTCAATCCGAGGCTGCAAATTTAGCCTCTGAGATAGAAATTAGATTTTTGAAGAATCAAATTGGTAGACAGGATCAGTATTTATGTTCATTGGGTGGAGTAAACATTCTAAAATTTAATAAAGACAAATCGGTAAAGAGGGTCAAAAAGATTAAGATTTCTGAAGCTATTTCATCTATAGCTAATAATTTATATTTAGTAAATACAGGAATTACTAGATCTGCATCTGAAACTTTAAAAAAAATAAAAAATGATAAAAATTCTTTTAAGTCAATTGTTGAAATTTTAGAAATTGCAAAAAATTTTATTGATAATACAGAACATTTTGATAAAGAGAAAATTGTAAATTTTTTATTAGAATCATTAAAAAAATCATGGAAGATAAAAAGAGAAATTACAGGAGTTATGAATGAAAATTTATTCTCAATAGAGAGTAAGTTAAGGGAGTTAGATTTTGAAGTTTTAAAACTTTTGGGCGCTGGAGGCGGAGGATATTTTCTTATTAGATATATTGGAGAATCAGAGGAGGAGGGCTTAAAAAAATTAAATCAAAATAATTTAAATTATCAAAAAGTTTTGATAGATAATTTCGGCTCAAAGACATGGCAAGTATAGAAAATGATTTAAGTCAAGCAATAATTACACTGGGAGGAAAAGGTACTAGGTTATCAGAAATAAGTCATGGTACTCCAAAACCTCTTTTAAAAATTAATGGTAAAAGTACCCTAGAAAGGTCAATTAAAATTTTAGTTGGCCAAGGTATTTCTAGATTTATCTGGCTCCTTAATTTTAAATATAATAAATTTAAAGAGGAAGCAGATTATTTTGTTGAAAAATATAAGATTAATATTATTCTTCATAAAGAAGATAAACCAAGAGGAGAAGCAGGAGGTTTACTTGAAATCAAAGATTTATTAGATGATAATTTTTTGTTTTTAAATGGGGATATTATCTTTGATATTAATCTCAATAAATTTAAGGGATTTCATATAAGAAATAATTCTGATTTATCATTTATTACTCATATTACCAATCATCCTGAGGATTCAGATTGCGTTTCAGAAAGTCCATCTTTTAGATTAAATAGATATAAACTTAAAGAATCTAAAGAGTCGGATAATAATTTTTATCTAGGTAATGCAGGTATATCTTTAATACAAAAAAAAATTATTGATTTTATTTCTAAAAGTAATATAAAAAAAAATAAAGAACTTTCATTATTTAAGGATTTTATCGTTTTTGCACATCTAAATAAGTTTCTAGTTTTTAGTTATAACACTTCTGAATATTTAAAAGATATGGGTACTCCAAAAAGAATTGATGAAGTTAAAAAAGATTTAGAAGTTGGTTTAATAGAAAGTAGATCATATAGAAAGAAGCAAAGAGTTCTTTTCCTGGATAGAGACAATACTTTGATTGATTGTTTGCCTGGTAAATATATAATCACTGAAGACTTTAAACTATTAGAAGAAAATATTATAAAGATTTCAAAGATTGCAAATAATTTTAATTTCGTTATTTTGGTATCTAATCAACCCCAAATTTCAATGGGATTGACTACTCATCAAAAGGTAATAGATATTAACTCTAAATTAATCCTAAATTGTCAAAAGTTAGGACTTAATATATCTTGTGCTTATATCTGCCCCCATCATCCTCATTCGGGTTTTGAAAATGAGGTTATAGAGTTAAAAACTGATTGTTTTTGCAGAAAGCCACAGCCTGGAATGCTAATTAATGCTTCATTTAATAGAAATATTGATATAAAAAATTCACTATTAATTGGAGACTCTTGGAGAGATAGACAAGCAGCAAAAAATATAAATATGGAATTTATTTCTGTATTTGATTTAGATTCTTCTTCTTATTTTTAAAAGTAAGTTATGACCTGAAACTAATCTTATAATATTTGGAAAGATACCTAATAATAAAACTATTAAGACTAAAGAGAGTTTTATTATAAATTTAAATCTGATTTTAATTTGTTTAAAAGCATTTTCTCTATCTTTTTTATAAGCATTTAAGTCGTTATAAAATGTCAAAGGTTCTTTTAAACAATGATATTTTAAATCTTTTACTAAAAAAAGATTTATCCATAATGCAAAATCTTCGCATCTTTTTAAATTCTCATCATATCTAAATTGTAAAAGTTCCCTTTTAATGCAAACTGTTGGATGACTAATTGGATTATTGCCTAAAGCTAACTTGAATAATAATGAGTAAAGTTTACTTGGATATTTAAGTATAATATCATCTTGATTTTTCATATATCCAGTACAAATATCAATATTTTTTTGACGCATCATATCAATCTGTTTTGTTATTCTATTGCTAATTAGTAGATCATCTGTATCAATCCTAATAATATAATCTGAAATTGTATTCTTTATTCCAAAATTTAAACATCCTGAAAAGCCACTAGATTCTTTATTTATTAAGACAAGTGGTTTGACTTTATAATTGCTTTTATCAAATATTTTTTTTATTTTTTGAGCTTTTATTTTTTCTATCTCCTCAAAAACAATTACAGGCAAAACTCTATATTTGTTTCTTATTTTTGCGCACGAAATACATAAATGCTTTAGAAATCCAACTAGATATTTCGTCCTTTCTTTATAAGTTGATGAAAGAATAATTGCATCATCACAAGTTTTTTTAATCATAAATTTGAATTTCAAGTAATGAGGTAATTTCAGTAATTGCCTTTAAAATTGATTGTTTTGAATTAAGCTTTGGAGTCCAGCCTAATCTATTAGCTTTAGACGTATTATAAAGAAATTTTGGAATATCTCCCACCCAACCTCTATCTTCATGACCATAAATTATTTGTGCAGATGGAGAAACTTTTCTTACTACTTCCTCAGCAATCCATTTGACTTTAACAAAATCATTTTTAGGTCCTAAATTAAAAATTGGGTTTTCATTTTTATTAATAATTATTGAAGAAATATGTATCATGCCTTCTATTAAATCGCTTATGTGCAGATATGATTTTTGTTGTGAACCATTACCCAAAACGTTTAATTTTTTAGGATCTTTGGCTAACTTTTTTATTAAATCTATTAAAATTCCATGAGTTGCAGGAACTCCTACAACATTTGGAAAACGAAAAATTCTAAGCTCATCTAAAAATGACTCAAAGTAAGAAAAACATTGCGCCTCAGAAGCAAGTTTCATTGCTCCATAATTAGAAATTGGCATTAAAGGTCCAGATGATTCTTCTAGAGCCTTTTCTTTATGATCTCCATAAATTGCTGAGCTTGAAGCGAAATAAAAGGATTTAATATTAAATTCTTTGCATCCCTCTAACAGATTAAATGTCGTCATGAAGGTATCTTTTAAATCTATTCTTGGATTTGCTATCCCCGATGGAATATCAGAATTTGCTGCAAAATGCCATATTTTGGGCTTAGTTTTTATTTCATCAATAATCTTTTTAAGAGTTTGTTTTGTTATTTCGTAATTTGATAAATCTATATTGAAGGTTTTAATTTTACTTTCAATATTAAATTTTCTTATCCACTCTTTACTTCCATTTGAAAAGTTATCTAGTAAATATATTTCTTTTTCATACTTATATATTTCTTTGATAAAATTTATACCTACAAAACCTGCACCACCAGATACAATTACTGACACAATAAAATTTTTTTTAATTATATAACAAAAGGGCTATGAAAAAAAGTTCTTTATAAGAAAAATAAACCTTTGTTTAACTAGTTTAAATAGTCCTTCTTTTTGCAAAAATACAAATATATATTTTATATATTTGAGAAAAACTATGAAATCCCATTTTGAAGAAATTGATCTAAAAGTAGGGGTATATTTTGTCTTAATTAAATTATATTTCCTAAAATTATATTTCCATTTATAAAAAACGATAGTAAATGTAGCCTGTTCTTGAGAATGCCAAGCAAAATTTTTATAGTTTTCAAAATTTGTAATTTGATTTCTATTATTTTGGATTTCTGTTAATAATTTCCAATCTTTGCAAAAGTTAATTGTATTTTTTGTTTTTTTAAGACCTAAACATCCAGACCATCTTGTAAAAAAAGTTGTTCCATCACAATATAAATATTTATTGAGAACCTCTTGCTTACAATCCGAAGCAAAACTAAGTATAGAATCTTGAAATATAAATATTTCTTTATTTTTTAAATTCTTTAGAAAAAAATTCTTAGAATTCTTGATATTTAAAATGTACTGAGGATACTTTTTGAGATTAATATCGTGAAAAATAACTATTGAACCTTCTTTAATATCTTTTCTATTAAGCACTTCAAATAATAATGATGGTTTCCATAAAGAGAAGTTTAGCCTTGCCCAATTAATATTTTTAGTTGAGGATTTTTGTTTGCTAGAAATATGTTCTTTAATGATTTCTTGGTTATATAAAATATTATCCCAATATGTATTTTCTTTTATAAGCTTTCTTGGACAATATATTAGTGTTTTATCGAATAACTTTTTGCTTATTCTCTTAAAATTTTTATATTCTTTTGTTAGATTTGTGCCTTGGTCGTGTGGAGCCCCCTCTGTATAAAAACTTACAAGTATTATCTCTCTTTTATTTGTTTTGCTTTTCATAGTCTATTACTTTTTTTAATCATGGAATTTAATTAGAGTTTACAAAATATTCCTTATCTAATATGAAAAAATTGCTAAACATAAATTAAGACATTATCTCTAATATTTACATATAAAGATAATATTTATCTGTAAATAAAGTTATAATTAATTATTAGAATCTACATAAATGCATATCAAGTAATTATATGTACAGCAAAGCTCCATTGATTTATGTATGGATTGGTAAGAAAGTTCCAAATTGGATATCTTTAAGTTTGAGAATAACTGCAAAAAATAATCCTACTAGAAATATTGTTTTGCTTTATGATAATTTCAAAAATAAAAGTATCTTCAAAAAATATAATATTTCAAATCTAGAAACTTTTTTTATTGATGATATTTATAAAGATAGGATTCTTAATTCAAATATAAATAACAAGGATTCATTTTGGATAAATACTTCTTTGAGATTTGAAGTAATCAATAAGTTTGTTAATTCAAAAAAGATAAAATGTTTTTTCCATGCAGAATGTGATAATCTCTTATTTAATTTTGATAACTTAGATAGGAGATTAAATCAAATAGGTAATGGAATATTTGTACCTAGAGATTCTATAGATAGAGCCATTGCAAGCTTTATGTACTGTAATGATAATTCATGTATTGAAGATATATTAGAAAAGTATTCTTCAGATAATATTAGTAATGATATGTTTGCTTTAGGTAAATATGCAAATACAAGTAATAAATTTTTTAGCTTACCCACAGAATCATATAAAAAAAACTCATTAAATTGGGAAATTGTATCTCCAGAAATCTGCGGAGGTATTTTTGATGCAGCTGCTATTGGACAATACTGTTTTGGCCTTGATCCTAAAATTAATAGATATACTCCAACTTATAACTTATTTGAAAATGAATTCAGTAATATTAATTTCAAAAAATTGAAAATTTTTTCAGATGGAGTAAACCTTAAAATAAATTTAGAAGGGCAATCTAAATTACATAAATTGTTTAATTTGCATGTCCACTCTAAAGATATTTATCTAGCCAATAAATTTATAAAGAAAAATAGTATATATAATAAAGTTTTAATTAAAAAGAGAACTGTAACCTCTAATAAATTTAAAAAATATTTTGGTTTTGTAATTAAGATGTTTGATTTACTTAAATTTATGTTTAAGAAAATAATTTTAAATAATGCAAAATATTATCTTTCAAAATTAAAGAAAAAGTACTTTGTTACAAACAAAGAATATATTTCTAGAATTAGTAGCTTCCCTTTTATTTCAGGTGATTCTTTTATGGGTTTAGCAGATACTATTATTTTAAAAGAGAATGATAATCCAGTTTTTATAAAAAAAAAATTCAGAAAAAGAAATTATATTTGTAGAAAATGATCTTCTAAAAATTCCTTCAGTTCATCAATTATGTTTTTCATTCAAGAAGGTCATATTGCATAACGGAGATATAAAACCTCCTATAATAATTCTGAAAAAATTAATTCATCACAATATCAAGGTATATGGTACTAATTTAATGTATAAAGAAAATCAAATTATCCCAATTCCTATTGGTCTAGAAAATGCTTATTATAAAAAAAATGGAGATCTAAATTACTTTAATATTTCAAATATTCTAAAAATAAAAAAGGTAAAAAAGAAAATCCTTTTAATTAGCTTTACGGTTCATAATAAAAGAAGAGAAATTTATATTCAAAAATTAAGAAACTATAATTTAAAAAACAATAATAATATGAGTTTAAAAAAATATAGAGAAGAATTAGCAAGCTCTTATTTTGTCCTTTCACCTCCAGGAAATGGAATAGATTGTCATAGAATATGGGAAGCTATGTACCATAAGACAGTTCCAGTAATAGAAAGAAAATATCATTTATTTGATCATTTAAAACTTCCAATTTTGATAGTAGACAAATTAGAGGAATTTCTTGAAATGAGTCACGAATATAAACTCCAAAAATATCATCAAATATGGTCTTTAAATTATCCTAATATCTACATAGATTGGTGGCTAAGTTTTATAAAAAATTGAATTTGAATTCTAATATATAATTCTTTTTTTTAAAAGCAAAATAATATATTTCAAAACTCCTTTTAATGCTTGGATCTTATATTCATTTTTCATCATTATATTTAAGGTTTGCCTTCTCATATATTCTTTATGAAATTTGTTTCTTATTTTAAAATTAAAAATTTTTATGGATTTATTACTTAGCATTGGTGAAATTTGCTCATTAGATTGACAATGTTCCGCAAGATCTGAATTTCCTATGTTGGTCGACATACATATAGAAGGGAATAAAATATATTTCTTGTTTACTATTAAAAAATATGCGAATTCATAATCCCAACCTTTTAGTTTACCTTGATCAATATAATCAAGGCACATAGCTATTACAAGACTTTGCCAGAAACCTATATTTTTTTTTAAATTAATAAAATAAATTAAAGGATTAGTTTTTTTTCTTGCTAATTTTCTAAATTCATTCCAAGTTTTTTTAGTTCCGTACCAACCCCAAATTGAAGGTATTTTCGAGAGAAAACCGGGAGTATTTTTGTTCCAATTTTTTCCTAAATGTTTTTCAAAAGTACATGCTGAGATACATCCAATTTCTTCATTATGTATATAATGATTTGCAAAATGAGTGAATTCAGGATGAATTAATACATCATCTTCAAGAATCAAACCATGCTTTTCATGTTCAAAAAACCAATCAATTGCTTTTAACATAAAAAACCCTGTTCCTATATTTTTGGTACTAAAAAATGTATTTATTTTGCATTCCCAGTTTATTGTTTTTAAAGCGATTTCTCTTGAATTAATGCATAATTTTTTTGCGTATTCATCTTTTGGGCCATCCATTGCTAAATATATTCTCTTTGGTTTGAATTTAGCTACATGTTGAATAGCTTTTTCTATTTCGCGAGATCTTCTGTAGCCAACTATTAATACTGACATTGATAATTAATTATTATGAAAAAGATTTTTTTATAAAATATTTTAAGAATTTTAAATATTCTATTCTTCTTGATTTTACATTTAGAAAGCCGCATTCACTAGAAATTTCGTATTTAATATTTTGATCTGGAATTTTAACATTTTTAAAAAGTTCGTTATTTATTTTCACATATTCCATTTTTTTCCATGGTATAGAGTTCTTTTCTTTTGTATGCATGGCATCTTTTCTGAATCCATGGTTTAAGCAAAAAATACCATTAGGTGTTATTGATCCTTTATTAGTTTTTATATGATATAAATTCCATTCATAATCCCATGTATCAAAATAGCCATTTATACAATTCCATATAATCAATGATGAATCAAATGTCCTATATTCTTTTGGAAAAAAATAAAATATTTTGAGTAGGTTTTTATTTTTCAATTTTCTCTCCAAATTCAAAAATTCATCCCATCTGTCTCTCCAAGTTGCCCATCCCCATACTCTACAAGTTGGCATAATAAAAGAATCACTAGTGGGACCATATTTTTTAATTATTTTTTGAGAGTTATGACTAGATATTGAAGCAATATTTTTATTAAAGTAATATTTTTCTAGATAATAAGAAATTATATTTAGGAATTCAGGATGAATTTCAATATCATCTTCTAAAATAAATCCAGATTTAACATTAGAAAAAAACCATGTTATTGATTCAATTACTCCTTTTCTGCAACCAAAGTTTTCCTTGCTAAATCGTAAATTACCACTTTTTATTTTAAATTTTTTACAGATTGTTTTTATTTTTTTGTTCTCCTTTAGATCTTTATCATTATTTATTCTTGGTCCATCAATAGAAATCCAAATGTTTATATGGGATAATTGAGAAAGTCTAATTAAGGATTTTTCAATTAAATCGCTCCTATTAAAGCCTATCAATAAGATATTTAATTTCTCTTTGGGATAAGTATCCATATATATTTATAACAATTAGATCTCTAAGAAACCATCAGGGGATAGCCAACCTTTATGTAATGATGAAACATTCTTTGAATACCATTGTGGGATAATTGCTCTTAATTTATTTCCTTCATTTTCTTTATTTAGTAATGCTGCTGTATATGAGAAAGTACTATTGGAGCATATATTTAATCTTGAATGTCTTAAAATTACCCAATCATATATCGGATCTTTATTGTTAATTACAATTATTGTTTGTTTGCATAAAAAGACTGACTCAATCAAATTTCTTGCCCAATTCAAATCATCAGAAATCAAATATATAGGAAGTTTTTTTAATTCTGGGGGTAATATGTTGAGAGCAGTTTTAATAAATTGAATTGGAGAGAATTTTGAATTATACTCACTATATATTTCTTCATTTTGTATATAATCTCCTCTTCTGACATGTATAGAAATGTATGAATTTGGGATGATATCAGGAGGTAAATATATTGAAGTATCTTTAAAGTATTTTGTAAAATTAGATAATTCATTAGCGTATAATGATGGATTCTGCCAGTATCCACATGCAAATAATGGTTTCTTCCTTTCTTTATCTTTAATTCTATTAATAATTAAAAGGAGGGATTTAAGAGGAACGCGATCTGGATAAATAGTTTTTAAATCATTTTCATTTACTTCATCTAAGAAATTTAATAAAATACAAATATTTAATTTTCTATTTAAAAAAATAATTTTTGAAAATATTTTTACTATTATTTTTGAAATAATATTTCTCTCGTATAACTTTTCAGGAAAAAATATAGGTTCTTTTAATAATTTATTAATTTCAATTTTTCTATAATTACAAATAACAAAAGAGCTATTATCATACTTCAGATTGATTTCGGGATTTCCCACCTTTAGGTATTGACCGGCTATGAATTGGAATATTTGGTTTCCTAAACCCCCACCCATTTTTAAAATTATTGTCTTCATTTTTTTATAAAATGTAAAAATTTTTTAATTAAATTGAAAATTCTATCTTTCAATTCTGGTTTACTAACTTTTGGTAACCAAGTTAATTCCCAATGATGTATACCAAATGATTCTTTGGTAATTAATTTTTTAACATCAATCTTTAGAGTTTTTAAAAAATTTGGAATTGGGAAGCAATAATTACTAGGCAATATAACCATATTAAATTCTTTTTTGTTTAGACAACTATTAATAACTTCAGTTACCATAAAAGGCCCAGTAGATTTCATTATTTCCATACCTTCTTCTTTATTAGGCTTTTTGCAATTTTTTAAAATATTTACAATTTGTTTTGAACCTTTTTGGCTCATCAATAAAGAATTACCTATTTGAGGGAAATCTTCGAACTGCATGCAAGCTACAAAGTCCATTTTTAAAAGTTCATTAGGAATACTTTTAATGCATTCGAAATCCGTATCAACGTATATTCCTCCAAACAAATTTAATATCTCATATCTAAGTAGATCAGAACGTAAACCAGGATTTTTGGACTCTTGATATAACTTTTGATTTGTAATTAATAATTCTTTAGAGTTGTTTTCATCCCATAGGATATATTTATAATCTGGATTATTAGATATCCATGATTTTTTAAATCTTTGGTAGTAATTAGGAAGAGGTTTTTCTCCTAACCATATTTGATGTATTATTTTTGGTATTTTATCATTCTGATTTTTTTCTTTTTGAAGTAGCCAATTATCGTATAATTCTGAATATTTTAGCCAAAGTTTTTTTTGAGCTATGGTGTGATGAAAATCCCAATGAAATTTGCATTTAGAGGCAAATCTAGTTTCAAGAAAATTTATAGACATGTTTTTATATTCTTAACTTTCTAAGTTCTAAATCTTCAAAATATTTATTTATGGTTTTTGAAATACCGACTTCCAAACTTGTTTGTGCTTTCCAGCCTAATTTATTAATTTTTGTTGTATCTAATTTTTTTCTCGGTGTTCCATCAGGTTTGCTTGAATCCCACTCAATAAAGCCATCAAAAGCAAATTTTTTAGAAATTAAATTTGCTAATTCCTTTATTGATATTTCATATTCACTTCCAACATTTATAAGATTTGATATATATTGATTCTCATTATTTTGGGATATATTTTTTGCTTTATCCCAATTTTCTAAAATAAATATACAAGCTTCTGCTAAATCATCTACAAATAAAAATTCCCTTAAAGGATTACCTGTTCCCCAACAAACAACCTTTTTCAATTTTTCACGCTTTGCCTCCTCAAATTTTCTTATCAATGCTGGTAAAACATGACTATTTGCAGGATGATAATTATCACCGGGACCATACAAATTAGTAGGCATTAAAGAAATAGCATCAAAACCATATTGTATTTTTAAGGCTTCACATAATTTTAATCCAGCGATTTTAGCAATAGCATAGAATTCATTACTTTTTTCTAAATTTCCTGTTAATAAATACTCTTCTTTTATTGGCTGTTTTGCGAATTTAGGATAAATACAACTGCTACCCAAGAAAAGTAATTTTTTTATTTTGTACTTGTATGAAATTTCAATGAGATTAGTTTGTATTTTTAGATTTTCAAGAATAAATTCATAAGGATATTTACTGTTTGCATATATACCACCAACCTTTGCGGCAGAAATAATAACAATAGTTGGCTTAAACTTAGCAAACCATTCTTCTACTTTAATAAAATCAGTTAAATCAAGTTCTTTCCTTAAAGGAGATAAAATTGATACTTCATTATTTTCTTTACCATAATTTTTTTTAACCAACGCTCTTTTTATAGCACTCCCAACCATGCCGTTTGCACCTGCAATAAAAATCCTCTCATTTAAGTCCATATCTTTTTTGTTATTTATTATCAATCTGATTCATTTAATTTATTATGCTTCGCAATTTTTAAGTCTTCACAAACCATTTCAGAAATCATTTTTTCTAATGAAATCTTTGGGGTCCAATTAAGTTTTGTTTTTGCTTTGGTTGAGTCCCCAAGAAGTTCTTCTACTTCGGTAGGTCTATAGTATCTTCTATCAATCCTTATAACAACTTTATTATTATCTGCTCTTTTGCCAATTTCATTAATTCCATTACCTTCCCAAATAATTCCATTTGGATAATTTTTTGTTCCCCATCCCAATTCAATAGCAGTTAATTCGCAAAATCTTCTTACAGTCTCCATCCTCCCTGATGAAATAACAAAATCTTCAGGTAATTCTTGTTGTAACATTAACCACTGCATCTCAACATAATCTTTTGCATGGCCCCAATCTCTTTGTGAGTCAATATTGCCTAAATAGATGCATTTATCTATTCCACATTCAATTCTTGCTAAACCTCTAGTTATTTTTCTAGTTACAAAAGTTTCACCCCTTCGCGGACTTTCATGATTAAAGAGAATCCCATTGCAGGCGAATATTCCATAAGCTTCTCTATAGTTAACAGCGATCCAATATGCATATAATTTTGCAACTGCGTATGGACTTCTAGGATAAAAAGGGGTCTCTTCATTTTGAGGGGATTCTCTTACGAGACCGTATAATTCGCTAGTACTAGCCTGATAAAATTTGGTTTTTTTAGTTAAATCAAGAATTCTAATTGCCTCAAGTAATCTTAATGTTCCAATGGCATCACTATTAGCTGTATATTCGGGAGTCTCAAAACTTACAGAAACATGACTTTGAGCTCCCAAATTATAAATTTCATCAGGTTGAACTTCTTGAAGTATTCGTATTAAATTAGTACTGTCTGTTAAGTCGCCATAATGTAAAATAAATTTCCCATTTTCTGCATGAGGATCCTTATAAATATGATCTATCCTTGATGTATTAAAACTACTTGATCTTCTTTTAATTCCATGTACTTCATAATTTTTTCTTAATAGAAATTCAGCAAGATAACTTCCATCTTGGCCAGTTATACCAGTAATTAATGCCTTTTTAATTTTTCTATTTTTAACCATCCTAGATTTAATATTTTCAAGAATATATTATTGAATTATTTTACATCCTGAATAATTGATATCTTTAATTATTTTAGGTTTGTAAACAAAATTAGAAATTTCTTCTAACAACACTTCTTTTCTAAATATATTTAATATTTATAATAATTTTTAAACCATAAAATAAATTCTTTTATACCTTTTTCTAAAGATGTCTTGGTCCTTGTTCCAATATTTTTTTCAAAGGATTGCATATTTGCAAAAGTTTTTTCTACATCTCCTTGCTGCATATCCTGGAAATCTTTTATTGCATCTATTTTTAATTCCTTTTCCAAAAGATTTATAAATTTCATTAGAGGAACTGGATTGCCATTCCCAAGATTAAATATTCTATGTGGGGCCCAACTAACTGAAGGCTGAAGTAATTCTGTTTTAAAATCTTTGTTCGCTTTTGGAGGCTTTTCAACTAAGTTATGCAACATCTCAACAACATCATTAATGTAAGTAAAATCCCTTGACATATTTCCTTTATTAAAGATTTTCAAAGGCTTTTTATTTAAAATAGCTTCAGCGAATATCATTGGTGCCATATCAGGCCGCCCCCAAGGTCCATATACAGTAAAAAATCGTATACCTGTGCAAGACATATTGTATAAGTGGCTATATGAATGAGCAATTAGTTCATTTGATCTTTTTGTAGCTGCGTATAAACTTATTGGATGATCGACAGGATCTTCCTCTGAAAAAGGTATTTTAGAATTCCCTCCATATACAGAACTACTACTAGCATAAATAAAATGCTTGATGTTTTTTCTTGCACATTTATCTATAAGATTATTAAAACCTACAATATTTGAGTTTATATAAGTAAAAGGATTTTTAATTGAATGTCTAACACCTGCTTGCGCTGCAAGATGTATAACATAGTCAGGATTATTTTTATCAATTAAATCATCTAATAAATCTTTCTCCAATAAGTCCCCTTTAATAAAGTTCCACCGAAGATTATTTGCCTTTGATTCTTCTTTTAATTTTTCTAGACGACAAAATTTTAATGATTGCGGGTAATAATTATTTACATTGTCAAAACCAATAACATTATAACCATCTTTAATCATTCTTAATGAAAGATGAAATCCAATAAATCCAGCTGCACCAGTAATTAAACAAGTTTTTGTCATTAATATATTTGGGTTATTAGCATTTTAATGCTTGTCATTTTTCAAGATCCTTTACCTAAACACCACAAGTTTAAACCATGATTTTTTACTTTCTCAATGTTTTTTGTTGATCTAGTATCGAAAACCCAAGATGGAGATCTCATCTTTCTTGAAATTAAATTCCAGTCTAGATTCTCAAATTCACTCCATTCAGTAAGGATAATTAGTGCATCAGATTTTTCTGCAGAATCGTAAACATTTTCAAAATAATTCCATGATCCTGAAATAGTTTCATTATCGCTATTTGTCTTTTTGTAACCTTCTAAATCTGTCTTGATTTGACTAGGTAAAACTCTTGGATCATAAATTCTTAAAATAGCTCCCTCTTTCATTAATTGTTTACAAATTTCAATAGCAGGTGATTCTCTGGTATCGTTAGTATCTGCTTTGAACGCAAAACCAAGAATAGCAATATTTTTACTTGTGATTGTACCGAAGAGTTTATGAAAGATTATTTTCATTAGTCTATTTTTTTGCCAATCATTAATTTCTAAGACTTTATTCCAATAAGTAGCAACCTCATATAATCCATAGAATTCGCAAAGATAAACAAGATTAAGAATATCTTTTTTAAAACAGCTTCCTCCAAAACCTGGCCCTGGAGAAAGAAATCTATTACCAATTCTATTATCAGACCCTATGGCTTTTTTAACTTCTTCTATACTTGCACCAGAAGATTCGCATAATGCAGAAAGGGAATTTATTGAACTTACCCTTTGAGCTAAAAATGCATTAGCAGCTAATTTCGATAATTCAGAACTCCATAAATTTGTAGTAATAATTTTTTTAGCGGTTACCCAATTCGTGTAAATATTTTTTAAGGAATTAATTGCACTAACTGATTCGCCACCGATTAGTATCCTATCCGGGTTATTAAGGTCATTTATTGCATTACCTTCAGATAAGAATTCAGGATTAGATAATACATCAAAAGTTGCATCATTCTCTGAGGCTTCACTTTTTTTGCTAGTTAAACTTTTTAGTATTTGTTTAATAGTATCTGCAGTTTTAACCGGTAAAGTACTTTTTTCAACAATAATTGTATGAGACTTACTAAATTTAGCTATTTGTCTAGCTGCTTTTTCAATAAAAGTTAAATCACTAGCTTTACCTGCTCCTATCCCATCTTTTTTTGTTGGTGTATTAACTGAGATGAAAATCATATCAGCATTTTTGATATTATTCTTAATTTCAGTGGAAAAGTGAAGATTCAAACCTCTACACCTTTTAACAATTTCATCTAAACCTGGTTCATATATGGGTAATTTTGATAAATCTTTACTGTTCCAATTTTCAATTCTTTTTTCGTTTACATCCACTACATTGACTTGAATATTTTTGCATCGATCTGCGATAACAGCCATAGTAGGACCACCAACATATCCAGCGCCGATACAACAAATGTTTTTAATTTCCATTTTTTTCAAGTGACAATTGTTTTGAAATAATCGATTGTTTTTTTAATTCCCTCGTTGAAGTCTATATTAGGTTCCCATCCTAATTCCTTCTGCGCTAGGGAAATTAAAGGTTTCCTTTGCAAAGGGTCATCCTCTGGTAATGTTTCGTATACATATGAAATTTTTTTGTTTAATTTGTCTTTAATGATTTCTGATAATTCTAATATTGTTATTTCATTTGGATTACCTAAATTAATAGGACCTATAAATTTGGAGTTCATTAATTTATAAATACCCTCAACTAAGTCCTCAACAAAGCAAAAAGACCTTGTTTGCTTGCCGTTTCCATAAATTGTAAGAGGTTTATTTGTTAATGCTTGATATATGAAGTTACTAACTACTCTCCCATCATCTTTAGTCATTCTTGGCCCATAAGTGTTAAATATCCTTGCTACATGTATTTTTAAATCATACATGCGTTGAAAATCAAAACTTAGAGATTCGGCTATTCTTTTACCCTCGTCATAGCAACTTCTTATACCTGTACAATTAACTGATCCTTTATAAGATTCTGGTTGTGGATGAATTTTAGGGTCTCCATATACTTCACTTGTACTAGCCAACAAAAAATCTGCATTTTGTTCTTTAGCTAGTTCAAGCATATTCAAAGTCCCTTGAAAACATATTTTTGTAGTTTGGATGGGATCTTTTTGATAATGTTTTGGAGAGGCTGGGCAAGCTAAATGCCAAATTTTATCAACTTTTAAATTGAGTTTTTTGGTAACATCATGATCAATCATTTTGAAATTTTTATTCCCTTGCCAATGTTCTATATTTGATATATTTCCTGTCATAAAGTTATCTAAACAATATACAAATTCTCCTTTGTACATTAATTTATCTACTAAATGGGAGCCTACGAAACCAGCCCCTCCAGTTATTAAATGTTTCAAAATGAATCTATTTTTTAAAATATTAATATATGAAGTGAATAAATATGAAGTTAAATTAATATTTAACTACTTAAAAAAATAATAAATAACTATATTGCTATATATCAAATGTAAATAAATTTTATTATCACTTTGTTAACATATTTATCTTACCTTTATATGATTTATGAAAAGAGTTTTAGTGACAGGAGGAGCGGGATTTATAGGAAGTCATACTTGCTTAACCTTATTAGAAAAGGGTTATGAAGTATTAGTTGTTGATTCTTTAATAAATAGTTCGATAAAATCTTTACAAAGAGTTTGTGAAATTGCCAAAATAAAAAATAAATTAAATCATGAAAGAATTTTTTTTAATAAGGGGGACTTGAGAGATAAAGATTTTCTCCAAGGGGTTTTTATCCACTCCAAAAAAATTGGTAAGCCAATTAATGGCGTTATACATTTTGCAGGCCTTAAAGCTGTTAATGAATCTCTAGAATTTCCACTTAAATATTGGGATATGAATGTTAACGGAACTATTAACCTATTGAATGTAATGAACGAAAATAATTGTAGAAAAATAGTTTTTAGCAGCAGTGCAACAATATATGCTCATTCTTCAAAATCAATTATTGATGAAAAATCAAAGATTAATCCAATAAATCCTTATGGATCTACAAAAATGGTTGTTGAGAAGCTTTTAGAGGATGTTTTTAATAGTATGCCTAATGAATGGAGAATAATCAATTTAAGATATTTTAATCCCATTGGGGCTCATTCATCTGGTTTGATAGGGGAATCTCCATTGGGGTCGCCAAGTAATATTTTTCCATCCATAACCCAAGTTGCTGCTGGGAAGTTAGATTATTTTAAAGTTTATGGTAATGATTGGCCCACGCTTGATGGGACATGTATTAGGGACTTTATCCATGTTACAGACTTGGCGGAGGGACATATTTCTGCATTAGAGTGTCTAGAAAATAATCAATCTCAGATAAGAAACTTTAACTTAGGTACAGGAATTGGAACAAGTGTTATGCAATTATTAAAAACTTTTCAGGAAGTTAACAATATAGAATTACCCTTAAAATTTATGAGTAGAAGAAAAGGAGATATTCCAAAAGTTATTGCAGACAATTCTATGGCTATTAAGATTCTTAAATGGAATCCAAAAAAGAATTTGGAGCAAATGTGTAGTGATGGTTGGAAATGGCAAAAACTTAATCCAAATGGATATTTTTAAATACTTTATGCATTATTCTTTAATCCTTTATGTTTTTTAAAAGTTTAAAAAATTCTTTATGAGAAATAATAATATTATTCCTGTTATTCTTTGTGGGGGTTCGGGCTCAAGATTATGGCCATTGTCTAGGCAATCTTTTCCTAAGCAATTTCTTCCAATAATGCTAAAAGGAGATGATACTTTATTGCAAAGTACTCATAAACGTTTAAAGGGATTAATAAATATTAGTGATCCTATGATCATATGTAATGAAGAACATAGATTTATTGCGGCGGAGCAATTAAGAGAAATTAATGTTCAACCTAAAGATATTTTTTTAGAGCCTTGTGGCAGGAATACTGCCCCTGCAATAACAATTGCAGCTTTAAAAGCTATTGAAAAAGGACAGGATCCATTTCTGTTGGTACTAGCATCAGATCATTCAATTAAAGATCTTAAAGAATTTGTCTCAATAATAACAATGGGTATTAAATATGCGAATGATGGAAAATTAGTTAGCTTCGGGATAATTCCAGAATCACCCGAAACTGGTTATGGCTATATTGAATGTCTTAATCAATTTTCTAAAGAAAATAAAAAAGGAATTCCCATTAAAAAATTTATTGAGAAACCTAATATAGAAAAAGCTAAAAAGTTTATAAAAGATAAACGCTTTTTATGGAATAGTGGCATGTTTCTTTTTAAGGCGAGCGTTATTCTTAAAGAGTTAAATAATTTCAATCCAGAAATTGTTGATTTTTGTGAAAAGTCATTAAATAAAAGTAAAGTCGATTTGGATTTTATAAGACTTGAAAAAAAATCATTTGAGAAGTGTCCTGATATGTCTATTGATAATGGAGTAATGGAAAAGACAAATCTAGGAATTGTCATTCCATTGGACGTTGGCTGGAGTGATATTGGAAGTTGGAAATCATTATGGGAATATGAAGAAAAAGATATTGAAGGTAATGTAATTATTGGAAATGTAATCGCTAAAGATACTATTAATTCTTATTTAAGGGGTGAAGAAAGATTAGTTGTAGGTCTAGGAATTAAAGATCTAATTATTGTAGATACAAAAGATGCGGTATTAATTTGCGACAAAAAATATGATCAAAAAATAAAAGATATTGTTAATCTATTAAAAAAAGAAGGATATGAAGAAGGTGTAAATCATAAAAAAGTTTATAGACCATGGGGTAACTTTATCTCGCTAGCAGAAGATGAGAATTGGAAAGTAAAGAGAATTGAAGTAAAAAAAGGTGCTTCTCTATCTTTGCAATTGCATAACCAGAGATCTGAACATTGGGTAGTTGTTAAAGGAACAGCTATTGCTCAATTAGATAAAAAAGAAATAGTTTTAAAGGAGAATCAGAGTATATATATTCCCTCTGGGTCTAAGCATCGTTTATCCAATAATAGTAAAAAACCTCTTGTGATAATTGAGGTTCAATGTGGAAGTTATTTAGGTGAAGACGATATTATTCGTTTTAATGATATTTATGGGAGGTTATAAGTTATTTAATTAGATTATTTAATAAAATTTCTTAGACCACCTAATAAAAGCCAAAAAACTATTCCAATCCTAAAATCAAAGTATTGAATGTCAAATAATTGACTTATAAAAATTATTATTAAGGATGTCCTCCACGCATGATCATAGTTATCGTTTTTAAAATTTTCTTTAGTTTTGACTTTATAATTTCTTTTTTTATAAGAAGAAAATATTAAATATATAGTTGCTGTTGCAAATAATAATGCAGTAATTACTCCAAAGCTTAGACCTAGTTCTAAAAGTAAGTTGTGAGAATGACCTTTATATTGAGATGCCTCTAATTCAAATAGTATAGGGAATGAGCCTGATCCCCAACCCCATATTGGTTTTTCAATTATTAATTTAATTGCATAGGTCCATATTTCAAACCTTCCGTAATTAGATAATGAAGTAATTCCTATATTTGCAAATTTATAGTTCCAGAAGATTGATGGTACTATTTCCCTACTTATCTCGGTCAGAAATTTATTAGAAATTAATCCTATGCTTGTTAAAATAGGTATTGATAAAGTTATAAAAACTGGCAAAACATATTTAAATGCTTTAATTCCCAGAATTGCCACAAATCCAATTAATAATCCAATCCATGCATTCCTAGAGAAGGTAAAGAAAGTGCATATAAAAATCAATACTAGAAATAAATATGAGACTGATTTCTCTATTGGTTTCTTATCACTTTCAATGCAAAAAGCAATTGAAAATGGCCAAATCATGGAAAGCCAAGTACCTGTATAATTTGCATTGCTAAATAAACCTGATAAGCCATTATAATTATCAACTGGCTTTAAATACCAAGTTATTAACCCATTTAGAAAAACAAAAGGACCATGTAACTTAAAGAAATATTGAGCAATACCAGTAAAAAGTACAGGTACGCTGCCATACAATAAAATTAGCCCAATATTTTTTCTTTGAGAGGGACTAAATGTAAAATACTGAAAAGACCAAAATAACCAAAAATAAGGGAGCCAATTAAATAATCCAATCCATAGTAAATTTTTATTATATGCATCTAAGAAACTATCTTGATCAATAGTCGTTTGCAATGGATATTGTGCAAATGATAAAACTAGACAACTTAGAACAATTAATATACCCATAATGAAAAATGGTAAGTTCCAATAATCTTTAAAATATGAATTCTTTCTTTTAGCTGTGGCAATTAAATTTGAAATAAGTAATAAAACTGCTCCAATTGAAGGGGCTGAGGGTAATAAGAATATGCCTAAATAAAAGACTCTATTCAAAGTAAAATATTTCTTTTCTAACAATTTAAATTCACTAATTTTATTAAATTTAATTTTTTATTTGGTTTAAGTCAATCCAATATAAGTTAATTTCTGTAATGATTACTATAGTTGATTAATAATTGAAATTAATTTCTAGTAATTTATATGAGAAAAATAACAGTACTTTTTTTTGGTGGGTTAGGCAATCAATTATTTCAATTAGCATTAGCTAAATCTCTTAAGAAAAAGTATATAGATTTTGATTTAGAGCTAATAGATTTAACATCATATTCAAAAGTCAAAAGAGAATGGTCATTAGGTTTTTTAGGCCTAAAAGGGAAAAAGATAAATAAATTTCAATATTTTCTTTTAAGGTTAAAGATATTCATTAATAAAAAGAGTTTTAAATTTGGACTTAAAAATAATATTTTCAATATCATAGATGAATCGCATTACAGCAAATTTTTATTAAAAAAAGTTAGTAATAAATCATTTATGATGGACGGATATTGGCAATCTGAGAAATATTTCTATGACTATAAAGATGAAATTAAATCATTCATTTTAAGAAATCAGGAAAGCATGGGAAATTTAAAAAAAAAACATGAAAATGTTGCTTTGCATATAAGATTGGGAGATTATAAGGATTTTAAAACTTCAAAAGAAAATCATCTTGTTTGTGATTTAAGTTGGTATGTAAAAGCAGTTAATTTTCTTTTCAGTAAAAATGATAATTTGGAATTTATCATATTTACAGATGATCAAAATTATATAAGATCCAATTTTAAACTTCCTAATTTTATTAAATACTCTATTACTGAACAGAGTAGTGAACCTTATATTGACATGCTTAAGATGAGTTATTGCAGACATTTCATTATTTCTAATAGTTCTTACAGTTGGTGGGCTTCATATCTTGGGGAGGATTGTAATTCTTTTGTAGTAGCTCCGAAATATTGGTACCCTAAAAAATTAACTTCTAAATTAGAAATTTGTAGATCTAATTGGATTCTATTATGATCAGAAAATCAATAATTCAAGTTCAAAGTGGAAATGAAGATTCAGGAGGTATTGCTAATTATATTGGACTTTTAGTTTCTTCTGAAAAACTAAAATCCTTTCAAAATGTAGTGACAGTTAAATCTACAAATGATCAAATTAAAAAAAAATATTTAGGTGCAAAATTTGAGATATTTAATAATAAAATTACATTACTTAATTTTTTAAAAAGGGTTTTTTTGCTAAGAGAAATTTCAAAAAAGTATGAGGAACCTTTATTCCACTCACATGCTTTAAAAAGTGGAATATTGGTTTCTTTTTTAAGATTATTATTTAATAAGAAATTTATACATACAAATCACGGACTAAGATTTAAACAAAAAAAAAGAAAACTTTCTTGGTTATTTTTTCTATTGGAAATTTTAGTAATTCTTTTATCCGATAAATATATTTGTATAAGAAATGTTGATTATGTGCTTCTTAAATCACGAATAAAATTAAAGTTTTTATTGCGAAAAATAGAATTAATAAAACTACACTTAGATACGAATTTTGAATATAAGAAAGATTTTTATTTAAATAAGTTTAAAGATCCTTATAATTTAATAGCGATAGGAAATTTAATAGAAATAAAACGTCCAAAAAATTTCGTTTATTTTATAAATTTTTTAGAAAAAAATGGTTTACCAATTAAAGCGTTTTGGCTTGGTGGAGGACCTTTAATGAGAGAGATGAATGAATTAACAAAAAGATTAAATCTTAATATTAATTGGGAAGGCGAGGTTGATAAAGATAAGGTTTTTTTATATTTAAACAAAGCAACATATCTTGTTCAGACTTCAGAATTTGAGGTCTATCCTACCGTAGTTCTAGAATCTTTATCTTGTGGTACGCCAGTAATTTCATCACAATATTGGGGTGTAGAGGAATTAATAAAAGATGAGCAAAATGGAATAATTTTTAATGAAAGTTCTTCAGTAAATGAGATGAGGAAAATTATTGATTTTTTATTTGATAAGGCAAATTATAGGAAAATGTCAAATTTTTGTAAAAAAGATTTTCAAGAAAACCATGCAAACCATATTAATACTTCTATTAAATACAAAATAATTTATGAGAAAATTTCTATTTTTTAGATACCCATCCTCTTGCCTTGAAAACTATCTTTAAGGTTCTAAACAAAATTAAAAAATCGAGATAAATTGATTGATACTTAATGTAGTAAATATCATAACTCACTTTATTAATAGCATCATTTAAATTAGAACTATAGTGATAGTTTACTTGTGCCCAACCGCTTAAGCCTGGCTTTATGGAGTACCTAAAAATATAGTTTCTAATACTTCTATTTAATTCTTTATCAAACTCTGGTCTCTCAGGCCTTGGTCCAATTAAGCTCATATCTCCCTTAATTACATTAATTAACTGAGGAATCTCATCTAATCTATATTTTCTAAGAATCTTGCCTATTAAAGTAACTCTTTGATCATTCTTTACAGACCACTGTGGGCCGTTACTCTCGGCATTGATTATCATAGTTCTGAATTTATTTATTTTTATTGGTTTACCATATAGTCCAGTCCTTACTTGTGAATAGAAAATTGGCTTGCCTTGAAAAATTAATAGACAGATAATTATTAACATTATTATTGGTAATAATGTTAATAATAAAAATAAACTAAGAAAAATGTCTCCTATTCTTTTTATTCTAAAATTTATATTATTAAGATCTAAATAAGATTCTATAGTTAACATATCATTGAAGCTATGAAGATCAGGAGGAGATATTTGTAAATATTTTTCGTACCATTTTAAAACATTTAAAATTTCTAAATTCTGATTTTTTATCTTAGAATATAATTTCAATTCTTTATCATTTAAAGTTGAATTTTCATCAAAAATAAGACCTTTTAAGCCCTTAATATCAAAGTTATTTTTTTCTATTCTTATGATTTTGTAATTTTCATTGAATTGAGAATTTAAGTCAAGTAGCATATTGTATATTTTCTCATTAGAAATTATTAACCATTTATTATTTTCAATTAAATTCTTATTTATAAAAATATCTATAAGTGTTTGACTTATAAAAATACAAATAAATATTTTTGAGATAATATTTATAAATATATAAAAGTCTGAAATACTTATATTTACTTGGTCTGTTATTAGATTTATTAAAATATAGATAATGTTTGCTGAAATTAATACTATAAGAGTATTAAAAACATTAGATATTATTTTTTCTTTTAAGTTCCTAAATTTAGATTCATATTGCCCAAGAACATAATTAAATAATAACCAATATAGAATGAGAATAGAAGTTGTTAATAAACTTGGGAATTCGTTTACTATATTATTAAATTCGGTAAAATATATTAAAAATATTATTAATAAGTCTTTTATTATTGATATGAAAGTATAAATTGATTTAATTCTATTCATTTATACTTAAGCCTTTTAACTTTTAAAGTAGTAAATAATTTTAAAACGCTTCCTGCAGGATTCGAACCTGCGGCCCACTGCTTAGAAGGCAGTTGCTCTATCCAGCTGAGCTAAGGAAGCACATAATAATTA
>MDTC01230475.1_pt1 | contig 34081 bp, 30 predicted proteins | sample 811181 | NCBI WGS metagenome assembly MDTC01 (sample SAMN05326644, study PRJNA326480) | marine metagenome | isolation source: seawater | place: Pacific Ocean: North | collected 2011
AGGTATGTTTTAGCTTGCTCTTCATTTTGAGGTAATGGTGGTTGCTCTGTATTATCATTATTTTTACGTAATTCTAGAGAGCCAAATATAATAAAAAAAAAGGCCAGGGCAAATAAGATATTTGTTAATAAATCGTTCATAATTTATAAATAATCAAACATTTTAATAAGAGTTTTGTTTTTTGTAAAATCCTTTATTTTTGTGTTAACGATCTTATGAACTGTTTTTCCGTTGTAAAACGGCTCTTCCAAAACCCACCCAGCACTATTTATTAGAAGATCTCCAATAAAATCAAATTTATATCCAGTTCGCGTGGCTACTATTGCAGAATCAATTTGACCATTAGTCATTATAATTTCGAATGATTTAACCAGCGAACCTATACCACTATCACTTTCAGAATCCCAACATATTTTAACAGAACCATTATGCCAAGATTCACGTGGTTGTGCATCTAGATATTTATCGTTAATTTGAACTAATTTATTTTTAACATCGTAGTTTAGATTTAGAGAATCGCCACCAGACCATTTAGATAATTTTGCGCATAATACAGTTTTTTCTTTATTTTTCCATTGCGGAGCGGTAAATTCATATGGAGATATATTCATTTTAAAGTCTTTGTACTGTAAAATACATTTTAAGAGTTCCCTACAATGGTTATTGATAGGACCAACAAGAAAATTCAATTTGAAAGTTGTTGTTGTACAATTTATAAAAAGTGTGTTATCGCTAAGATTTTCAGATACAATAGTTGTTTCTAGTTTTCTAGTGGGACCCATATCTTCTGATAAAAAAAGCGAAATACACTTTTCCAATTCGGCATCACAATAAAATATAATATTTAACTTATACTTTTCAGAAATAGCCACATCAGCGCACCATTTGGATACAAGTCCTTTTTTAATATATGAAATTTTATCATACGTATTATTGTCGTGACAAGATATAAGAATAAGTTTCCACGGATCCAATTGTACCATTGGCTCGTTAAATTTATTAGTAAAATAAGATTCTTCGGCATAAGCTACGTCTTCTCTGAATTCGTGAGCGATGGCGTATTCTCTTTTATAAGCCATTAGACCAGCGGTTGAATGATAAGGGCCGAAGCCCAATCCCTTTTTTCCTATAATTTTATAAATAGTTGGTGTTTTTGCAATTATGGGGTCTCCGATGTCTAAGTTTGATACTATTTGTTCTTTGGAACCATCTGTATATTCGACGGTTGTAAATTCAGAATTTTTAGAATGAACAACTCCGTTATTTTTCATGGCCAAAAAGGAAAAGGTACTTCCAGCCAGCATAATTTGGGGGTTGGAATTTAGTTTTGAAATTGTGTGTTTTATTCTATCTGGATGATGTAAGTCGTCGTCATCGAAACATATAATAATATCTCCTATGGCTAAACGATTCATTACGTTTCTTTTTTTACCTATTCTATTCCACTTACTGGTCCAATAATAGTAGTATGGGAATTTTAGATTTGAAAAAATGCCAGTTCTATTTTGAGCGTCCTTATTAATTTCAGGACTATCGTCGAATATAATCCATTCTATTCCATTATGATTTACGGATTGTGCCTTTATACATTCTAGCAATTTTCCTAAAAATTCTACACGTTTATAAGTAGGTGTTACAATACTAGTTGATATATTGGTATTAATATCTTTAATTATATCGTAAATAACGGTAGAATTGCGTGGATGATTTTTATTTCCATGTTGCGAACATTTCATAATTATGCCGCAAATTCTAAATAAAGCACAAATGACCAAATTAACGCTATATTTTTTTGTAAGCATCTCTATTTTTTTAACATTAAATTTTCTATCTATCAATATTTTCAAAACCTGTCCCGAAAAAACAATGGGTCCTCCTAATACCATAACTGGAAAATCTAGATTATCTATGGGGCTCAACTTATTACTATGAGCAACCCATCCAGTACCCATCGATACCGCTCTATTCATATTTACTTGTGACCAACCATCATTAATCCACATATAATTATAATGTTTTTGGCTTACAACTTCGTTTTCCGAATTTATTAAATACAAACTTCTGGTATCATAAACCTTCTTCTTTACACTCAAAAATTCTAAAATATTAATCACGTGCAATTCCGGCGAACTCACTACACACGGATTAATGTGACGTGGTATTTCCAACTTATCAGCTACACTATACCACTCAGCTCTTCTATCACTTACGGATTGAAGTTTATCTATTTCTCTACCGCCCTTTTCTCCCATGGGTTTATCTTGATCACGTGGGTTTACGGCAATAACGCAATCAAAAATATAAAATGGTTTTTCTGGACACCATAATACATGGCGATATAGGTGATCTATACCCCAACCTACTAAATTTTTTGCGTGAGTTTCGTAGAAGTTCAGAAATTTTTCCAAAGCACGAGCTTCAAAAAGAGGCGCTGTTACTTCTACATAATTTGTTCTTCTTAATTTACTTCCGGCGACATTGGCCATTATATCGAGTGTGGGACTTATTTTACCATTAACGGGGTCAAATGACGGCGATGAAACCACGGCGTTGTGTATCTTTGCGTTCTGGAACAATAATTCAATTTCGGTGGGAGACAAAGCGATGTCGTCGTCCAATACCAGTATGTATTCGTAGGTTTTAAAAATGTCGTTGTTTTCACGAACCCAGCGAAGAAGATTCTGAAATTTGCCAGCCTTGTTGAAAAAGAGGTCATATTCTGTAATTTCGCCGCAATATCTAGCTTGTATAATGTCGTAAGAAGCGGATGGACTTCTCCATTTTTCTGGTGCAGAGGTGTTATCTCCAACGGAACTGAAAAGCAAGTTACTTTTTTGGGTGAATGATTTTATAATTTGGCATGGTATTTTTTGTTTTTGAAGGTTGGTATATTCTCTATTTATATCATCGTGACTTGCGTGAATTGTGCTGTTAACATTATCGTTTGGAAAAACAATGGGACAAGATAATACATACGTTGATGTGTTATTGTATATTAAATGATCGCAAACTGGATAGGAATTAAAACAAAGAATTCTACCAGGTTCTGAGGCACCGCAAGATTTTAGACATCGTATTGCCCCATTTCTTGTTATAATATAAGCTATAGATGAAAATAGATATTGCGTCCATTTAATAAAAGGCCTATTATTCTGGTTTGCTATTTTCATATCTTTAATGCTTTGGGGATTTCTTGGAAATGAAAATAAAGAAATAGTTTCTGCACCCGGTGGTGCGTTTTCTACGATTTTTTGGCAATTTATTTGTTGCTCGGGTAATACCGCATCATCTTCTAATATAACCCCATATTGTTTACCTGATTTTACAAATTGACGCAAAGCTTCCATGTGACTACAAAGAAGGCCGAGTTCAAACTTCCTTTCTGGAGGTCCGTCATCTAATGCGGTCAAATCACCCTTTAGATTAAAGCGTGAATCTATTCCGTTTACTTTATCCATTTTTTCGCCTTTTGGTCCACGTGCTGGAATTCTGTGGGCCGTTATTGATAATTTTTTGAACTGTGATTCCATAAATTCTTTTCTTTCGAGGTCCTTTTCTAAATTTATATAGGCAAAATAAACGGTCATTAAATGCGTAATTTATAGGTTTTTAAATGTATTAGTGTAATATTTAAAAACTGCTATATTATACTAATAAATGACAGATTTACACCCACTTTCCCACACCTGGAAGATATGGGAGCACCGAAACGATTGCGAAAATTACGAGGATAATATAAACTCCATCGGAGAATTTGACACCGTCGAACTTTTCTGGAAATACTGGGTCCGCATCCCAAAACCTGGCGCATTTTTCTTCACTAACAAAAGAAACAGGGGGATAATAGGAGGTAGAAGTGTTGTAAGTTACAGCGTGTTCAAAAAGGGTATATTCCCAAAATGGGAAGACCCCGTGGCCTCGCTGGGCGGAGAATGGAGAATACGAAGATTCAAAAATATAGAGGAGGTCGATGAAATATGGGAAAACATTGTTCTTCTTACAATTGGATCTAGCCTAAACACGAGCGAGCATATTTTAGGCGTTCGTGTAGTAGATTCAAGTCACCCCGAAACCAATAAAACGATGTATAATGTTGAAATATGGTTTGATTCGATGAATTACGCAGAAGAAATAAAAGCCAATTTGGGCCAATCTCTAAATAATTTAGATGTGTCTAAGCTTTATCTTAGAAATCATTCTGATTAATCGAGTTTATTGGTCAAATATATAAAGATTTAACTAATTTTGTTTATAACAATATGGATATTAAAGAACTAGAACCCATATTAACTAGTTTCTTAACGAGAATAGAAAACAAATTAGAAAGCCTTTTATATATTTCCGAAAGATTGATGAAAGAAAATATAAAGCTTCGCAAGGAATTAGATAATATGCCTCGCTGTAATATAGAATCTGATAATACGGCGATTACCCACGAATGCAGTCACTTATGCGGACTAGAAGAATTTTCTGGTAAAAAAAAGGTTCTTGTAGAATCTGTGGCCAACGGCGAATTGAAATTTTACGGTAACGGAACATTCGACGCAAAAGAAATAATCAAAACATTCGGCGATGCTCGATTTGATAAACCCAGCAAGAGTTGGATACTAACCCCAGGTGTAACCCTGCAATTTATTCAAGACGAATTATCTAAAGAATTCGACTACCAATTTCTACAATAATCCTTTACATTTTCAATAAATACCATTGTAACCACCCCTAACAAATTGTACCGAAATTATACAAATAAAGCTTACCGCTTCCCAAACAGCTAAATTAAGAGAATACATAAGTACCCAGCACCCCCAAAAAGTATTTAAAGACCTCCCGCATACTATAGTATACTAAAACACACACACACAATGACAGCTTTTGATAACACGATTCCGATTAAGCCCACTGATTTCACACCATCTCTACATGCACCATACGCCAAGATTAAGTCCCACGCAAACGGAGGCAAATATATTTGGGCAAAGGCGAAGGTTAAAGTTCCTCCTATGAGGCTTGCTTTCGACTATAACGAACACGACGACGACCGAACTGGTCGCAAGAAGTACGATATGTCTCTATCTTTTATGGGCAGCGATTCAAACGTAAAGATTCAAACATTCCTAGATATGTGTAAGACACTTGACAAATACAATATCGAGTGGGCATGCGCAAACAGTACAGATTTGTGGGGCGAAGATTTGTCAGCACCAGAGAAGCGTGTGGTTGTTGAAGACCGTTATACTTCTATGATTAAGATGCCAAAGAAGAGTGAGTATTCTCCTACGTTTAAGGTTAAGCTTATGACTAATTACAACACGGGGAAGAACGAGTTCCAAGTCTTTAGTAATACAAAGGATCCTGAAACGGGGGCTTTTCCGGAGATTGAGATTTGGAATGAAGAGGAGGCTCAACTTGATCTAAGTGTTTTTAAGGCTAAAACAGAAATGGCAACGCTTATCGAGTATACTGGTATGTGGGTAGTTGGTAAAAAGATGTATCCTGGGTGGAAGTTGGTTCAGTGCCAGCCTAAGTCTTTTGGGCAACAGGAAAAGAAGTTTGCTCTTGCGGATTCTGACGATGAAGGCGAGGACCCACCAGATGGTGGTGGCGATGAGGTGGAGCAGATTCTCGACAGGGGTGAGGATGCGTTCGAAGATTAACGGTATAATACCCAATAAAAATACAATAAAATTCAAAAAACAAATAAAAATTCAAAAAAAACAAACAAATAAAAAATGCGGGAAACCGCTTATTTTACTTATTAATTATTATAAGTAAAGTAAAAGGTTTATTGTAAAATATCATCGATTAATTCATGCACTTTAATGGCATAAAAAAATTTGGTATGTAAATTTTGTTCATTCAAGTAGTATTCCATATACGTTTTAACTGCAAGACTATTGCTACAACCTGAACAAGCTTCAAAATCCCAGTCTATTTCTTTGAGATATACTTGAAAGCTGCTAGCAATACGGGAAAATAAGACGAGATCAGGAAGAATATTGTTAGTTTGACATTGTTTCAATTTATCAAAAGTTGTATAAAGATGCTCACGCTCATTAACATCAAAAATACAAGGAGCTTTATCTAAAAGGTCGCACAATTCATCCATTTTTATTAATTAAGCTCCTTTTTTTTAATACAAAATATCACGGCGTTTTATTAGAAAAAAAAGTATATTCATATTTATAAATGACAAATTGCATACCTCTACCAAAATTTATCCGTGAAATGGATAACGATTCCGTGGAAAAAATACAAGGCTACATCGCCATGGGCGGAATGTTTATTAAAATACTTATGGCTTCCTTTCCCATGATGTTCGTACCTCAGCTTTGCGAAGGAGAACCGTGTAGTATGGCAGAGAAATTCTTAGGTTGGAATTGGCTTATGATTGTTAATGTAATGACATTTGGTTCTTTTTGTAATTTATATTACATTCAAGCAAAAAGAGAATTTTATATGATAGATTTCTTCGATGAAGATGACGAGAAATCAGAAAACACTCTTTTCGATGAAATCGAACACTATCCGCTTATTAAAAGAAAAATTGTAAAACTTAACAAAAAACTCGCATCAGGAAACAACGCTTGTATTATATTTTTCGCAATAAATACTATCTGGAGCAGTTGTTTTATTCTCGCTCAAAGATATCTCGACGCAACAACCATTACCGTACTTCTAACTAATTCCATACTTGTTCAAGGGAAATTAATGCAAATCAGAGATGCTCACACCAGCGAAGATTTAGCTCAGAGTAGCGTAGGAACACGCCCTAAGAAATTCAATATTATTGATGTTGACAAGCGCAATTTAGAATTGGGTATTTATCCAGCAGTTAGTAATACTGTATCAATTGGCATGGATACAAGTGTCCACGATTCTAAAGAAAAAAACTTATATAAACTTGGCGAACAGAATGTTTCTAAAGATACCAAAGATACCAAAGATACCAAAGATACCAAAGATACCAAAGATACCAAAGATACCAAAGATTCAACAAAATCTATCCCTGAAAAACAACTAACTGTTATAATAGAAAATAAATACGATATGATTAGCCCTAATAATAGTCCACGGAAAACCCAAACGGAAACTCCAACGGAAACCCCAACGGAAACCCCAACGGAAACCTCGACGGAAAATAAAAAGGATCCCAGGTAAGTTATTAAAAATTAAGAATGTTCTTTTTGCTTTCTTTCGTATAAAATGATATAAATGTTTTTAATATGGGAAGGTAATACCTTGAAAATATCAACGGGACCTTGAATATTTTGGTCACTTATCATCCACCACTTTGAATTTTTATTGATACAACAATAATAATGTCCAGAATTTATATTAGGGCCCGTGTGAAATCCAATACCTTTAAGCTCATATTTACACGAAGAATTCAAAGTTTCATTCACAACAAGTTCGGTGCTTATCTTGCACAGGCTTTTATTTATAGTATGTAAAATCAACGTTTTAGGAAAACGCCAAACCTCTATCTTTCTGAGAGCGGTTTGAAGTTTTTTACACTTTTCGCACTGGTAGCCTTCTATTTTTTCAGTTTGAGAAAAATTGTCGACCCAATCTTTGAAATTGTTGTGATTCGTGTTCAAAGATATGTTATTAAATAAATCCCACTTGTTATTCTCTACCTTACATGACTGACACGTTGTTGAACTATGATAAAGACCGTGGAAATTCTTAATTAAAGGGTCCATTCTATATGTGTATTCGTCCCACCAGAATGCGCCAAATGAACGCATTATTTCAGAATAGTCTTTTCCAAGCGATATTTTTCTTTGTTTTCTCATTGGCTGTATTGGTTTTTTAACAATTTCGTCTATTAAATCAATAAAAAAAATCAGACATTCGTGGCAATCTTGCTGCATCCCATGAGAATATCCCGGATACTTTTCACGCAATTGATCCCACAAATTTCTGTGAATACTAGATAAATCCACACTTTCATTCAGATTTGCAATCCAACTAAAATTACAAATTATTTTATCTATATTCTCCAATTTTGAAATGCCCATCATAAAACGTGGCGAAGAAGTAATAACTTGTAGAGCAGTGTTAAAAAAACAAGTATTACCATAATTATTCATTGACATCGGTTTATGTGATAATTTAACAACGTTTTCTCTTGCTGTCATTTGAAAATTAATGCCATAACTTTTTAAGTATCTACTTTTTTAAAGTTTCTTTTGTTATTATTTGATACAGTTTTTCAAAATTTTCAATATCTCCCGTATAATAATGTTTGGCTTGGGAAATAGGTCTTAGCATCTTATTAGAATTGCTTTTACCGTAAGCTATGATAAGAAGGGCGTATATTTTTGTATCGTAATCAAATTTTTTAATTTCTTTGGAAAAAAAAGGTTTTTTGGTTTTATAAAACTTTTCTCTTGTTTTTTCGCTATTTATTGACATCATTATCAACATGGCGCAATACAATATATTGTCGATATTAGTTTTTGATCCCTTAATATGATGCTGATATTCCTTCTTGAATTTATCAGGTATGTACAAATTTTTACCAAACGCACAAAAATCTTCCCCAAAATCTATTAACTTAAAATTCCACTTTCCACTGCCACTCTTTTTGGCAACGGCATTTCTGAATTTCAAATCGCTACAAAAAATACCCGCTTTAGCCATCTTTTTAATAGAACCTCTTAGTCCCTTTTCTATTTCAATAAATGACGGCTTATCCTTATTAGAAGGCAGCGCTACCAATTCACGAACAGAATACGGAAAAAACTCCATAACAACAAAACCCCTGTTCTTTGAATCAATACCCGCGCTATATATCTCTGGCCCTGCACCAAAATTCGACATCTTTATCGACATCTTTATCTCCTGCTTAAAATAAGCCATATCATCCAACGAATCCTTCCCCACCCTATATATCACCTTTCTCCCCGATTCTTTACATTTACCTTTCACTATCGCTGGATACACCACGTTGTAAGACCCCGACCCCACCTTATTTTTCTTTATCTCCAAATAATCCGTGTCATTCCTCTTCTTTATCACAAATTTCTCGTCCCTTATCGGCTTCAAGCACAACATCTTTACCATTTGCATATATTTTAAAATCTCCACCTATTCTCGCAACACAAACACTTTGCAAATATTGTCATCGGCTCATCCGCAGACCTCGTCTGCATCTCGTAACTTGTCGTTTTACTCATGCCACATTTTCCGCATGTTAGCATACCGTCCGGAACCTCTGTTGTTGTTTCTATATATTTCCCCGTAACTTCGTCATATTCTTCCACTATATCATAAGGAATTCTAATTTGCAGTCCGTGCTTACCCTTTCCGTTTTTCCATATTCTACCTGTATTTTCCCGTTCAAATGCTTTTTCTCTTTCTCTTTTTGCTGCGAAACAATTGGGATCTAACTGGAAATGTGTCATGCCACCCAATTGTTTTGGGTGTATTTTTTCGTCACATAGTCTATCCAGAAGATCATGGGCACCGGAGTTTTTATTCAAAGCACTGTAAACTTTCCAACGTATAGCTTCGTATATTTTAAGGAATGGTTTTGTTTTAACACTCATAATAATAGGACCCGACTGTTTTCTATGAAATTTTGAAGGAATCTTGCTCACTATTTCTAGATCCAAATCATGTTCCATTCCTATGGATTCTTTACTTTCCGTTGTCGCTTGAAATATACCAGCTTCAATATCAACCGCCCACTCCATTATATGGTCCATATCCATATCCATCTTTTTCTCCAACAATTTTACAAACACTTTCGTCGTTTTATCTCTAACATCAGTCATAGTTTATTTAATTATAAATTACCCGACATTTCTTAAGTAACTCTCTCACGGTATTTTTTTTACGTGCGGTTATTTGCTATTTTAGCACGATAAGGCACTTAAAGACGTTTGACAGATATATATTATTAAATATGTCCGCTGCCACCGATACCCCCGTAAACGACACTATTGATGCCGCTCCTGTTGTCTCTAACCCAGTTGTAGACTCTATTGACAAGGTTCTTGAGGATTACGAGAAGCTTTCCACCTCTTGGAAGAGCATCCTCGAAATCGTAAAAACTAATCTTAAGGAAACAACTGCCGTTAAGAATGCTCTTGTTCGCATTCGTCGTGACGTAGATAAGGGGCTCCGCAAAAAGACAAAGAACACCCGACGCATCTCAGACCCAAACAGACCCACTGGATTCAAGAAGCCCATCGAGATTTCACCAGAACTTGCCAAGTTTTTGAAGGTAGACCCCTCCTCAAAGATGAGCCGCACTGATGTTACTAAGGCTATCAACCAATACATCAAGGATAACGAACTCCAGAACCCACAGGCAAAGAGGGAGTTTGATCTCAACAAGTCTCCTGCTGGTAAGGCTCTTTTCAAGCTTCTTAACCCAACAGGTGATGCCCCTGTATCCTACTTCAATCTTCAGCGGTGGTTGGCTCCTCATTTCCCCAAGAAGGCTGTTACCGAGGACACTGCTGATGCTCCTGCTCCAGCTCCTGCTGCGGCTGGAGGGGCTCGTCGTCGTGCTCCTGCACGAAAATCTTAAAAAATTAAAAATTAAAAATTAAAAATTAAATTTTAAAAAATATAAAAAACTTTAAAAAAATATAACCATTTATATAGACCTGGAATGTCGTTAAACTTAACCAAATTGTTACGGCTTGGCGCAGAGGAAGCGTGCTGGGCCCATAACCCAGAGGTCATAGGATCGAAACCTATAGTCGTAACTAAAAATAAAAAAATAAAAATGTAATAAATTGTATTTTACCACATTTTTGTTTTCAGATTAAATACACCTTATATATTCTTTATACAATAAACATTTATTAGCATGTTTCTTATTTTTTCGGGCAAACGCAGCCAACTGTTTAAGCACCGCAGATTTAGAAGAACGCTTTACAGCCCGTTTCAATATATAACCAAAATTACCATATTTCAACCTAAGTAAATCTTCAGCACCAGCTTTTATCTCTTCTCTCTCTATCCCCCTTGTATAGCTCTTTGTATTTTATAACGTTCACTAGCTTGTAATAGATTCGCCTCTTCTTCCGATCTTATTTGAAATGGAGATCCGCCCAGTGATCTTCTTCTTTTAGATGAACGCACAGTTATTGGTTCAGTTGCATATGAATATCCACCAGTAGAAGACCCACCACGGTCTACAGCATATCCACGTATCGGTTCAGTTGATGAGGTATCTGTGCTATAAATTGAGTTTGATGTGACAAATGAAGGGCTAGATTCAGGTGATAGAGAACGAGCCCAACTTGATAACGGTGACATTTAGTAATTACACAGAAAATAGTTTAGATACAATTTATGCAATTACAAAATCCATCGCAATTACACCCTTTTTTTTCTAACGCAAATGTTTCAATTCCGCAAACGCTTGGGAAAAACATGCTCAACAATAACCACAAACATACACCTATAATTATACCCTTTACAATACTAATAATTTTATCGTCAATTTCGTTAATCGAGCTAAATACACCCATCTTATTAATAAAACGCACATATTTTATTTAAAAACTGGAGGCTCTATTTGTTCCACCCACCCCCATAATATTATAGACATCCTTGGAGGCGATTGTGGATGCCCCTTAAGAATACCATGCTTCCACAAAACATTAACCTCTTTCCCAAAACTATAAATATATCCATCAAGCATGGGAAAAGAAACAGTTGATCCCGTAGCTGCATTTTGAAAACTAACCTCTCTAGAACATCCAAAATTGACCGCAACGGTTATATTCTGTACCGCTTTCATATTATCTTTAATAGCAGCCGCATCGTGATGATACGGCTTCCAATCATTTCCATCTCTGTATAAATTTATTCTACTCGATTTTACAACCATTTTAAACATACTGGCTATTGTATCAATTACACCATTTATTCTATGACAATCATTTTTCCATTCGCCCTTGGAAATTCCATCATCAGCTATAAGATGACTATCGCCATGCCAGAGTTTCATAAACTCTTCCGAACTATTACCACAGTGTTTTTCTTTTACTCTGTCAATCTCTTCTTTTATAAAATCAAACCAAACGCTATCACTGGTCCTATCTGGCAGTGCGTGTTCTTTTGCAAGTGATTTATTAACTTCCACGAACCCCAATCCAGGAAAAAATGGATCCAGAATTGCCAAGTCATGCGTGGTCAGCCCATTATTAACAGCTGCGTAATGCGCTACCCACCCCGTTACTATCCTCATATCTGAGGGCTTTTCCTGCGGTTTAAAAGAAGTCGTATTCTTGGGATGTTTTCTGGCTGTAACGCTGCTTTTTTTACTTACGCACACAAGTTCCTTGTTTTCTGGGGCCTTTACGTTAAGTGCTTTTAATTTTCCAGCTTCGTCGCTGGAAGGTTCGAATACAACCTCCTCGTTCTCTATCAGGTAGCTTCTTACGGGTATTCGTGTTTTAATGTTGCTGTGGTGAACAAAATACTCCGTTGTACCAGATTCTTCACTTACGTATAGTATAACACCAAACCCCTTTTCTGAGTTAAACCATTTAACTTTTCCAAAATACTGCGGCGTGTTGGATGCGATGGTAGTCATTATAAATGCTATTAAAATTAAGCTTTAAATAATATAAAGTTATTGCCAAGCATTATAATAAGATAAATGACAGAGAGCCTAATTGTTCCTCATTTACTCATTGTAAAAGATGAATACTTTAAGGGAGGCAGCGTTGCTGTTTCTGACAATTCATTGATTATTGTATCCAATGATACATCGTCCGTTTACGTATCGTGGTTTGGAGAAGAGATGGGTGGAACCTGTCGTTTAATTTCAGAAAAAACCGCTGAAAACATTTGGAAAGGTTTTGATAAACTAAATTTGTGGTTGAATCACAGCGAAGAACGAGCACTTAGATATGGAGATTGTTCAGGTCAATGGTATTTTGATTTGTTTAATGATAAATCTATAATTTTAAGAAATGTCAAAAAATCTACTTGTACTTGCACAACTGAAAATGGACGTAATCCCATAGAAGCCTACTTTAAAATACCAACCCAAAACACAATCGATCCGTGCGACGAAAGAGTAATTTACATTAATAATATTTTAGAAAATGCATCCACTTTCAACAATTATCAACAAATAACACTTTCAATATTTAATACATCCCGTATTACAAACTTTTTCACCCACCTTTTCGACCCAAACAATAAAGATTCAGTTGTTGATATACAATTTCAAAAACCGAATGTTCTCAAAATAGAGAACTCTCACATCACTATTACTTTAGAAGGAACTTCCGACCAAATAATTACCGACGACGTTAAAACAACCATCAATATCACAAAAATAAACGAATTTATTCAAAACACTAACTCAAAAACCATTCAATTCATTATCATGGGAAACGACATGCCTCTTATCATCAAAACACTCGATAAACAACTCTTTTTACTCGCACCCGTAGAAACTTATAACGGGGCAACAGTAACTGTCATAAATGCGGGTTGCGTAGAAGAATCAGAGACCAACGGCTTGGGTGTTGGTGTTGGCGAAACGGAGATAATAGGTGATGACTTGGGTGTTGATATTGAATTTTTTACTGGCTCGGGTGTTATCTCTAATGTACGAGGAGTAGATGTGACGGTAGGTTCAACTGAAGGTTGAATTTTAGTTTTAGTTGGATGAACAAACAGACGTTTCATAAAAACCAAAAATACAAATGGTAAAAACATCCAAAAGAAAGTCATAATATTCGGAATTCTATTGCTTATAATTTTCAATAATAAGTATATTACTGTTGCATAATTGACCCACCTAAATATCTCATAAATTGAACCGCCCAAATCAATCTCCTTTTCTCCGAAATTAAATTTTAACACAAAATTATCCATAGGTATCAATTCTTCAAATACCGGATCAAACAATTTTATTTTCAGTTCATTCACAAGAGAAAACGATATGCTACTCAATAACATACCCAAGCCTAACGTATTTTCCTGAGACATGTATTCAAATACATTATTAGTTTTATTACCCTTAGCCATATTAATTTAAGAATATATTTTATTTTTTAATTAATATTTCTGGGATATTTGTTATACAAGTAACATCACTATATTTGCACGGGATCCATTCAAAATGTTCACCCGTTCTAATAATTTTAGATTTTTCGCAAGAATCTGGTAGTATAACACGCCCATCTAATAAAAAATAACCACCCGCCTCTAGAGACCACCCCGACATATCTTCACACCTCCAATGAAAAACACAATCGCTATCGTTATTAACACCAGAAAACGTCTCACCTTTTTTTATTATAATCTCTCTCAAATCCAAATACTTTGTTAACTCACCCCCATTACCCTTCGCAATTGGCTTTTTTTTGGTCATATTAAAAACCGCCACAAAAATAGAAGCAGTAATTGCTATGCTTAAACTTATAACTTTAATCGCCCCTTTATTCATTATATTTATTATACCCATTTTTTTAATACAATTCTAAACATTATGATCTTGCGCCGCATTAGAAACCTCCTCTTCTACATAATCCACTATAACCTCCTCCTCCTGCGGAATATCGCTCGACATTAACTCAGGAAGTGGCACCGGGAGTGTCTCTGGGAGTAATCCCTCGTCAACACGAGCCATATCTCCATTTCGAAACAACAAATCGATAACCCATACGTTAGTGTCAGGGGTCTTTTGCGGGGGCTTTACAAATAGGCCCATTGGTTTGTAATACGCAATCAAGTCGTTCTTAATTCTTCGCTTTTCCAAGAAACGAGCACGTGAAAACTCGTGCCTTTTAGCATTTACTAGAGTAAGAACAATGAAATCTCTCTGTTCTCCCAAATCTAGACTAATTCTGTATCTATTGTGAATTGCTTGCCCTGGTGCTGTACCACTATTAGCCGCTTTGAGCTTGTCAATGGTACTTGAAACTTCTTCTACTGGCTTACAAAGTTGCTTAAGAAGGATTTGATAAGCCATCTCTATCGCTTCTTTGTAATCAACCAAACCCTTAGTTTCCAAAATATTCCTTGTAGAAATATGGTCAGTCGTTGTGGAATAATCGTTCGTGAAACCCGCCATATCTAATAATATTCAATAAATCATTAAGCTTTAATACTCTTTTTCCTCTTTTTCCCGCCCGAATCTTTCATTGTTTCCATCAACTCTTCTGGTACCAAATCTGTCTCCCCCTTTTCTTGCGCCTCCTCCATCAAAAGCTCAACTGCGGCCTTATCCGCCGCCAGACGTGCCGATTCTTCATCATCGGTATCGTCTTCTGTATCTTCCTCTTCTTCCGGCTCGGTATCTTCTTCGGTGGAGATATCTTCGTCCGAATCTTCATCGGAATCGCTGCTTTCGTCTAGATCTACATTTTCATCATAAGGGTCCTCGGCTTTATCTACTGTAATTTTGTACGGCTCCTTTCCAGACTCCATCAGCTTCTTTATTTTACCCTCCGTTTCCTCATCTCTTTCAGTTGTGCCGCATATCTTCTCCAACATCTCAAGATTCTCCCCCTCAAACGTCTTGGGCAACTCCAAATCAAACTGAATGTACAAATCCCCGTACTCCTTTTTAGAATTAGAGACTTCTCGTGGTTCGTCGTCTTCTACGAGCCCGTCCTCGTCATCATCTTCTCTAACTGGCATACCAGCGTTTTTGATACAACGAAGACCGCCGTCTGCGTGCAACGGTTCGCCTGATTTGGGCACGACCTCAATCAAACGACCGTCTAGATGAATGAATTTGAATCCTCCCACGTACGATTCGTATAGGGACACCTTGTTATTGAGAATCCACAAATCATTACCTTCTCTCTCAAAAACATCGTGCTGGTCTTGTACGATACACGCAATTATATCACCTGTATCGTGGTTTTCTGCCTGGTCTGACTCGCCTTTGAAATAAATGAGGTCATCATCAATCATCCCCGCCTCGAGGTGTTCGGAAATAGGTAACTTAATTTTCACGTTGTCGTATTTGTATGCTCCTTCTGGTGGGTCTTCGTTGTTTTCCTGTTTGTATGCTTCGCAGTCTTCCTGTGTTAGTTCAACTCTCCTGTCAACACGTACGGTAAGTCTTTTCGTTGTTTTTCCGCTGAAAAGTTCTTCAAGAGATAAATTGAGCTGGTATTGTTTGTCTGGTGTTTTGGCTTTCTTTTTCTTGGAGCTGCGGTTCTTCTTCTTTTTTGATTTCTCTTTGGTCTGTTCTGGCGGTGGAGGAGGAAGAGATGTAAGAGCATTTAATGCTGCTGCTGGTGATGTTTTTTTACCGGAACTTCCAGTATTGTCTGACAAAGCATTCTTAAAAATACCTTCCAGATCCAGAGATTGTACTTTTTCGCTGGTAGCTTTGATGGCCTTCTTCATCTTTTTTTTCTCCTCCGGTGGCAGATCTTTCATTCCAGGCATTTCGCCAATTAACGATTCTAGCAAGTTTGACATATCAGGCATACCTTGTTGAGAATTCTGGGCGGGCATCGGAATCTGGTTACTTAACGTTAAGAATTAAAGGCATCTGTATTTTCCGCACCTTCGTTTATCTTCCTTTCTTTCTGTAATTTAATGAGCTTGAAATGGTTTTGTCTCATATTGTAAATTAAATCCTCGTTAGCTCTTATTTTTGCGTGTAAGTGTTCGTGGTTTTGCCACTTTCCGTGATTTATTTGAATCTGATAATCCTTAACGTTCCAAAATTTACAAAACTCCGATATACTTTCAAAAAATTTCTTCATCTCATCCGAGCTAAACTCAGATATCGTTGTTATATGCCGAACTGGGGTTGCAATCAATAAAGGCCTATTACACATATCAAAATGAAACTTTACATCAGCTTTCAAATCGTGCGATATTGTATGCTCACGTGCAAGCCTTTTAGGAAAACACGTATAACATTTTCTTGTTCCTTTAAAAGAAGAGTTATCATTTCGTCTTTGTTGTGTGACATCCGTTGGTCTTCTAAATTTATCTGGGACAATTGAAATGTTATTGCTATTCTCTTCTCTTTTCAATAATTCTTTGCCAAACAAAGCTGTTACATTAGAATTGTGGGTTTCCGTGGTTATCGGAACGGGAGCATATTGGCTATAGTTGGTATTTACAGGAGCACTTGGTGAAATACTATCCATATACAAGTTTACAATATTTAATTACGACATATTTAACCTCGGTTTCGTATTTACTGGAATACACTATTTCTTTCGGCTTGTATATTATCTAACGTAAGGCCCGACGATGTATTTCCCTTTTCCGTAAAGTTTTCGTGGTCCATACCTTCACTACCTTGCTTTGCGCCAATAGAACTGTACATATTAGTTGTTACTTCATTCGAATTAGCACTCGACAATTCTGAAAATCCCGTAAAACTTTGCTCGCCCAAATGACTAAACTCTGGCTCATTGCTTTTAGCTGCTCTCTTATTCTCCCGTGCTTCTTCTTTCTTCATGTTATCCAACCAATCAAATAAAGCACGGCCTGAAATAAGACTCCCGTTCTTAGCAAGACACGGAACACCGTGGTCCGAAAGCCAAGGGTTATCCTTGAGTAAAGTGTGGGGGTCATCGTCAAAGTTTATTAGATTTATTTTGCTCCTGACACTTTCTAGTTTTTTTGCCTCTGTAATAAAATTCATACAGGGCGGAGACCTTGGGCTGTAAAATAAAAACCATTCTTCTGGGCCTTGAGCTGGAGGCGGATTGCCAGATGAAGGCATGGTTCTAGCAGAAGGAACAGGAGGCGGCAAATTGTTTGATTTTTCAAAAGGATTTGGGCGTATGTCCATTTGTTATTATTTATAAACAGATGTTTATATTATTATCTTGAAAACGCAAAAAAAAAACCCAGGTATATATTAAATATGAACAAAACTTCCGATATATTAACCAAAATCGCATTCTCAGGAATGCTTATAGCTCTACTCAACTTCCTTTGTACTCACAAATCCACCCCTCAAGATTTCAAAATCAACCCAGAAAAATTCAGACCATTCCAACCTCTCGGTATTATACAACCCGAAACCTACGAAGAAGTTATAAAAATAGCTTTCCAAAAAATGTCTTCCGGCGAACAAATACCAGACCTCAACACCACCGCCATCAAAATCGATCTAACACCAGAAGAAAGCCAAAGCCTTAAAAGCTATATCCTATCACAAATAATAAACACCATTAAAACTTTACCCACTCCAACCAAAGCGGCTCCCATGATAGGAGAAGAATTCTCCATCATTGATCTTACAGGCTATTTCGTGAAAAATACCGCCGTCATGACCTTCACTCTATTCCACAAAAGACGATACTTCGCCATCAACTGTAGAGTTATCGCCGAGAAAAATACATCCCCACAACAACCTAACACCCCCCCCTGGTTTATCCACAAAATACAATACGCTTCCGAAGACATTTACGATAAAACATCAAACGTTAAAGGCTTTCCTTACAATAAAAACATCGGCACTAAGGTTAAACCCAAAGTTCTAGTAGAAAATGTAGGCTACCCAGAAGCTCTCGAACCTCTACTTAAACAACTTCAGGATTTAATACCAGTCGATGACGAACAACAAACATTGTCCACTTTAAGCCAGGATAGCAAGGCTATTGTTCCTAACTTAAATACCATGAATTACAACAACTTAAGCGACGCCAAAACAATCGTTCCAGGTAATATGTTATCAACACTTGATGGCGCAAACGCAGACATGAGCAATATTACTCCATTTAGCGATGCCATGAAAAAAATTACAAAATAAAAAATACCAGCGGCAAGTTATCTAAGGATAAAATAAACTGTATAAGTACCTAACGCTTTATTTATGAGCCATTTGTCAACACAAAGTGATCTTGATGAATACAGCTTACGATTTTTACAAACAGGAAGATGCGACTTACAAAATGATACACAGAACTATTACCGTGAAAAAAACACTTACGACCCATTTATAAACGGATGCAACAACTGTAACGCAGATCCAGAATTTATACAAGAAGATACATCTCAAGGTTTTGTTATTTGTACACAATGCGGAATTGCTCTAAGAACGCAAATACTTGTTAGCGGTACTATTAGTTATACAGACGACCAAGGCAAATTAAATGATAAAACGCACAATAGAACAATAGGAGATCCCACAAATCCTTTTGACGACGGTGCTTTACCCAAATACCCCAAGGGATTTAAACAAGATTTTATAGGAAAGGACGGAATTAAAAGGTCATACGATATGTCTCGCCTTAACGTTAGATACATATCACATAAACAAAAAGATTTCTGGATGGTAAGCCAAATGCTTAAACACGCTTGTGTACTACTCGGAAATTTAGCAACGCTAGAAAAAGCAAAATACATATGGTCCATTATTGCTAAATCAGACACCGTATGTAGGGGGGCTAATAGAAGAGGCCTTATCGGCAATTGCCTCATGTTCGCTTCTCACCACTGCAAAGTGTGCCACACTCAGGATGAAGTAGCAACAGCGCTAAAAATTAATACAACTGAAATCACCAAGGGCAGAAAAATATTCAGGGAAATTATGCTAAAGGAAGGTCGAGAAGACATTATCAACATCGAAACTCAAGAAAAAACCATGTTCTACAAATTAGGTTCCAGAATCGGAGTTCCCAAAACTCACTGGAGCTTAATCGCCAAATCAGAACAAATGTACGAGAAATATAAACACGAACTTTCTACACTGGCTCCCAGTTCTGGTATCGCTGGCGTTTTATACTATAATATCGTCAAAGCTGGCCTTAAAGTAACAAAGGGTCAAATAAAAGACATATGCGAGGTTTGTACACCCACTTTAAACAAAGCACTCAAAATACTAGAAGCCGTGATCGCACGTGATAATAAAAAATCTACGTAAAATACTAATAATGACTGCCATGATGTGGGAACCCACCCGTGCTGGGACTGACAGAAATACTAAAATGCTAACTCTCGACTCTGGTTCTTTCTTCTTTGGCCAACCCGCCGCAACTCTTTCCAATTACGAAGTTAACCTGGAAAATCCCGTGGTTATCAATAACCCCGCCAAAATTTACCTGGAAGGTGTCTACATCGGTGGCTTCAAACTGTCCGCTACACCTTTAACGGCATTCCCAGGTGCCAGCAGTGCCCTTAATACTTCCGTTGTAACTCACTTTAACATAGATATTCCAGAATTCGACATCAACAGCTTCGCTGGGTCTGCCAGTTCCGAAGGTGCTCACGCATTTAACGGGAAATTTACTCTTCCCAACGAAAAAGCCATTTCTAAAGCAGTATCTTCAGCAGTAGTCGGAGATTACAAGCCTTTTATTAAAGCGTATCTTAGCAGAACCGCCGTTTATGTCAGCTCCATTAAACCAACAACTTTACATAAAATACACGTTAATATCACCGACCAAAATGGAGACAGCATATTCACGGGAACTGGCGGAGTAAGCAGCGAAAATCCACCCATAGATGCCAGACGCATTGTATTGCAGTTTATAATCGCCGAAGATTCTTAAAATTATCAAGCTTTATTATTAAAACAAAATGGTCTGGAGAATTGGACGTTTATTTATTGTCATAGCGACAACCGTTAAGGCATTTGTTAAATTAACAAATTCACACGGATATAAAACGACCTACTTAAATTCTGGATCCGACAAAGTAGAACTAGTCGTTAACAAAAATGACGCACTTTATAAATTAAAACGCTGGGAACATTATATTTCGAACAGAACCGATTATTACCCCAAGGTTTCTATGGAGGCCGTTATCTTGGGGCGTAAGTTTATCCAAAATGCCGATACACCCTGTATAATGGAGTGGCACCACATGGTAGAAGCAAGAAACAACGATTTAGCTTCTGATATCATTTATTTTAAGAAAAAACCATACAAAAACTTGGTAAGTCATATGTGTTTAGGAGAGTTATCAAATACACGCAAAAAGTATTTTATACACGGTATAGTTGAAAATCCAGAAAATGTTCTCCACGAATTCAGCATTCACGGGTTTTTATACAGACTCCAGAGAAATGGCTACAGAAGAACACCGTCCATTAATATCGACATTTCCAATCTAAAAAACTGGTGCTACGGAATCTACCATTTTTCTTTAACCAGGGACTTCGAAAAAAAGTCTTAACATATTAATAAAAACCACCCATGATTTCCAACTGCAAAATCGCACAAATCATCTTTTGTACCCAAATCATCATGATGCTATCTTGCAACCAGCTTCCCGAACTTAAATCATTCACTGATCTACTCACAAAATCACAACTGAACATTTTCAATAAAATTAAAAGAACTAGACTCCTCGTATACCTATACGGAGGTATGTTCGGAGCTATTCTCGCCAAATTACTCACCGACGATTTCTGCGGCCAAGCTCTCATCATTATGACCATACAAACCACATTCTATTTCAATTACCCATGGATTGAATTCATGGCTAACTATCTCGACACCCCACAACAACAGGACGCTTGGGTAAATCTTAATAAAAAAATAGGACGCATATACGCCTACTCTCTTTTAGTAGGTGGAATTTCAACCCTGGCCAGCATCTACATGTTCTAATCTTAAACAAAAAAAATAGCTCATTGAACGTAATAAGCTATTTTATTTGTTTTTTTTTTGTTTTCAATCGTCAAAGGCCCCCTGAAAATCACCACTCACATTCGAAACCACCAACATCTCATCCTCCGCGTCCCTCTCCTCCTGCGTCTTCATTCGCCACCCACCCCAACACTCTGCGTGCTTTGTACCATCGCACGGCCTATTGTAGGCTGTCAGCTTAAATTCCTTTGGGCTATACTGCTTTGATCCGTAAAAGGGACCCAATCCTCCTCTTTGACTGACATCTTCTATCAGGTCTTTTACTTTATGTTTGTAAAGCGCCTTGATGTCATCGTTCATGTGCGCCTTGAGATGTCTGAAAAATAGAACGCCTTGAGGGTCTGCCACGCAATTCTCGCTAATCCACGGTTTAATCACGTCTATGTTATTCGTAAAATCGTCAAACATATTCATCATCACCTTACTTTTTGGGTGTTTCTTACCCCTTCCCACCATCTTCTTGCCACCTGGTGCAATTAACTCTTCACCGACCGCTGTATTAAAAGCCACATAATACTCCAACAACTGGTGCATAATCGGCAACTTCCAATCCACTATCTTCTTATTCAACTCGGGATCCCTTGGCTGAACATCTATACCTTTCCACTTGGGGTCTTCCGTATCCTCCACAAACTTTGCCAAAAACGGAAAAAACTTAAACCTCCGCAACACTCCACCATCCGTCGAATCTGGAAACGGTATCTCATTCGTCAAAACAATCGGCTTCGCTTGAGATACAAACGTCTGATTTGTACCATACAATTCTCTCGCTGATATCTGATCTCCACCCGTCATCCTCTTAACAAAACCCATCTTAAACGTTCCATTCTTTCCCACTTGAGGCTCATCGAAAAATGCCAACCGAAGACCCTTCAACGACATCATCGCACTATTAGCTTGATGGGCTCCTGGCTCAGTTTGCGTAAGAAGCTGAGGGCTACACGTCCCGCAATAATCGCCGAATACTTGCGTTATAATGTCTTTGAACTTTGACTTTCCATTTGCTCCGTTTTGGTATTTACTTATACCTGTCCATATATATATCTCCTCGTTGTTTATAGAACCATCCAAACACGTTGCCAAAAAAAACCTAACCGCCTCCCGCTCCTCGTCATCTGGAAATACCTCCTTCAAATACTTATTCCAGTTCTTAAGATGTCGCACATAAGCCTTGCGTTTATCTGCGCAGGTTTTATTGGGGTCCATTATATCTTTTTTGCTTTCGTAGTTGTAACCGCACGATTTGCTAACAAATTCCATCTGCGGTCTGCCGTTGTCATCTTCGTATTGCTCTGGCTCCCGCAATTCGAAATCCGAAACTTCACGTCTTACTCTTTTTATTATTTTACCGTCTTCTCCAATTCTGGGGAACCCGTCGTAATCATAAACCGTCTCTATAATTGGATTCCCATTTTTATCAACTTCCGCTTTCCCTTGCAAATCAATAATACCGTTGTCAAACGCAATTATCGTCGTCCTCTTATCCAGATTTTCTACAAACCCTGGTCTCGCCAAGTAAACTTCCAACGGATACCTATCCTTACCCAATCTCCCCGCTTGAGTTATAGCCTTTATTTCGTTATAAGTATCCAGTCGTGCCGAGTTAATAGCCTGAGTTTGGATCTGTTCTGGCGATGGTTCGCCACCCTTTGCTTCATCTGAAATTTCCATGTTTTTTGCCTTTAGAATTTTTATCGTTTGGTCCAACTCTCTGTGGAAATCATTCATTATCAACTCTCCCAAACGCCTACAATTATCATCTACAACCCAATGAATACCTTCCTTGTAATACCACTGCTTTGCGTCAAACACCACCTTTTCAGAAAATAACGTCTTGATACCCTGGGCAATGCTATTGTGACCAGAATCCATCCTAGAAATACAAAACATCTTGGCGTTCTCTACAGCTGCGGGACAACGCTTGCGGACGTAGTTGAAAAACATCTCTGGGTCGTGCATATGCCTCTGTGTTCCAAAATATCGCCACTGTTCTTTGAGTTTTTGCTCTGAGGCTGGATTTGTGCCCATATTGCTGAAATTCAACCAGACTTCTTCCTCTGCGCCTGCTGATTTTAATAGGCGGCCGATTTTAATCCAGTTGCTGTAATCGTCCACGTAATTTTTGTTCTTTTCTATCAACGACGTACACATATGCATCAAAACGTCATTTTGATTTGCTGATATGGGTAGTGCGTCTGGATTTTGTTTTATCGTCTCCTTCACCTTTTTGATATCTTGTGCTCGTTTTTTCTTGAGTTGGCGCATATCTACTTTAACCTTCTTCATTGTCGTGGGGACATACGTTATCATCGAATCCAATATCATCTTCTTAAACTCTCGCCTGTTATCCGTGAATTTCTTGTTCAACTTACGCTTTTTAGGTGTTTCTATTGTCGCTATGTCCCTTATTTCCTTACAGCGTGCCATATCAATACCTGGGAATTCCTCTATAACTAAAAATCGCTCATGTGGATCAGCCTTTTTTATATTCTCAGGCAATCGCATCGACTGCGCCCACGTTTTATAAACACTTGTATCCATCATATCCGGCGGATTCGAAAAAAACACCTCCTCCACCCACTTACGAAGATCATCTATACTCTCAAACGCCAACTTCTTCGCCAATATCAAATGATAACTCGATTTCTCTTTATCCCCCTTCTTCTTATCCTTCCCCGACGCATTTATTACTATAAAATCTTCGTGTGTTATACCCCCCACTTCGTTACACTGCTCCGGAAACCAGAGCTCCAATTCTTGTATCGTTCTCGTTATTAGACTTGCTTTGATACCTTGCCATTCCAAATCACTCTTCCGCTGTTGGCCTTCTCCTGGGTCCGTCTCCAAATCAAAATACAACTTTACAGGCTTGTGCGGAGCCAATACTTCGTAATAAAAACGCTCCGTTGCAGGCCTAGAAAATAGATAATTTACAAAATCTCCGTGCGGTTTTTTTGACATAAAAAAATGCTTGGCTCCATCCTCTACACCACAATCTTTTGCGATAATATGCGTGAACTCATTCTCCTTTCCCATATTTCTAAGTTCATTTGCTTGAGCACCTGTCTTGTTCCAGTATTTAGTTCTCCATTTTTGACACGCATTCCACTCTAGGTTAAAATTAGAGATGTCGTCGTACGTTGTTTCTTCTACGGCTTCGTCTGTTATTTCCATACTTCTTTCTAAAAGAGCTGTATCTCTAAATCCATTATGTGCCATATAAATATCTTGATTTGATACAGCTTGGTCCTGTGTTTCGTTTCGTGAGTTATTCATAGTTCTAATACTTATTATAACGTAGATATTAATTGAATTTTACTATAAATTCAGTTCCTATTTCTCTAATAAACCCCGGCTTTTCTTGGGGGTTTGCCATAGAATTCTCGTGCGTCATTCCATTTTTTTTGTTTTTTATCGATGTCGCTTCATTCATCGAACGTTCTATTTCTTTCGCATTTAAAAATATATAATTTAACACGCCCTTTTCAATCGCCCACTTGAAAAAATTCATCTGCCCTATCGTCGTTGTACCTATACCTTCAATCTCCTCCCGCTTTCTTCTACAAAACGGATCAAACATTTTCTTAGAAAAAGCTCTGAGCTGATTCTTATAATCTGTATACACTGCAACATCACAACCATTGTAATTGTATCTAACACCCTTATTCTTAGAATAGTTTGTTACAAACCAATCTATAATTCGAAGAGATAGATTTGTTCTACCTTGCGTTATATCAGACAGTATCGTCATCTTTTCTATTGTATAATAATCTAATAACCTCTTTAGAAGTATATCACCTTTACTATATACATGAAAATCAGAACTCTTAGAGTCTATTGGTAAATCCATCGTCTCTTGATGAATTTAACAATATATTCTTTAAATAATTAAACTGTAATTTACCATTATTTTAAATAAATACCAAATACTCTCTCAATACATAAAATCCCACCGCAAATACCACCGCTAACATAACCCTTGTCAAATTTGCCCCCGATGTAATACTAACAGGCAAATATTTTACCATCGTACTTATTACATCATCGTTCTGTATCAACCATATTACAAATATCAATAGGGCATACTCCCTCATCGGGATATTTTGTAAATTTGTTATCAACTTTGGCATATCAAAAGTTTCAGTGCTTTCCAGTAGAGGCTTTTCTTTCTGTTGCTGTGGCTGTTGCTGTGGCTGTTGCTGTGGCTGTTGCTGAGTATAATAATTATTTAACCCAGAATCTCCTTGGTAATTTGTAGGAGGTGGTGGGGGTGTATAAGTACGGTCCGATATTTCAAGCCCTCTGCTTAAACCTGGTTCTTGAGGAACATTAGAAGGGAATTGCGGACAATTGGTATTATTTCCCTCTGCGGATGGAATTAAGTCGGAAAGTGGGGTACTGAATTGGCCGTCCATATTAGGTTGTTATTATTTACTAGCAATATTTATTTATAATTTGAAACGAATAACTTACCTATATTTATTCAATATTGCCATTATGTTTGTCCTTATAATTTCAACCTTTTTACCAGCTTGAACTGCTCCTAAAGTTCTCGCCATGGTTTTCAACTTCTCACCCTTTATTTGAGATATTCCACCTGCCGCTTTTATTTCCTTCTTCGCCATCATTACTTTTACCGGCGATGGAGAACCTTTTCTCCTTTTCACCGGAGCAGGCGCTGCCTTCTTCGGCGATTCAACTTTCTTAACCGAAGACACTTTGCTCGCTTTGCTCGATTTGCTCGATTTGCTCGATGACGTCTTTGAAGGCAAGGAACTACTGCTCACGCTACTTGATTTGCTGGCTTTTTTGCAAAACTTTGAATACAACGCCACCACGGTTTCAGTATCCAGGTGTTTCTTCACCTTTTCTTTGGACAACTTAGTGCGCTTCATTACATTCTCCTTCAATGTTGCCTTTGTTATGCTTTCGCAACTCTTAACCAATGAAAATACTTCCTTGAGGTATGCTTCTGCGGCTGCAAGCACTTTTATCCTTGACTTTGAAGAGGACTTAGTCTGACTACGGCTCGCTTGTTTTTTGGCTTGAGCCTTCTTCTTCTCTATCTTGGCTTTCATTGTTTCTACTGATTTCTTGGGGGGTGGTTTCTTTGTTTTTGGTGGAGATGCTCCGCTTTTTCTCGATTTGAACGATATGCTACTTCCTGGAGTTCTTCCTTCCATTCTCTTTTTTACAGAAGAAATTAAAGCGCACAGATTATTAAATTCCGCTTTTGGTGGAAATGTTTTGAATTGTTCTACCTGGTTTAGCAAACCTACTTTTATTAAAGCTTCACGCATGCGTTCAATAGTGTATTTACTACCTTTTCCTTTCAAACACTTCTTCTTATTGAACTTCATTATGTATTTTTTAGCCGACGACGGAGTTTTCACGCTTGACTGCGACTTACTTTTTGAAATAGAAGATATCGTGCTTTCTCCTCCAGCACCATCTGGACTACTATCCTCTTTTTGAAAAGAAGCATATATGAAGGGGTCCATATTCGTGCTTTCTATCAATTCTTCCGTTGTAAATGTATTTAATATGATCTCCATCATTTTTTCCGTTGGTAAATCTTTATAATCAGATTCCGTGGGCAATTTTCCTTTTGCGAGTTTGGGGGTTGCCATTTATTTAAACGCAAGATTTTTATTTAATCCTTTCAAAATAACCTATAAAGGAATAGGCAAACTGTTTCTCAACAACCTCTGCTCCTCTTCGTATATTTCCTTCCTCAAATAATCATCCGATAAATTCATCAACTGCTCTTCATGTTCTATTCCATATATTTCATACTTATATATCAAATCTCTCACCAACTTTTCGTGCGGTGTCTTATACTGCTTCTTCATTACCACATTTTTAGCCTTCTTCCTCAGTGCTGCTATCGAACCCTTATAAATAGCATTGCCCTCCCTATCTTTAACCTTTGCTGTTCTATTGTTGGAATTTACAAACGACTGGAGGCGTCTCTTCAATTCTCCAGTCTTTATCATACGAGATATCTCTGGTATTAATATGTTATTTCTATACAAATTCATAAGATGCTCTTTCGCTTCTTTAGTTCCCACTTCACTCAACAATGTATTTTGTGATTTATTACAATTTATCGTCTCCTTTATTATCAACCCGCTTTCCACGCCTTTCAACGAATTCCTTTCCATTTTCAACAATCCCGTCTTTTTACTTTGACCCAATTCTCTAAAAATAAAATCACCTTCTCTTTCCATATTATTCATATACCCATTCACATTCAATATCATATCTTTCTTACTGATACTATTTACTCCGACATCTTCTCTCGCATAAGATATATCCGTAGACGGATCCAAATACGTCAACACATATTTTATATCTTCACCCCCCGAACCACCTAAATAATCTGGCTCATATATTTCATCCAATCTAACCAAATTACCATACCTATTTATACCACAATCTACTGCCGATTCTTTCAATAAATTCTGAAACGTATGAGTCAACCTCAACTTCTCCGACGCTTTTCCATACATATACTGCTCTATCGTACGCTGCTCAAAAGAACGCATCAAATCACCACCTGCATTCAACCTCTTCAACTCCCTTACTATATCTGGCTGGTCCTCTATCCCGCTAGTATACGCCGACATATGCTTATATATAACAACGCTTCTATCTTCGGGCGGCAACGCCTTGTGACTACAATTACGAACAGCTCTAGCAGCTATTTGCTGAATACGGGCTTCATTCCACCACGGGTCTGTTATGTGTACTTGTCTTACGTTTTTAAAGCTAACGCCTTCCATAATTGAACGTGTTCCTAATATAACTTTAATTATGCTGCCGTCTTTGTTGTTTTCGCTGTTGAATAAATCCTGAAGAATTGATGCGTAGTCTTGACCTTTCTTTCCGCCCGCTGTTTCTGACGACCAAACGGCGTATCTTAGTTTATTTTTATCCGACTTTCTCGTCATATTCGGCGTCCATCTTTCCCATTTTAGCCCGCTCAGAATTCGGGCCATGGCGTTTATTCCGTAATCCAAAAAATTGCTAAATATAAATACTGGGCCTTCTGACATATACATAAGCCTTATTATATTTGCGTACTTTTCGCTAAATCTTGATAAATGACTCAAGGTCTCGCCTAATGTCGATGAACCGTTATATTTAGACTGTATTTCTCTTTGTAGATTTTCCAGTCCAATTGCTACGATTTCTGCTTTTGTTTTCATCGCCACGGGTTCCCCAGGATCCATGTAAGCCTGCTTTCCCGCCTTTGTATCCAACAATTTCCTCATTTCTTCGTCAACACCAGGCAATGCTACATTACAATACATCTGAGAAAGCATAAATACATTCATCGACTCCTTCTTATCATCGCCATTATCCTCGTCCATCAAATTCAATACCATTTCTGGATTCTGCTTATCCCTAACCGCCTTTTGCAATTCTCCCATTAACACCTTCTTATAAGCACTCTCTTGATATCCAGCCATTCTATGCTCCATATTCACTATGGTCTTAAAGGGAAACGCTCTGGGATTTCCTCCGCTATAATAACTTACATAACCTGCGCAAAGATATCTAAACAAATCCTCGTTTTTAGAACCCTTCGGCACTCCGCTTTTGCTCTTCTTTACGAAAAGTTTCTCAAAATTATCCTTTATCCCTGGGAATGGTATTCGTGGCCTCAATAGATTTATCGTTAGCGCCACTTCAAACGGCTTATCATATATGGGCGTCGCTGTTAATAAAGCAACTTTCAAATCTGGACTGCTATGGTATTTTAACGCATAAAGCAACTTTTGGTAACTCGTACCCTTCTCACTCACTAAACGCTGAATCTCGTCTATTATCAACAACGTATTCTTCTTTCTCAACGGATTTTCCTTATTCTTATCGAATATCTCACCTTCCACGTACGTACCGTCCGCTTGATTCTTCTTAATTAAAAGATTCAAAAATCGCTGATGACTTATTATTTCATACGTCTTAATCAATCGACCTTCTAATCGCTTCTTCTTATCATTATCCAACCAACGCTGCTTCGTCTTATTTGCCTTCTCCAACTTTACATATTCCTGCGTTTTACCTTCTTTTTTCAATATCTCCATCATACGCTTTTCATTCGCCCTTATTTCCCGTGTCTTTATTCCCACGTTTTCATTCTCCCTCATCGCCCCGTAATTTTGCGCTATGCCATTTATTAACACCTGCCTCGGCCCCCAACTTGTTATCTCCTTTTTCCACGTTTCTATAAGAGCCAACGGTAAAACAACTATAACTCTCGATATACTTCTACCTCCTCCTAATAAATCATAATTGGAACCCTTAGATACTGTGCTACCAGAAGACGGTGGTTTTATCATTTTTTGGCCTGTATGTCTTGCTTTTAAGGCTTCCCCCAGTATTATGCCTGTTATTGTTTTTCCTGATCCCAGACCGTGATATATAAGTATTCCTTTTGTGGGGTTTTCTGGACGCATAAAATCTGCGATGAATTTTTGCTGAGGGGATAGTTTTTGGGTTCTTTTATTGCAAAGTGTATCTTCATTTTGTTTAATGTAGTCTTTGGAAAATGAATAACCTGTTCCCTTGTACGTTTTATTTATAGACTTTAACAGGTCTTTAGGCTTTATTCTAGGATTAAACGACAAAATATTTGTTTTTGCCATAGAAGTATCTTTTGGATTTATCTTCATACGTGGAGCATTCCAATTCTTTAAAACGGGACCACTTGGAACCCCCTTTTCATCTTTAAATTGAATTCGGGGCATTTTTAATTATTACACAAGATTTTCTTTGCCGACCTTGTTTTTAAAAACCTCATCACTGCCGTCTTTACTTCATCCTTATCGATCTTCTCCTTTACACACTTTACAGCCAATTTTCTTTCCGCTATTACCAACTTTTCAAACAACTTCTGGGCTTCCGAACTTTCACTTTTATTCGGCATCTTAATTATACACACCATTTATTCCATTCGTCCCAAAACGAATTTAATTCACATGTATAATTAATATGCCACCAATCCCCAATAATAATCCTTTCTCATTCAAAAAAATTAACGACGCTCTCCCCACTTTCCCAATCGCAGACCGCACCCAATCGCTTAGATCATCCCCCAGTTTCAGGGGCCGTTCCCCAACTCGAAACTCAAACGCCAGATCAAGATCAAGATCCAGATCCAGAGATAAATACGCCATTATACCAATTAATAAACCCATCAATTATACATCTCCATTAAATAACATCATTATACCCACCCCAATAAGACCTTGCCGCAGAAATCCAAGTTTTCACAGCTTGGAATACGCCAGAGATCTCCAGGTTTTAGATAGTTTAGGTGCACCTCTTCCCATTCCTCCTTCTAAATCTACGTCTTCTCTTGATGATATAACCAACGGAATGCGTCATATCTCTTTTAATGTAGGAGCAATTGTACCTTATTACAATAACAACAGTGTTTTAAAATTATGTCAAGGTTGTAAGAGTTTTTACATCGAAAATCATAATACCATCGAAAATAACCTTCTTAAAATATAAAATATTAACGGAATAGCTATACAAAATACAATAAGTAAAAATATTGCCATATTATCTGAAGAAATATAAGCTCTTCTTCTATCATTCTTACGTGATTTTAAGCGAGGCTCGCTCTCCGGCGGGCTAATTTGCAAAAATTGATAATAATCCTTCTCCAGTTTTTCTTTTTTATCTTTTACAGAAGCCCTCAAGTCATCCATTTCAGCTTCTCGATTATTAACAGTGAATGACTCTGGTATTTTTGGTATTTCATCTAAAATAGCTTGTATTTCTTCATAACAGTGCTTTTGTCTTTCTTCTAACAAACCAGACCCGGTAATACTGCCACAATCTTCCGTTTGAATCTTTTTGACATCTGCTTCTATTTGTTCCAATTCTCTTCTAATAACATCGTTATTTTGCTTTATAACTTCAATGTCCAAATATTTGCCTGATATATCATCTATCGTTTCAAGAGCATTAGTATAATATTGTATATGATAACCTAGCCTTATTTTTCTCATTTTATTTGAAGGTTTCAGGTTTTGTATTTTATCGAGTTCGTAATCATACTTATTAACATCTCTAATCATATCATTAATTTCAGAACGTTCATTATTTATGTATTTAACATTATCCTGATATGTTGAATATTTATCTTTTACTTCAATTGTCGCATTTTTAGCATCACCTATAATTCTTTTCAGAACACTAAAATTTGTATTATGGGTCTTAATTAGCGCCGGATCGGACCCTACTGATTGTAATTCTGAAATTATATTACCAATCTTTTGATCAATCTTTTGATCAATATCTTCACCTGAAATATCCCCTGCAAATAATGCTGCCAATCCCTCATTAAATGCGTTTTCTTTCAATTCATTTACTCTCAATCCTTGCACGTATTCTAAACCATCATAATTAATACTGCCATATTCATATATATCCCCTCTCTTATTTGTGAAATTCTTTCTAAGAGATCCGTAATCAATTATTTTACTTGATATTATCCTTCGATTACCTCCTCCACTACAATCTACCATCCTACTAACTATATCACGTTCATACATAGATCCAATAGAACCAATAATACCGTACTCGCTTACTGTATTTGTTAATTCATATTCATAAGGCTCTTCATTATATAAATAACAACTTAGACCTAATACAGCTGCGTTATACTGCGTTTCAACAATGTTACCTATTTGAAATGGTTTTTTTAATATCTCTTCTAGTTTGGTTCTTATTACATATTCACTTCTTCCATTTTTAATCATTTCAATTCCTAATTCTATCAAATTTTCGTAAGGTTTATTCCAGTCCTGTTTCTTATCTATAACGACTGGCGGAAAACTAAGTGACGGGTTTTTATTTTTGATTTTATTTGGTGTTCGACTTTCACAGCATAGATTTCCCACGTATTCTTGTAGAGCGGGATTAAGCCCTATCATCCATTTATTATAACTTTCTTTAGATATATCAGCCATTTCTTTTATGTTATCTATAACCAGATCTCTTATAATACTGCCTTTTTGGAATGTGAAAGTTACTTGAGTTATAATTGTATCAACCGTATCATCAAGGAAACTGATTGCTTTTTCTCTAATTATTGGCGAATTTGTTTTGTAATAATTTAATATATCTTCCGCTAATTTTACAACTTTACCAAAAAATTCTTCCGATATCAGCTTTTTATAAATGTCTTCTCTTATAATCGAACTTCGCCTATCATTACCTTTATACGTAGCATCTATTTTTTTGGCTTCATCAATAGCGCCATCATATATCTTGTTTAATTCTTCTTTAAAAAAGTTTTTATCGTTAATAACCCCTTCCCACAGATTATAATGGTCTTCTCCTTTTTCACCCGATATATCATTCCAAATATGATTCAATTTCAAATTATTTAGATTAACTGGAAAAAATGCCCATTTTCCAGAATTATTAATTCGCTCCATACGAGTACCACGTAACACACTAAATTTATCTAAAGCGACTGGCGGAAAAGTAAGTGACGGGTTATTATTTTTGATTTCATTTGTTGGTCCACTTCCACAGCATAGATTTCCAACATATTCTGGTAGAGCGGGATTAAACTCTATTTCCCATTTACCTGGCAATTCTTCTTCTGATATTTTAATCTCTTTGACAGAATCACAACGGGCGTAGCGCCAGATACGACGGCTGCCGATGAGAGTGGTTATGCGAAAGAGGTCGGCCTTATCAGCCTGTTTTATGTTCTTAAGGTAGATTAATATCTTTTTGGCTGTTATAATAGGTTGATCTTCGGTGTCCAAGTCCACGGGCTCACCGTATTGTATTACAAACTCGTCGTTCATCGATCCCATCTTTGTAACCGCTTGCTCAAGTCGCTCCCTGATGTAGGCAACCCTGGCGCTGTGGTTCTCGGTATTTTGTATTTCCTGTAATGCATCTTGAAAGTTTTGTATTTCTTTATCTAGACTTCCGATGTCATCGTCTAGGGTTGAAAAGTCTCTGTCATTGTGGTTCTCTTCAAGCGATTTTATTTCTTTACCATCAATAAATTTGGTTGTTCTTAATTTAACGGGTGGTAATGTAGTTTGTTGCTCGCAGTTGGGAGTCCTCCATGACGTTTTAACCGTTACGGTGTGGTATTCTAATTCTCCCCATAGCGAATTTAATTTATTTTCGATAAATTTACGGGCTGTTTCAACTTCATCTCCATGGCTAATTTTGGCGGCCTCGAGTATAAGATCATCAATTTTATCTTGTGCTACATCATATGAGCCCTTGAATTCCGTGAATTTAACATCTGTTAGTTTTATTAACGTGTACAAAGGTGGTAAATATATATCATCACCTCGTAACCATTCGGTTTTCCAATCTTTCAATACATTTCTAGCTTCACCTATTGCGCAAATAAACACTTTAACGATACTTTCTTCTCCTGAAATATCTCCTAATAAATCTTGAACGTTTTCAGGTAAATTTATGTTTTCACAATTTTTGAATTTTTCCCAATC
>MDTC01240791.1_pt1 | contig 34069 bp, 29 predicted proteins | sample 811181 | NCBI WGS metagenome assembly MDTC01 (sample SAMN05326644, study PRJNA326480) | marine metagenome | isolation source: seawater | place: Pacific Ocean: North | collected 2011
CATACCACAGGAGACGAGTTCGGAACTTCGGTAGCGGTTTTCGGTTCGGTTGCTCTCGTTGGCTCCATCAATGCCGACGGCAATGGAACCGATTCCGGAGCCGCCTATGTCTTTCGCCGAGATTTAAGTGGTAATTGGACTCAGGAAGCTCTACTCGCTCCTCCTGTCGAGGGGATCGTCGGTTTTGGTTCTTCTGTCGCATTGTCTGGGAGTTACGCCCTCGTTGACTCTCGTATTGGAGGAACGGGCGGAGCCTCTTACTTGTATCGAAACGAAGCAAATACGACTTCTTGGATCTTTACCTCCGTGCTGGCTCGCACTCAAGGAGTTTCGCTTGGTACGCAAGGAACGACCGTTGCTATGAGCGGGGACATGATCCTCACCGGTAGCCCGGGCGACGATCGTAACGGTTCGGATGCCGGGGCGGCGACACTGTTCAGAAACCCAGGGTGGGGGAATTATTCTTATCCGATGCTAGCGCCCATTCTTACTCAAGGAAAAAATCTCTTCGTTTCCATGAACGAGGATGGGCTTTGGCCCGTTACCGAATTGAATGCTTCCGACCCCTTTGGTGATTCGCTTATTTGGAGCGTAGAGACGAATTCTACCCACGGTATTGCCACCGTCTCGGGCACTGGAGATTCGCCATCGACCTTCAGTTATTTTCCGGAGGGAAATTATAGTGGAACGGACAGTTTCGTAGTTCGGGTTTCGGACGGGGTAATGAGCGACTTGATAACCGTGGACGTTAATGTGACGGCTCAACCGGATTTCCCCGTATTTGTCTCTACCCCTGTAGAGGATGTAGTCGAGGGAAGTCCTTATTCCTACAATGTGGTCACCTTGGATCAAGATCCCGCATCCACGCTTTCCATTACTGCAGTAGGATCGCTGCCCGCTTGGATGTCCGGAATCTCTGACCAAGGTGATGGAACAGCCACACTTTCCGGGCTTCCGACCGTTGGGGATGGAAATGATACCTATTCGGTGACTCTTCGGGTTACTGACGATACCAATCGCTCGACCGATCAGAATCTAGACATTCGGGTGGCCTTTATCAATTATCCTCCGATCATCACTATTGGTGGGAACGATGGAAGCGAAATAACTGCAACAGTAGTAGAAGACGATGGAAGTTCGTTTGCTCTTTCTTTGAATGTATCCGCCACTGACGCCACTCCTCCTTCAGTGAACTTGAATTGGAGCGTAGATGCGAATGAAACTAATGGGACGGCGTTAGTCTTCGGCAATGGTTCCACTCCCACAGTGACTTATACTCCGTTTCCTGATTTCAATGGACCGGACAGTTTTTCGATGGTGGTTTCCGATGGGGAATTCAACGATACGATTACTGTGAACGTGACCGTACAGGCAGTGAATGATCCCCCCATCTTCACTAGTTCCCCGCCCGTTACCGACGTCAACGAATCCACGACCTTTACTTATTCTGTACAAGTTTCGGATGTCGACGGAGACGTCATTACAATTATCGCGACTGGGTTGCCTAGTTGGTTGGCCTTTAATGATTTTGGTGATGGAACAGCAACCCTTTCCGGTTCGCCCGATTGGTTTGATTACGGTACTTCCTCAGTATTTTTAATTGCAACCGATTCCAGCGGTAGTAGCGCTGTTCAGGATTTCGTCGTTTCAGTGATTCCCAACAACTATCCACCTGTCATTTCGCAAGGCGTCGAACTGAGTGCAGTCATTATGGACGAAGACAGTTTTCCAGCCCCTTGGTTTGCTCCTACGATTACAGCAACTGATAGCGATACGAATGTTTCGAATTTGGTTTGGACTATAAAGCAACAAGCCATTCACGGGAATGCCATCGTAGAGGGAAGCGGTGGTTCTCCATCTACTTTTACCTATTTCCCCGATGGCAACTTTAGCGGACCGGATAGTTTCGTCGTTCTCGTTTATGACGTCGGCGACTCAAACGCCTCTGACGAAATCATCGTACCTGTGACTGTCGAGCCTCAGGACGATTCCCCCGTCTTTACAAGTATCCCACCTGCTTTCGGGCTCAAAGATAACCTCTATACTTACACCATTCAGGCAAGTGACCCCGATGGATTGTCAGGTTTGCAAGTTACTGGTTCTTTTCCTAGTTGGCTTCTTTTGTCGGATTTTGGCGAGGGCAACGCCACTTTGTCCGGCACTCCTTTTAGTGCGGATAGTAATGTAACTGTAAGCCTTCAAGTTATGGATCCCACTGGTCGGACGGATACCCAGACTTTTAAAATAAACGTGATTGGTGAGAATTCGCCGCCCGTAGTAGGAGAAGGCTCGGTAGTGAGCACCTCGATGGACGAGGACGGTAACCCCATTGCTTGGCAACCAGCAACTCTTACTGCGACAGATGCCGACGGACATCCTCTTCACTGGAGTCTCTTTGAAGCTCCGACTCACGGGACTTCTGCGGTTTCCGGTACTGGCTCCAGTCCATCGATCTTTAGCTACGTTCCTGATGGGAATTACTCCGGAACTGATAGTTTCGTGCTTCAGGTAACGGATTCAATCGCAACCGCGAGAGTGACGGTTCAAGTAACGATTGATCCGCAACCCGATGCTCCAGTCTTCGTATCTACACCTGATTTGTCTGTTGTGGATGGTGAGAAGTATACTTACGAACTCAATGCGACTGATGCTGATGGTGATTTTGAATTTACCTTTCTTGCCTTGAATTTGCCTGCTTGGTTGACCTTGGTCGAAGAAAATGGAAAAAGCAAATTGGTTGGTGTTCCATCGGTCAGTGACGAAGGATCCAATTTCGTGGAGATTACTGTGAGGGATGACTCCAATTTTAGCAGTTCTCAAGCTTTTAAGGTCGAGGTGGTTGTGCTTAATTATCCGCCTTTGATCACGCTTAATAGTCAAGATACGAACTCTACGACGGTTACCATTAGCGAGGACGATAACGCTTCGATTTGGAGTGCTCAGTCACCCGAGTTGAATGCCACGGATCAAGAAACCAATGCCCTTGCTTGGAGTATTAGTTCCTTTGCCATGCATGGAACCGTAACTATTGCTGGAATCGGAAATACCCCCGATAGCCTTATTTACATTCCCGAAGCAAACTTCTTTGGAAATGATCAATTTACCGTTCGTGTTACTGACGGCGGAGCCAACGCAAAACCCGAAAAATTTGATGAGGTTACGTTCAACGTCGTTGTTCAGCCCGTTGCGGACGATCCTTCATTCATAAGTACTGCGATTACTGAAATTTCCGACGAAGAGGATTACGTTTACAACATTTCCACCACTGATCCCGACGGTAATCAAACCCTTACCTTATCTTATCAGGGAACACTTCCTCATTGGTTGACTCATTTTAGCGATGAGGGTAACGGCACTGCAGTTTTGCGAGGTCGAGCTGCAGTGGGTGATGAGGAGGCATCCTCCGGCAATCCATACTCTATATCCCTTTCGGTGACCGATGATAGCAATGTGTCCGTTGATCAAAATTTTACCATCAACGTCACTATTGATAATTATCCGCCAGTTATTTTAAACGCTCCCTTTTCCGTAACTATGAGCGAGGACGGGAACCCGATAGCTTGGACATTGCCTCTAGTTTATGCAACGGACCCGGATTCAGAACTCCCGGAGGCGACTGAGCTTACTTGGTCCCTCGGGGTTCAAGCTGCCCACGGTGTTGCTGAAGTCAATGGCACAGGAACTACTCTTGGTAACGGAAACGATACTTTCAGTTATACCCCCGCAGCCAATTACTTTGGAGTCGATAGTTTTATCGTTCGTGTTTCGGATGGACATCGATTTACGGATGCCAATGTTTCCGTTACGGTATCTGCTCGGCCCGACCCACCTGTTTTTGTCTCCGCTCCAGTTACCTATGCTCGTGCGGGCCAGGAGTATCGGTACGATGTATATGTTGTTGATGCTGATGGCGGTGGCCTTTCCTTGCGAGCTTTTGGTCTGCATAAGGATTGGATGAACCTTGATGATTCGAACTCTTCCGTCGGTCATGCTTCCATCTTCGGAATACCGTCTGAAAATATGGTCGGGAATTTGTACCCCATTAGCCTTGTGGCCATTGATCCTACTGGTCGTCTTGCTTTCCAATCCTTCACTCTTGAAGTTGGTCCTGGAAACGTTCCTCCTGTTATTGCTCAAGGCGAGCAACTTTTTGGTAGCATTTATGAAGACAATGCCAGCTCGTGGACTCCTCCCGATTTGAATGCAAGTAATTCCGATGGAGATACGCTGGTCTGGAGCTTACTTCCGGGACAAGGACCTAGTCACGGAACCGCGACGGTCGATGGTAATGGTTCCAAACCCACCACCTTTGATTACGTTTCTGATGCAAACTATTCTGGTCTCGACAGTTTCGTAATCCGTCTCTCTGACGGTTATGCTGAAATAAATGCGACGGTTAATGTGACTGTGCATCCTGTCAATGACTCACCCAAATTGTATGGGACTCCCGTTCTTTCAGCTGTGGAAGGTAAACTTTATTCGTTCGATCTGAATGCTACTGATATCGATGGAGACGCGCTGACTTTCACCTTCGCGGATTCACCTTCCTGGCTAGCTTTTCAAGACTTGAACCAAGGGCTTGTTCGTATTTCTGGAATCCCGCCCATTGGCAGTCGTGGCGACAGTAAGGTCACTTTTATTGCCATGGACGAAGGAAATGCTACCTTCGAGATGTCTTTCGATCTTGTTGTTTCCGATGGTTTGCCTCCCGTGCTCACTCTCTTGGGTGACTCTCTTCTTCAGTTGCCTCAAGGGGAGGCTTTCATTGAGCCCGGTTATATTGGCTCTGATGATTCTGATGGTAATATTACCAGCGAGGTATTCGTGTCGAATCCCGTCAATTCCTATATTCCGGGAACATATGAAATTACTTATTTCTTGTCCGATAAAGCCGGTAATGACGCTGCCCCGCTTTCCAGAGTTGTTTATGTCTCCGACGCTTTGGTAGCACCTGTTGCCCTCTGGGCTAAGGGTGTACCTCTGAATGTTGAAATAAACAACATTGCATTGAGCTCTGATGATTCCGTCTTTTCAGTTGGTTCCTTCCTCGGTTCGGTTCAATTCGGGCAGTCGACCATTCATTCTAGAGGTCTCTCCGATGTTTTCCTTAGTCTTCGTTCATCCGATGGTGCTCCCCTCTGGGCTATTGGTTTAGGTGGTATTGATATTGACTATGGAACCGACATCGTGATTGGTCTCGACAATTCCGCCTACGTCACGGGGTCTTTTCGTGGGGCGATCTCTATTGGTGGGCATTCCTTGATCTCCGCTGGAGGGAGTGATGCTTTCCTTTTCAAGGTGGATTCTCAAGGTTCGGTTATCTGGGCGAAGAGCCTTGGCGGAACTGGCGATGATAAGGGTCTTTCACTTTCGGTATCTTCAGACGGTTCTGTTCTTTGGACTGGTTTTCATTCTTCCGACTCGTCTGCCGATTCTACGAAATTAGAGGATTTTGGAGGTTTGGATACCTTCCTTGCCAAGGTGACCGTAGATGGTTCTTATGCTTGGATTCGTTCTGTGGGGGGATCCGGAGATGATTCAGGCGAAGGCATAGCGGCTGATCCTTCAGGAGGCTCTTATGTGGTAGGTCATGTCTCCAACCAGTCTCCTAGTGACATTTTCCTCATTCGTTACAATGAGAATGGGGAAGTCGTTTGGGCTAAGAACGCGGGGGGGGCATCCTCTGATACGGCAACGGCAATCGTGGCTGATTCTTCCGGGGTGTACGTTGCAGGTAGCTTCCAAGGTTTAGCTACTTTCGAAGGTGTTTCGATTACTTCCGCAGGACTTTCAGATGCCTATCTTGCTAAATATTCGCCCAGCGGATCTTTGGTCTGGGTTGAAAGTTTTGGTGGGGCTGGAGCAGACAATAGCAGCCATGTTTACCTTGATCCTTTTGGGCATCCCTGTTTACTGGGTTCATTCCAAGGGTCCTTATCTTTGGGGGGGCAAATTCTTGTTTCGGAAGGTAGTCGTGACCTTTTCCTTGCCAAGATTACCGCCACTTCCGGTCAACTGATATGGTCTCGTGGTATGGGGGGAGGCACTCTCGACTCTGCTCACGGATTATCCATTGGCATCGACGGTTCCATTTACTTGGTCTCCCACTATTTGGGGAGTTCTCTGACGATAGATACGCATGTGGTTGCGACATCTGAATCCCATGGTTTCTCACTTCTGAAATTGGGTGCTCCTCATGGATTACCCAGTGCGTCTTTACCGCAATTCAGCACCCTTGTTACGGGGCAATCATTTGGCTTCGATATGAATGGTACAAGTAATTCAGGCATTCCACCTCGTTTTCAGTTTATTTCTGGTCCGAGTTGGATGAATTTGCAAGACCGTGGAAATGGTTCAGCACTTCTTGCAGGGATTCCCCCTTCCGGATCTTCGGGAAGTTACAACGCTAAAATACGCACTACTGATATGCAGGGCGGTACGGTCGACAAATCTATTGATTTTGATGTATTGAAGGGTGAGTCGGAACCAACAGGTTTTGCAGATGAACCTGAAACCTTATGGTTGCAACCAGGTCAAGGTGGAGAGTTCGCTAACGGCGTAGCGGCATCCGGGGATGGCGGTTTCTTCGTTGCCGGAGCATTCACTGGTTCCACTCAAATAGGAGGAGTAATCCTTGTCGCGGAGGGTCGAACGGATTCTTTCGTTGCCAAATTTAATTCTGCTGGGACTCTCGAATGGATCAATCGGTTTGGTGGTCTTGAACAAGACTTCGCTTACGCCGTCGACGTTGACTTGAATGGTGTTGCCTATGTTGCAGGGTATTTTACGGGTACTGCTACTTTTGGATCTCATACCCTTAAAAGTAGCGGTGGATACGATGCATATTTCTTACGAATCGAACCTGACGGTCATGTCACTTGGGCTTTGAGCTTTGGTGGCAGTGCCGAAGATTATGGCAAGGCTGTTCACGCTTCCCCGAACGGTTCGGTTTATCTAGCAGGTCATTTTTCTGATTTTGCGATATTCGGAAATTCTTTTTTGAATTCTAATGGTGGCGAGGATGGATTCGTTGCCAAGATCAATGGATCGAATGGTTCTCTCGAATGGGTCAAAAAGATGGGTGGAAAAAATAGTGACAGAGCCCTTGATTTAACCGAAGACGGCAATAATGGTGTTGCCGTTGCCGGACGCTTTGAAACCGTGGCTACTTTTGGAGACAAATCGATTACTAGTTTAGGTTTCGGAGATGCCTTTCTTGCCCATTATGATGATTCAGGTTCATGCCTTTTCGCTGTTCGAGCGGGAGGAGTCGGAGAAGATGAAGGTCGAGCCGTTGTTCGCTCTTCTTCAGGATCGTATCTGTTTGGCGGAAATTTCCGAAACTCTTCCACTTTCGGTGGACATGCGATCCTTTCTCGAGGTGGTAGTGATGCCTTTCTGGCTTGGATTAGTCCCTATGGCTCCTTTTCTTCTGTAACGTCTTTAGGTGGTGTCTGGTCGGATGAAGTTGTAGACGTAGCCCTGGACGTTTCCGGTAAACCAATAGTCGCCGGTTCTTTTCGTGGTTCCGTGACCTTTGGCTCTAAGACCTTATCTTCTCGTGGAGATAGCGATGCATTCATTGCCAAACTGAGTGATACCAATAGCTCCGTCATGTGGGTCAAGACAGGTGGTGGGGTGGGTGCTGATGCTGCTCGAGCTGTTGCCGTCGACAGTTTGTTCGATAGGATTTGCCTCGCCGGATACGTCTCGCCGGATGCCACTTTTGACAACCGTTCTGCAAGTAATGATACTTCCAGACGTTCCTTGCTCATTGCGGACCTCGGGTATCCATCGGTTGACGATACTAGATTTCGTTCCTATCCCCTCAGGTTCGCTACTGGGGGTGCCTTGTATCGCTATGATTTTGAAAGTGGTCCTTGGGGAAGTCATCTTCCTACAGTTTCTGCCATTCAATTACCATCATGGTTATCTCTTAAAGACTACGGGGATGGTAATGGGAGTATTTCAGGTGTCGCTCCTTCCGATGCCAATGGTACTTATTCCATCTCGCTTATTGTATCCGATGAATCCGCTAGATCGGTCTCACAAACTTTTTCACTTGTAGTGGGTTCCAGTAATGGTAGCCCAGTCATCATAGCTTCGCCTCCCACTAGAGCAGTACCTCTTGAAGAATATAGTTTTGACCTGAATGTTTTTGATCCTGAGGGCGATGTCGTTCTTATTTACGGCAATAATCTTCCCTTGTGGCTTAAATTAGTGCGTCACGGCAATGGTACAGCAACCGTAAGCGGTGTCCCCACAAATGCAACCGGTGTCGTTGAACCAATTGAAATAATTGTTACTGACGGTAAGCACGAAACTCGCCTTTCCTTTTCCATTGAAATAGCTTCATCTTGGTGGGGTATATCTGAAACTTTGGGTGCAGGTCAGTGGAGGAAAAATTGGTTTGGAACTTTCAGCCTTTCGGTTTCGTCTTGGGTTTATCACGAAAACTTTGGCTGGGTTTTTGCTCAGGGCAGTGAACCCGATTCGGTCTGGTTCTGGATTGAAGGACGGGGATGGTTCTGGACTAGTGCCCAGCATTGGAACTCTGATATAGGAGAGGGGCATGTTTTTGTATCCGAAGAATCAGCGTGGTTATTTCTTCGCTCTTACGATTCACCCACGAACGCTAAACTCTTTCGATACTCCACCGAAGAGTGGATTCCTCTTATACTTGATTAGAACTTACTGGACTGCATGGATACTAAAATTTCTTTCGAGAAGTAATTAAAAGCAGTATCACGAGTTAGCCCACATCGTCAAAATCTTTGCGACGATTTCTCCTCAATGGCTCAGTACTTCTACGGCAAGTACCAAAATGGTGGCTACTAGAAGCAGGATCGATAGGATGACGCGATCTTTGTGGGTAGTCCTAAAAGGAGCCATTTTTAATCATATATGGCTAAGGCGGGTTCTCCTTGCCCGTCAATTTTGAAACGAGATAGAATTTTTTGATACACATCTTCTTTTCCCAAACCATTTGCTTTTCTTAGGTCGGAAACTGAGTCGGCATGATCTACGAATGTATCTGGCCATCCGATGCGAGTTACAGGTATGTACAGTTCCTTGGTTTGCAATAACTCCAATACTGCGGAACCGAATCCACCTGAAAGGACATGGTCTTCTAGGGTGATGAGGCACTCGCAAGTCTTCGCGTGTTTGATCAAAAGTTTTTCGTCCAATGGTTTTGCGAATCTGGCATTTACTACAGAGGCTTCTAATCCCTCTTCTTCCGAGAGGCGTACGGCAATGTCCAAGGCTTCCTTGACGAAAGGTCCTAGTGCCCAGATGGCAAAATCTTTTCCTGCCCGAAGCACTTCCGCTTTGCCCACGGTGATGGGAGTGGGAGTTTCTTTTAATGAGACACCTTCTCCAACTCCTCGCGGATAACGCACAAAGGAAGGTCCGTCCAAGTCAAGACCCGTAGCCATCATATCTTGAAGCTCGTCTTCATCCTTTGGCTGCATGAGTACTGCGTTGGGTACGCAGCGAAGGTAGGCGATGTCGAAGAGACCATGGTGAGTAGGTCCATCATTGGGAGACAGCCCGGCTCTATCCATGCAGAAGAGGACGGGGAGTTTTTGGAGACAGACGTCGTGAATAATTGGATCGTATGCACGCTGTAGGAAAGTCGAATAGATGGCACAGACTGGTCTCATCCCTTTGGTTGCCATTCCTGCAGCGAAAAGTACGGCGTGTTCTTCTGCAATGCCTACGTCGAAGAAGCGATTGGGAATCGCTTGTTGCAAGGCGTCCAGACCCGTTCCACTAGGCATTGCCGCCGTGATTCCCACGATTCGTTTGTTTTTAATTGCGAGGCTAGCTAGGCATCGGCCAAAGACATCTTGATATTTCGGAGGGGATCCCGGGGCTGTTGGCTTGGATATACCGTTAATAGGATCGAATGGACCGGATCCATGCCACTTCTCAGGCTCTTCCAATGCGACGGGAAAGCCTTTGCCTTTTTTGGTGAGAAGATGCAACACTACTGGCTCATTGGATTCCTTGGCAAATTCGAAAAAGTGAACGAGACTTTTAACATCGTGTCCATCGATTGGTCCGATGTATCGAATGCCGAGCTTTTCAAAAATGCTGGAAGGGGCTAGAAGCTCTTTGGTGTCGCGTTTTGCTTTTGATGCCAGACGGATCAGGGAACGACCGCCGGGGAACTGATTGAGAAAAGATTCAGCGTCCTTGTGCAGCCGTGTATAAACTGGATTGGTAATCAGTTCGTTGAAATAGCGTGCCATGGCCCCTACGTTTTTGGCGATGGACCATTCGTTGTCGTTCAGGATGAGAATAAACCGTTTGGTGGACTCGGCAATGTTGTTGAGAGCTTCCAAGGTGATGCCGCAAGTGAAAGCCGCATCTCCTGCAATGGCTACGACATGTTCGTCGTTACCGTTCAGGTCTCTTGCCACGGCCATGCCCAATGCTGCCGATAGGCAGGTGCCCGCATGTCCTGCACCGTAAGAATCGTGCTCACTTTCATCGCGAGAGAGGAAACCACTGAGACCATCTGTTTTTCGGATTCGATCAAATCTCTCGTCGTTTCGGCCAGTTAATAGTTTGTGGACGTAACCTTGGTGTGAAACGTCCCAGACAAATCTGTCTTTGGGCGAATCGAAGGCAAGGTGCAGGGCAATAGTCAATTCCACTACGCCCAAATTTGGGCCTACGTGTCCTCCATTTGCGGAGGTTGCGGAAATAATTCGGGCACGGATTTCATCGGCTAATGTGACAACTTCCTCATCGGAAAGATTGCGGAGATCCTCCGGAGCAGTGATATTGGAAAGTACTGAGGAATTACTCATTCGTATCTTGCCCCATTGGTTCGGCAATCATTTGAGCGTCTTTTTCTTGGACTTCTTTAATCTTAAGCTCGGCCAGTTCAAGCCTTTTACGACAATCCTTGAGCAGCTTGGCTCCTTCTTCATAACGGTCAACGAGTTCAGAAAGCGGGGCACTGCCACTTTCCATCGATTCGACTAAGCAATCCAGTCGTTTCATGGCTTCCTCGAAGCCAATTACGTTTTCCTCCGGTACTTTTGTTCCAGTGTCAATCATGTAACAAAATTATTTCTCAACTTTAGTGTTGGGCAAATCCTGACCACCTATGCAGTTTCGGGCAATGCTTTTCGCCATCTGTTTTCCATCGACTAAAAGTTGATCTGAGGTTAGTTTCAATCAGCTTATGATTAACGCGTTATCAGTTATTCTTTTGTTTTTAGCTCTTCGAACAATAGTGGAGACTTTTCTAAATCTTCTCAATGCCAACCATGTTTCCAAAATTCGAGGTTCTCTGCCCCAATGCCTGGATGGAATAAGTGACAAGAAGACTTGGCTACGCACCACCGAGTACTCGCTCACTAAAAGTCGCTTGGGTTTATGGGAAGAATGGTATGGTGCCCTCGTGTTCGTTCTGGTCTTGGTTTTCTTTCTGCCTTGGGCCTACTATGTTATTGGTGGAGTTGGTGAAGTTGGTCCATGGCGAGAGGCTTTGGCCGTCTCGGTTATCCTCGTTTTACTTCAAGTTCCTGAACTTCCTTTCGAATGGTATAGTCAATTTCGTGTGGAGGAACGCTTCGGGTTCAACAAGTCCACGATTGGGCTCTGGGTAAAGGATAAGCTGAAAGGAGTCTTGCTGGGGTTTGGTCTAATATACTCGTTGGTGGGAATACTGCTCTTGATTCATCGTGAGTTGAGTCAAGTCTTTGAGAACTCATGGTGGCTTTGGGGATTTGGCGCGTTCTTTGGATTCCAACTCCTTCTTTTCGCTCTTTGGCCAATGTTTATTCTTCCGCTGTTTAATAAACTGGAACCTTTGGAGGACGGGGATTTAAAGATTCGCCTGATGGCTTTGGCGGATAAGGCTGGTTTCCAAGCCAAGACAATAGAGGTGATGGACGGGAGTAAGCGTTCTGGCCATTCCAATGCATTTTTCACCGGTTTCGGTAGGTTTCGTCGCATTGTCTTATATGATACGCTTATTGAGCAAATGGATACCGAGGAACTGGAAGCTGTTCTTGCTCACGAAATCGGGCATTACAAATGCGGTCATGTTCCCAAGCGACTTTTCGTGTCCGCTCTGTTTGGCCTTGTCGTTTTTTGGTTTGTCGCATTTCTGACCGAAGCCCCTTGGTTTTTTGAGGATCTTGGCTTCAATACGAATACGCTTGGCCGATTAGGGCCTGTATTTCTTGTTCTTTCTGTTGCCTCAGGAGTATTTAGTTTTTGGTTCGCTCCCTTTAGTAATTTTCTTTCTCGTAAGCACGAATATGAAGCTGATGCTTTTGCACGTTCCGCGATTGGGGGCCCGGATTACCTTGTAAGCGCCCTTCGAAAGCTTCATGTGGAAAATCTTTCCAACCCTATGCCGCATCCTCTTTTTGCTGCTATTTATCACTCTCATCCCACTTTGCCTGAACGCGAAAGTACTCTTCGCTCGTAGAGATAAACTTGGCTGACGACATATTTCCTATTGTCCCGAAAGGTTTTACTATTTTACTTGCAGATACATGAATTTTCTTGTCATTCCAGTTTTACTGAGCTTGGTTTTTTGCCCACTTCATGCTTTTTCTGATAAAGTGGTGGATGCTTCGTTAATGGTATTAGGCAAGGATCGACTTTGGTATTTCGACCTCCATCGCAAACCCTTCACAGGCAAAGCTGAGTCATTCCACGAAAATGGAAAGAAAAAGTTTACTGCAAATTACTTATCCGGTGTTTTCGATGGCGAAGTGTTGGGATGGTTTGCCGATGAAAAGCCCTCCAGCAAACAAACATTCTTAAAAGGAAAACCCCTTGGTTTGTCCCAGCTTTGGTTTTCGAATGGGGATTTACGAAAAAAAGCTAGCTTCAAGAACGGTCTTCTAGATGGAGTGGCCTCGGAGTGGCATGAAAACGGAAAACTCAAGGAACAAGTCACTTTTATTAAAGGAAAGAGAACCGGGGACTATAAGGCATGGTTCGAAAACGGTGTGATACGAGTGGAATGTGGCTTTAGGAAAGACCGAAAGCATGGATCCGAAGTGGAGTGTTCTGTTGACGGATCAACTTTGCGCAAGGCGACCTACGAAGACGGTAATCTTCAAGGTGAATTGAATGAATTTTTTCCCAACGGCAAAAAACGCATTTTAGAAAACTATAAGGATGGCCTTAAAAATGGTCCCGTTCGCGAATGGTGGGCCAATGGGAAAATAAAATTAGAGGCTACCTATGTGGATGGCAGGCATGAAGGTGTTCACGTTGCGTGGCGAGAGGATGGATCAAAACGAGCCGAAGGCATTTATGCAGATGGGAAACTAAATGGTACACTGCGTGAGTGGAATTTGGACGGAAAGCTTATCTACAAGTCAAACTTTATGGATCATAAACTCCACGGTGAATATTTTCGCTGGAATGAAAATGGTGATCTTGTTATCCGGAAAGTTTTTGAAAAAGGGCGAGAAGTAGCTCGGGAGCTTGGACCGGGTGCTACTGATGAATTGAAAAAGGGAGAAAGCGCTCCCAAGGATTGAACTTATTTCGAATGTGTTTCTCGGTTCTTCGCTTTAAATAGCTTTGCATGTGCCAACAATCCTATTGTGACTCCTATAATATTCATAATCAGATCTCCCACCGAGGGAAAGCGTTTTGGAACGAAGTATTGCCCCATTTCATTTAGGACGGCATAGGTAAATGAAATCCAAGCGGCCGCTACTGCCCACTTAGTACCTGCCTTGGGACCCCCAAGATACCAAGACCATAGCCAAGCGAGTACTGCAAATAGTGGAAGGTGGCTCAAGTCTTGAGCCCAGTAGGGATATCCGAAGAGCTCTTCGGCAAACCTTTCCAGGAACTCCGGTCCGTCCGCTTCGCGAATGATGTCGGCTTTGGGGATTCCCGTAAGGAGTTGAAGAAACAGTAAGTATCCTATGGGAAGCGCTGCCCAAGTACGCTTTTGGGGTTTCTTTGTCCAGAACTCTAGAATATTTCGTAGCATCGGGTTGCCATTTCGCCTAAACTTCGTTCCAAGGCAACTTGATATCCAGTCTTTAGCTTGATTCCTTGGTCTGTCCTGCTTATTAAAATTTTTAGTATCGTTCACATTATGCCTATTTACGAATTCTATTCTCCCGATTCTCGAAAAATCTATTCTTTTTTCGCTCGTTCGCTATCTTGCTCTGAAGAGGTTCCTCTTTGCCCAGACGGAAAAAAATATCGTATGCGCAAAGTAATTTCAGGTTTTTCCATTACCGGGAAAAGGGAGGAACCCGAGGAAATACCACAGGTTCCGAATGATCCCGAAGATCCTTTTGCCGGGATGGACGAATCCAAAGCACAAGCGGCCATGCAAGAATTAGAAGGGGCTATCGAGGGTATGGATGAAGAGAATCCCGATCCTCGCCAAATGGGTCACCTTATGCGTCGTATGTGCGATTTGACTGGCGAGAATATGGATGAGTCGATGGAGGAAGTTGTTCGCAAGTTGGAGGAAGGCATGGATCCTGACGAATTGGAGGATCGCATGGGTGATGCCTTCGGTGACGATGCCGCAGAAGGAGCTATGCCTGGACCCAGTTCAGATTCAGGAGATGGTGATGAATCAGGAGCAAAGTCTAAACTTCGAAGGCTGATGCGTCGCCCGCTAGTTCGTGATCCTGAACTTTATGAATTCTCCGACTACTTGGCTAAATGAGATATCGGGGTATCTTTTTTTTAATTTTTTCTATATTTTCGCTTTTTGTTTTAGGTTGTGGATCGGATACGAAAATACAACCTGTACCAAAATCCGAATGGAAGGGAGATGCTTCAGAGTTCACTGAGAACTTTGAGTTTCGGGTGGTAGCTGATGATTCGCTCTTGTATGAAAAAATACAAGATGCTCCCTTTTCCGGAAGATTGGAAAGAAAAGAGGCTAACGGTGACCTATCCAAGGAACATTATTCGAAGGGCCTTAAACACGGTTTGCAAGTTAAGTATTCCTTAAGTGGCGCCCGCTCAGAAGCCTCTTTTGTGGACGGCGTACTTCATGGTGATGCATTGACTTATGACCGCAAAGGTCGTGAAAGAACTCGCATACATTATGTTCGTGGAACTTTAGCGAGATTGCGGTCTCCCTCCGAAGCCAACGGCAGCAAAACCGATTGAGCAGCGAAATCTATCCTTTTCGTTTTCTTGGTTTGGCGAATTCTCTAGTAGCTCTTTTCGCCGCTCTTTTCCTACTACCTTCTGATGCGTTTTCATCCTCTACCAATGGAAGAAAAATATAGAATGTGGTGCCTGCGCCGATTATGCTTCGGAAACCGATCAACCCCTTGTGGTCTTCGACGTAGAGTTTTGCATTGTATAAGCCAAAACCCGAACCAGAATCGGATTCCTTAGTAGTGAAAAAGGGATCCAGAATCTTGTCGAACAGTCCTTCGGGTATGCCTTCTCCATCATCTTTTAACGCTATTTCGGCTCCTAGAACAGGGGCTGTTCGGGATCCTTTGTAAGCACCGTCCATTATCTTTTCACCTCGCTTTACTCGGCGAAGGGAAATCTTGAGACGTCCCGTTCTACCGATGGCGTCTCTGGCGTTGATGGCGAGGTTCAGAATGACTTGTCGAAAACCGGTTTCTTCCAGATAAGCGGGGAGGGTCTCAGAACCGAAATCCGTAACGACGCGAGCGCTTCTCGGAATAATTATGCCCACAAGATCCATCTGGTCTTTGAGTAGTAAGCGTAGATCGTGTACTGCTCTAGGGGTGGAAGTTTCGCGATGCAGGTCGATGATTCGGCGAACCAGTTTTTGGGCTTGCATAGCGCTTTTCTTGATTTGGCCCATTCCGTTTGCCATCGGGTCGTCTTTTTCAAGCATTCCATGGTACAGTTCGCTAATCGAAAATATGCCTGCCATGAGATTGCTGAAGTCATGGACCAAACCGTTTGTTAAGGTCGCCAAACCCTCTCGCCATACTGAGTGCGAAAGTCGGTGTTCGGCGATGGATTGTCTGGTGACGTCCAAAAATACCCCATCATAGCTTAGCAGTTTACCATTTGAAGATATGCTTGGCGTCCTGATGTCCATAAGGTAGATCGTCTGGCCGATAGGTGGAATCTTGATCCGATAGATAAAACTAAACGTTTCTTGTTGCTCACTGTGCTCATTCAAGCGTTTTAGGTAATATTCCCTGTCTTGTTCTAAAATGAAGTTCAGGAATAATCCGCCGTTGCGAAGAAACCCTTCGTGGTCATTTGGGAAGAGATTCTGAATCCCTTTGCTCAGATAGCTAAACGAGAGATCGGGACGTTGAGTGAAGAAAATACCTGGAAAGTTTACCAAGTAGTCCGCCAGACGGGCTTCCGCCTTTTGCAGACGAAGGAAAATTGCCGAGAATGTCCGAGGGTCATTGGGTATATCTCCCACAAAAGCTTTTTTGAGGGATTCTTGGGGGGAAAGGCATGGACTCATCACCACTGACGAAAAACTATCATAAGGTACGCAATTGACTTGAATTCCCGAGGCTGTGGCAATTCCTTCGGCAATCAGCGGCAAAAAGCATGTGAATTCCCGAGCGTGAAATCGAGAGGGTATTATGTCTTTCCATCCTGGTTCTCTTTCCAGTAGCAGGGAGCGAAGTTTTAGCCCATTGCCTTCGCCTTCCCGTAAACCTAGCCAATCTCCAAAGGAATCTTGATGCCTAATGATTTTTCCTGCCTTGTCGATGGCGATCTGGGTGTTCTCAAAGGGTGGTGGTTTCAAGCTGTTTACTTTGTAATATTATTTCCTATCATAAACTCTCAGTGAGGTTGATAGGCAAGGAAAAGACTCGCTTGTTATCCTTTTTTTGGGGTAGGGCGGAAAAATATGCCTTGTAAGTGTTACTTCTACCTTCCTTTGTGTTTTCGAAACTTTGTTAATGTCTTTATAGCAAAGGCTTACCACGCTGCTCAATATGTTGGCGCGAGGATTGCAACGTGTGCGTCGACATGGCAGAACTCCTCGACAGTCTTTATAACCAAGAAAACTATCTCATCTCGAAGAAACTTCTCGACGCCACCCATCTTCGGCACGAGGCGCTTTCGAACAATTTGGCAAATGTAGAGACTCCTGGTTTCAAGCGCAGGGATTTACCCAAGACTTTTGCGGTAGAACTTCGTCGTGCAGTGGAACGGAAGGATTTTCGTCGGGTCAAGGCTTTGTTGCCTCGTAGTCTTGAGGACAGGCAAGCCAAGCCCGTTCGCATGGACGGAAATACCGTTCAATTGGACGAGGAAATGTTAGCAATGAATCGGAATGCACTTAATTACGAATATCTCAGTCACGCAGTCGGTGGTTCGATTAAGGCACTGAATTTAGCAATCAGAGGGCGAATTTAATGATTTTCCCGTTTGTTCACCACAACTTTCATACTAGCCGAAAAATCAAATTATGGGCATGAATCTTATACCAGGAGTGGAGTCCACCGGAAGCGCTCTCTCCGCGGAAAAAATCCGCTTGGAAATTATCGCTCAGAATGTAGCGAATGCCAATACCACTCAGGATGCCAGCGGTAATGTTTATCGTCGCAAGGAAGTGGCTTTTGAGGAATACGTCTCCTCTCCAGAACGTCGTATCCCCGGCTATGTAGATGAAAACCTCTATCTTGGCGTAAAGGTTTCTGACGTGTATGATGACATGACTCCCGGTCGCATGATTTACAACCCCGGCCACCCTCATGCCAATGACGATGGAATGGTTCAAATGCCAAATGTCGATATTTCTCGTGAAATGGTAGACCTTATAAGTGCATCCCGCGCGTATGAGGCTAATCTCACGGTGGTGAAGACATCTCGTCGCATGGCCCAACAAGCGATCGCAATCGGAAGGTAACACTCGGGACAAACTTTAATTTTCATTGTTATGAACGAAATTGCATCACTTCCAAGTATGTCGGAACTGCTTTCGCAGAATCCTAATTTGAAACCCAACGCTTCCCTCGACCGCTTCATGCAGTCTAGTGAAATTGGATCCAACCTCGGTTCTGAGTCCTTGCAAAATACTGGAGTGGCGACTGGAGTTGACGCCATCGACGTCGATCCCGTCAATCGGGTAACTGCACCTGGTTTTGCGGACATGTTTGAGAAGTTCATCAAGGGTGTTGATCGAAAGAAGAAGGTTGCCGCTAGCGAGGTACAGGATCTGATCTTGGGGAAGTCCGACAATATTCATGAAGCCATGGTCAAAGTTCAGGAAGCGGGAGTTGCCTTTAATTTAATGATCCAAGTTCGTAACAAACTTGTGGAATCCTACAAGGAACTTATGCGCATGCAGGTCTAGCTCTATTGGACTCTCTTTAATTTGTCTTAAACTTTAAGCACAGTTGCACTTTATTATATGAAAGAACGCTTTGATAAATTTTTGGAAATTTGGACCCGAGTAAGCACAGGTCAGAAAATTTCTCTCGTCGTTGCCGTCTTGGGGATTATTGGTCTAAGTGTCGGCATTATGAGCTGGACTTCTGGCGGAACGAGTATGCGTCCCCTAGTGAATGGCGCTGATTCCAAGGACCTGAGTGAAGTTGTTGAATTGCTAAAGAGCAACCAAGTCGAGTACGAAATAAGTGAGTCCGGGGACTCGATCTTAGTTCCTGAAGATAAGCGCGCTCAAATGCGCATGGAGATGGCGATGAAGGGTTTACCCAAAAGTGGCGATGTCGGGTACGAAATTTTCGACGAGGGTAATTTCGGCATCAGTGACTTTGTTCAACGAACTAATTATACACGTGCAATTCAAGGAGAATTGGCTCGAACCATTTCGGCAATGGATGCAGTCCGTTCGGCCAAGGTTTTTGTTGTTCAACCTGAGAATAATCTCCTTTTGAGTGAAGACCCCAATGATAGACCCAGTGCAACCGTATATGTAGATACTGGTGGAAATACCTTGGACAAGTCCCAAGTCAATGCCATCCAATTTTTAGTAGCTCGTGCTTCCAAGGGAGTGAACAAGAGTTTTGTTACTGTTGTGGATAATCAGGGCAATACACTTTCCGATGAAGACGATGGTGGTGGAGTTGCAGGAGTTGCTGGTCAAATGATGAAAGCTTATGAGGCGCAGGAACGCCGCTTGGAGACTAAAATTGAGACTATGTTGAGCAAGATCGTTGAGGGTGGGGTAGTGGCCCGAGTCTCTGTGAATCTTAACACCGAGTCATTGACTTCACTGGATGAAAAATTCGACCCTGAAGGGCAAGTTCCGCGAACGACAACTACAGACAAGGACGATGCTACCACTGTAGAGACTCAGCCTCAGAACACCGCCACCGGCATGGGTGCCAATGTTCCGAACGTAAGTCAAGATGCCACCCAGCAGGATCCGATTATGGCCGAGAGCAAAGAAAAGCGTGAATCGAAGACTACTGATTTCGAAATAAGCCGTACCGTGAAGGAAAGCGTTCAAGAACCCGGCTCGATTATTGGCCGAAGCGCTGCTGTTCTTATCGCAAGAGGGGAGCAACCTCGTACTGAGGATGACATGACCAAAATTAAAGAGTCCGTAGTCAATGCGATCGGGGTTCGTTTCGATGAAAAAATAGGTATCACCGAGATTCCGACATATGTGACAGTCCATGAAGTTGATTTTGTTTCCTCCGCCGGAGGACTTGCTGGAGAAACACTCAATGAGTTTCAAAACTTCATGGATACTTGGGGACCTCACCTGAAAAGTCTTCTCGGTGTGGTTCTCGCCATTGCGATTTTGATTGTTTTCGCCAGAATGCTTAAGAAGTTTAAGGCTAGCGATGCAGAGGTCCAAGTGCTCGACGAAGTAGATGCCGACGCACTTGCAGGTGCCCGCTCCCTAGGTGGTGGGTTAACTCCAGAATTACTTAATGATTTGATACAGGAGAAGCCGGATAATGTGGGCACCGCCTTAAAGCGATACTTGGAAACAGGTGCTAGTTAATCGCTTAAAGTTCTATCGGAATAGCTAAAGGAGACTGGTAAATGGACGCAGAGGTCGAAGAGGAAGAAAGTATTCAAGATCGCTACACGCGCATGTCGCGAATACAGAAGTTGGCTTTACTCATGATAGCGTTGGGTCCACAAGCCTCGGCTACCCTGTTGAAGCGCTTTGAGTCGAAGGACTCTGAGAACATCTGCAAGGAAATCGGAAGTTTTCCTATAGTTGATCAAGAATTGCAGGATTGTGTGCTGGATGAATTTTCGGAAATCATTGAATCGAGCGTGAGCTCAAATCTCGGTGGGATGGCTTTCGCTCAGAAGACTTTGGAGTTAGCACACGGAGATTATCGTGCAAACAATATGATGAACCGTATTTCGCCTGTTCGGGATTCTCTCGATTTCATGGACGACGTAAATGAGATGGAGTCAGGTCAAATATACAATGTTCTTCGCTTTGAACAACCCCAGACAATCGCTTTCGTTTTGGCAAACGTTGATTCCGATAAAAGTTCCGAAGTTTTACTTATGATGGCTCCCCACATTCAGGAGCAGGTGATTGAACGTGTAGGTTCGATGGAGACTACTCCAACGGAGCAAGTTCAACTCGTGGCCGACACCCTTGGCCAGAGGATGAGTAAGAAAGAACAGTCACCACGTGTAAAAACTGGTGGAGTTAAGGCAGCGGCCGATCTTTTGAATTGGTTTGATAAAGAGGATGGTAAGGAACTTTTGAAAAACCTCGAGAAGCGAAACCCAAAACTTGGTTCATCAATTCGGCAGCGGATGTTCCGTTTTGAGGATTTGGTGCGTCTCAGTCCGGGTGATGTTGGCAAAGTTGTTAAGGAAGTCGACCAAGATGATCTTATCGTAGCCCTGAAGAACGCCTCTCACGAACTGAAGAAGCTTATTTATACGACTATGTCCAAACGTGCGGTTGAGGCTTTGGAGGAACAACTCGAATTCCTTGGGCCGAAACGTCTTTCCGAAGTCGAGTCAGCGCAGGACCGAGTTATTCAAGTTGTTCGCGAACTTGAGGAAGATGAGGAGATCATCTTGGATACTGGGGGAGGCGACGTTGTCGTACAGTAAGGTTATTTCTTTTCCTGAAGCCCCGAAGGCGTTTACGGTCGGTTTTGTTGGTGATCCTCCTGTTCCTGCTGGAGACTCTGCCGAAAATTCTCGAATTGCCTTAGAGCAAGGGAAGTCCGAAACCACAGCATTCTATCAAGAGGAGATTCGGAAGCTTCGCTCCGAGTTTGGTCAGAGGCAGATGGACTTACTCTCGAACACCCAAGCTAAAGTTGAAAGCGTATTGAGCGAACTTGATCGTCGTTTGCCTGATTTAGTAATCGGTATTGCTGAACGGGTTCTGGGACAGACCCCATTGGATCGAGACACCGTGGAATCCATCATCAAGAATATGGTGGCAGAGTATTCGCATGATGATGAAAAGCTCGAAGTATATCTTTGTGCGGATGACTTAAACCTACTCAAGGCTTTTGCTCGAGATGAAGATGAATCTACTCCAACCGAGGGGGAGAGCGAAGAAAGCGGTTTTGCTGGAGCTATAGCAGGCATTTTCGAGGGACTGGACGGAGATGACGCCTTGCTCGAAGGCTATCCGAATGTTAGTTTTCATGAAGACCCCACACTTTCCCGTGGCGATTGCCAAATCAAAAGTCGTTTTGGCCTTCTCGATGGTCGTATTGCTACAAAACTTCGCAAATTTGAGACTGAACTCAAGGGAGAATGATTGCTTCCATTAGTGAGCGTTTCGATTTGATGGAGTCTGGAGTTCAAGGGGCTCGTCCGGCTGATAAAGTGGGATCCGTTCGGCGCGTCACCGGACTAATTATTGAGTCTGAGGGACCTGAGGTGAGCATCGGCCAAACCTGTGCCATTACCTCTTCACGCCACGATGAGCGTACGGAGGCTGAGGTTGTTGGTTTTCGGGATAATATGGTTCTTTTGATGGCTTTGGAAAGTGTTCACCGTATTCATCCCGGTTGCCAGGTGACGGCGAAACCGAACAGTAACGAAGTGCCTTCCGGTTCTGCTTTACTGGGACGAGTAATCGATGGTATGGGGCGTCCACTTGACGGCAAGGGACCTTTGCGAGCCAAATCTCGTGAAGGATTTTTCGCCGAACCTCCGAATCCTCTTTCTCGTGCTTTGATAAGGCAGCCTTTTGGTACGGGAATCAAGGCGATAGATTCTTTTGTTCCTCTCGGTCGTGGTCAGAGGATCGGTATTTTCGCTGGTTCCGGAGTGGGTAAATCAATCTTGCTTGGCATGGTTGCTCGTGGATCTGAGGCGGACATAAATGTCATTTCTTTGGTCGGAGAACGTGGTCGTGAGCTTAGAGAATTCGTAGAGAACGATTTGGGTCCTGAGGGCTTGGCTAAATCAGTTATCGTGATTTCCACTTCTGATCAGCCCGCCCCCATGCGTATTCGAGCCTCCATTCTTGCGACTGCAATAGCGGAAGGTTTTAGGGATGAGGGCTCGAACGTTCTTCTATTAATGGATTCCGTGACTCGTTTTGCCATGGCTCAGCGAGAAATTGGTTTGGCAGTCGGCGAACCCCCCGCCTCTCGTGGATATGTCCCTTCTGTCTTTTCAATTTTGCCTAGGCTTTTGGAACGAACGGGAATGAGTGAGGCAGGTGCAATTACTGCAATCTATACTGTTCTGGTGGAGGGCGATGATATGAATGAGCCTGTTGCTGATGCAGTCCGCGGTTTTTTGGACGGCCACATTGTTCTCAGTCGCAAGTTGGCTAACGCCAATCATTTTCCTGCCGTTGATGTCTTGCGCAGTGTTAGCCGCTTGGATCGGGCAGTTTGTACAGAGGAAGAAATGTCCCTTATTTCTGAGGCTCGCGACTTACTCGCTCTTTATCGGCATAATGAAGACCTGATTAATGTCGGTGCATATGTGAAGAATTCAAATCCCCGCATCGATCTTGCCATCGAGAAATATCCTGGGGTGGAAAACTTCCTCAAGCAACGCTACGATGATCTCCAAACCCGCGATGACGCCTTTCGTAATCTTTCGGCAATATTCTCGTGAGAGCTTTTCATTTTCGTTTGCAAACCTTGCTCAACCTTCGAGAGATGGCTCGTGAAGAAGCGTTGTCCACTTATGCGAGTGCCATACGGCAAAGAGAGTTGAATGAAGAAAAACTTGCCGATTGCAACAATACTTTGGATGAGTTGCGCAAGGCAGTTGCTACTCGTAGGACAAATCGGTTTACCGGTGCCGAGCAAGCCAACTTTCAGCAGGCTGTAAATCTTGCAAAAGAACGGTTGCTACTACAACGAAACAAGGTGAACCGTGCCAAGCAAGTTGAGGAAAATACCAGAATGTCCTACGTTAAGGCGGATGGAGACGAGAAAAGTTTAATTAACCTTAAAGCTCGTAGAGAAGAAGACCACTTTCATTTTGAATTAAAAAAAGAGGAACGCGAACTTGAAGACGTGATCGGAGCCAGATACACTCTCAAACCTACAACCTGAAACTACCTATGAATATACCGCCAGCTATAATTATCCTCGTAGCCGTCCTTTTATCGTTTGCCGGATCTGGTACTCTTGTTATGATGAATAAAGATGCTCTGTTCAAGGAAAAGCCTGAAATCAAGGCCGAGTTCTCCAGTGTGGAGTTCGATGCGGACGATACCAGTTATTCTCCGCAAGAAACTCATTCGATGAATCAACTCTCCAAGGAATTGAATGCCCTTAGGGAGGAATTGCTAGAACGTCAGCGAGAGCAAGATGCCCGCGAATCAGCTATTGCTTTAGATTTTCAAGAGCTAGGAAAGCAGCAAAAAGAGCTTGAAGGTCTGAGGTCGAACTTGAGGAACGAGATGAAGATTTATCAGGATCAGCAAAATACGGAGTTAGGTGGGGAAGGTTTAAAAATCGCGAAGGAGGCTGCTAAACGGTGGATTGAACAGGGTCCCGAAGTGTCGACTAAGGAGTTGCAACAATGGAATTTGAACGGAAAGTTCGAGGAGGCTTTGACGATTTTTGAACTGATGAAAGCCGAAGATAAAGCTCCCATGGTCGCTTTTATGCACAATAGCGACGACGATGATCTTATTCAGTTGGCCAATGCATTGACCATGCGGGATCGTACTTTAGCCCCTACGGGCTTAGGGACTGGTGCTAATTGATAGGTTTCCGTTGTGCAAGTTTCTCCTTCAAGTATCGCTGTAAACTCGGCATCCCCAGGACCTGCCTCGCCTCCTGCCTCGCAAAGCTCCACGGTAGGATCATTCGGTAGCTTTTGGTTACCTGGAGATGCAGCAGCAATGAGTGCTCGTGGACGGCAAAGGCAAGCCGGAGGGACTCAGCAAGGAAAGAGTGGTGCTAGCACCGAGCGAGCAGTTACCAACCTTAAGCAAACTCTACACAGTGTTCGTGCAACAACAAATCCTACGTTAGCTCCATCTAGTGATAAAGCTCTTAATTCTCCCAAGCAAAAGTCTGTTGGCATTCTCCAGCGAGACTCAAAACTTTTATCTGAAATTCCAAAATCGAAGCTTCATCCAGCTAGACTGCAGGGACAGATGAATCGTGGGCTCACCGCGATTCGGCCAGCTGACACCTTATCCTCGAGCACACTCGTCAAGGCACGAAGTCCGATGCAAGAACCTAGTTCGTCTGAAAAAGGGGATAGGTATTGTCACCCTGATCGCCAAGGGGATACGAATGATGGGAAGCGGCATGGCGCGAAACGTGCTCAACACATTAAAGTGTCCGATTCAACTTCCAACAAATCCACGAACAAAGTGATCGATCGATTTGAGTTCCAAGGCATTGCCGATGATAAGGTGAGTCGCACCGACTCATCCCTGCTAAGTCAAACTCAGTCAGGCAAAATTTCCGTACCCGAGCATTTGCGACCTGTGTTGCCCGTCCTTGCGGCACGATTGGCATTGCTTTCACGGGATGGGCGTCGAGTTGCTCGTTTTGCTTTGGATTTGCCCGGAGGTAGTAAACTCAGTGTTAAGGTCGAGCTTACTGGTAAGAAAGTTCGGGTAGCTTTCATTTCCCCGGATCAAGAATTACGGAAATCCCTTCGCTCGGGATCGGGACCTATCTCAGATTCCTTGGCAGCCTTTGGTTTTAGTTGTGAGGGTTGCCTAGTGGCATCGAGTTATCACGAGCTTGGAGATTCCGTTTCCAAAGCAGCTTAATTTGAATTTCATCCTAATTTTAAAATTTAGTTTTATTCCAAATGATTGATTCAGCGTTAACAACACCTAGAACTGACTCAAATCCTCGTACAGACGCGTTCTCTGGTAACCCTTCAAGCAGCAGTAGCAATACCATGGGCATGGAGGATTTTCTTCAGTTGCTCACTACTCAAATTGCCAACCAAGACCCTCTCGAACCGATGAAGGATACTGAGTTCATTTCTCAGATGGCGAATGTGGCATCGCTGGAGAATCAACAAAAGTTCACACAAAGTTTTACGGAATTTGCCGAATCCCAAAGCCAAGTCGCTACTCAAGCCTATCTTGGCCGCAAGGTAACGGTCGAAACTGACAGTGGTGAACGAAAATCTTCAGTTGCTGAAGCCGTGGAGCGTTCTGATGATGGACAAATTACGGTAACTGTTGATGGCAAAGCGTATCCCATTTCAAATATTGTCAGGGTTGAACTGGTCGACGAACCAGTCTCTAAGTAATTTCATTCATACTGTTCGAATCCACATGATATTATGATAGCTTCCTTGCACAACGGTGTCTCTGCCTTGAAAAGTCTTACGCAAGGGCTTCAAAACTTAGGGAACAACATTGCTAATGTTAACTCTTTAGGCTACAAGTCTTCTCGAGTAAATTACTCCGACAATTTTTATCTTCACGTTCAAGATGCTGAGTCTAACGGTGATGGTGGTCCTCGTAATCAAGTACAGCAGTTTGGTACCGGCGTTGGCGTCGCCTCGGTTAGTTCAAACTTTAATCAAGGCACTATAGATGTTACGGGTCTTGATCTTGACTTAGCGATTGAAGGAGGCGCACTTCCTAACGCAGGTGGTTTTTTCGAGGTTACCGATCCTGCAACTGGCGAGTTGTTCTACACTCGTGCGGGTTCATATGAAACAAACATAGCTGGTGCGGTAGTGACCCGAGATAGATTTCGCTATCAACTTCAAGGTCAAGACGGCGGATTGCTTCTTGGACCTCAGAATGGCGAAACTATACTGGCTCGTCGAGTGGAGGAAGATGGCAAAGTCAACCTTCTCGTGAATAAAGATGGCCAAGACACTCTACGTGCCGCTGGTCAAGTTAAGCTTGTCAACTTTTCGGCGCCGCAATACCTACGCCGTGTCGGTAATGGTTATTTTTCAAACGGTTTGGCGGGTCAGAATATAGCAGGACAGTTGGATAATCCTGTGCCGACTATTGGATCCAATGGCAAAATTCGACAATATGCTCTTGAACTTTCGAACGTGGATCTCACTAACGAGTTTGCATCCATGATCACCCATCAACGATCTTTTCAAGCTGGTTCCCGAGTTGTCACTACATCAGACATGATACTCTCGGAAGCCATTAATTTGAAACGATAATCGAATATTTAACCTAGGTCTCGTTATGTGTGCACAAATTGATGAACTCCCTGATAGTCATGACGCTCCTGCTAAAAGCGGCGGCGGTAATTTGATTCCTGTGATAATTGGGGTATTACTTGCTGTAGGATTATCTGCTGGAGCCACTTTCATCATGATCAATTCCCTCAAACCTGAAGAGACTGTGAAACCTATAATCACTGAAGGTGGTCAGCCATTGGACATCGAGCCATCAGGAGATGAAAAGTTCTACGAACTTAATGATTTGATCACTAATCTTGGTGGACCAGTAAAGGCTCGATACATCGATGTTCAGCTCAAAATGGAAGGTCTGGCAGGAGACTTCGAAAAAATTCTCGAGCAAAATGAACATCGCATCAGGGATAAGGCACTCACTATTCTCGGCAACTATACTTACGAAGATGCACAGCTTGATGGATTTCAGGAGCGGGTTCGCATTGATCTTAAAAAAGGTTTTTCCGGTGTTCTGCGAAAATATCGTGATGGTGAGAGCGATCTGATTCGGCAGATTTACTTTACCCAATTTGTTATCCAATAAGTAACTAAGTCATACTCTTCTAGGTTTGACCTAAGCATTCTATACTATTTAGACCGATGTCCAACGATCCATCACTCGAAGATGAAAGCTTCGACATAAGCGAAATCGAGGGAACTGGAGTAGGGCAACCCATCTTTCGTTGTGACGGTGAGCGTTTTGCTGCCGACGCCGAAGTCAAAGTAAAGAAATACGATTTCACCAATCCTATCGTACTTACCGAATCAGATTTAACAAAACTGAAGACCAAGAGTGAGCAATTTGTTTATTACTTGGCAGGGCATCTATCGATGTTTCTTCGAACGGAGTTCAACCTTACTCTGGACGATGTTTCGGAGGATTTGTACAGTAATTTTACTCAGTCGGTGAAAGTGCCTTCATGCGTTACACTCTTTAAAATTCAGGAATTAAACGGAGTTTGCCTACTTGACGTTAATTCACACCTTGCGTCGACAGTCGTAGATAGAGTGTTGGGAGGGCGTGGTTCTACTACTCCTGAGGAACGTGGACTGACTGATATTGAAAAAGCTTTGGTGGATGATTTTAATGTCATTATTTTAGAAGAGTGGTGTAAGCAGTGGCAGGACCTCATGACTCTTCACCCATCGATCATTGGCAATGAGACTAGCGGTCGGTTTCTGCAAACGTCTCCATCTGATGCAATGATGTTGATCTTGAATATGGAAGCTTCATTCGGAGATGTTACGGGACCAATTAGGATCGCCGTTCCTTATTATACCCTCGAGCCCTTGATTAACCGAATGCTTGCCCCGGATAAAACTTTAGAGCAAGCTTCGGCCAAACCTGCTCGATGGCAAGATGTCTACGATGACATACTTGTCCCATTGTCGGCTGAGTGGGATGCTTTCGAGCTATCCGTCCGAGACTTGATGGCACTGCGCGTCGACGATGTCGTAGAAATGCCTACTCGACTGATCAGCGAAACTAAAATTAGAATTGAAGATCGTACATGTTTTGTCGGAGAAATCGGACTGGAGGGAGAACAAGTTGCCTTTAAGGTCAACGAAAGTTGCGTTGAGGCAAACAACCTATTGGGAAAAAGTCATGGATAGCAGGAAAATGGATGTCGTGATGGATGTTAAAGTGAAGGCGACCGTACAGTTGGGAACTGCAGAGCTCCCAATGAGAGAAGTCGTTGAATTAAGCCCTGGAGCTCAGATTCAATTGAAGCAGAATGCGAAGGATCCTGTCGGTCTTCTTGTTAACGGTAAATTGATTGCTTACGGCGAAGTCGTCGTTGTGAACGATCGTTTCGGCTTGAAGATAACGGAGATTGTAGATTCCGCTCCGTGAAAGTTGCCCCCTTTGCGATGCTTGCTTTTATTGCAGCATCGTCGTCGATGGCAGCAAGCGTATGTGCCTTAGACTGTTTGGCACTCTCCGAAACAGCCAAACTACCAACAGGGGCACAAGATTTATTGTGGGGGGGAGCCAAGGTTATCGCTCTTTTGGCCTTTCTTGGTTCAGCCGCCCTCTTGCTTAACTATTTCTACAAGCAAAAGCGTTTTGGAGTGAAAGCCAATATTTCAGGAAAAATTCATCTCGCCGATACATGTTCTTTGGGTAATAGACAGTTTCTCGTTGTGGCTGAATTTGAAAAAGAACGTCATTTATTAGGAGTTAGCCAGAATGGAATTAATCATCTTTCTCAACTGAAGTCTGCTAATGCTGCTGAGAATAACTTTGATAAAGTACTTGGTAGTGCTGTTGAAAGTGGCCATCATGACGGAGAGGTAATCCTTTGAGACTTTTTAAAAAGTGTACGTGGCTCAACTTGTGTTTGCCGGCATTAGCGATTGCATTTCTGTTGCTGTGTTCTGGAGATGCCTTTGCCCAAACCACCGGAACAGGTGCTCCTGGTCTCAGAATAGATGTTTCCGGTTCAAACGACGAAGGGGATTTCGGTGTCGGCATCCAACTCGTTGTCGCCATGACGATTCTTTCCCTCGGACCGTCCGTCATCATGATGATGACTTGTTTTACACGTATTGTTATCGTCCTGGGCTTTGTCCGTAACGCTATCGGGGTAAACGCGGCACCATCTAGTCAGATTATTATCGGCTTAGCACTCTTTCTCACTTTTTTTATTATGGGCCCTGTTTGGGATCGAATCTATGACGATGCCGCGACACCTTACATGTCGGGTGAAATGAAGTCTGGTGATGCACTTATGCTAGCAACAGCTCACATGAAGGACTTTATGATGACTCAGACTCGGCAGTCGGATGCACAATTCTTTTTGGAGATTTCCCGTCAAGGAGCTATGACGCGAGAAGAAATCCCTTTAAGCGTTGTCGTTCCATCTTTTGTTCTCAGTGAGCTCAGAACCGCGTTTCAGATGGGTTTTCTCATCTTCATCCCTTTCATTATCGTCGATTTCATTGTGGCTTCATCGCTTATGTCCATGGGAATGATGATGATGCCTCCCGTCGTTATCTCCATGCCATTTAAATTGCTTTTGTTTGTTTTAGTGGATGGTTGGTATCTGGTGATCCAGTCGCTCGTTAATAGTTTCAACGTGGGTTGAGTGGGCTAATTCAACCCTAAAGGAGTACAACATCATGACGATGGAAATGGCCGTCGATATTATGAGGAATCTGTTGCAGACGGGGTTGCTTTTGGCCGTGCCTATTCTAGGTACTGCAACTGTTGTAGGCTTGGTCGTTAGCCTTATTCAGTCAATCACTAGTCTTCAGGAGCAAACCCTAACCTTCGTTCCCAAATTAATTTGTGTTTCATTGGCCATTATTGTTTCGGCCAATTTCATTTTGCGGACATTGATGGAATTTTGCATCTCAATGCTTAATCTTATGCCCATAATGGCACAATGACGATTGAGGCTTCCGATATTATCGTATGGGTGCTAGTTTTTTTACGAACTGGTGCTTTTTTCATGGGCATCCCATTGTTTGCAGGTAAGATGATTCCTACTCGATTTCGGTTAGGTTTTGGGTTGCTTTTGGCAATTTTGGTAAATCCCTTAGTTCCCGCTAACGTTGACCTGGCTTATCATTTTGTCGGAGCTATTCTTTTGGCAATGAATGAAGTATGTATTGGACTTTTGTTAGCGATGTCTGTTCGGATGGTCTTCTTTGCTGTTGAACTTGCAGGGCACCTCATCTCCTATGAGATCGGTCTAATGGCGAGTAACAGTGTAAACCCCTTATTGGGTTCGAGTGATTCCACCATAACCACTCTTCTCTATTACTTTACTCTGGTGGTTTTCTTTGTGGCTGGGATTCATTACGATGTTTTATTGGCCTTTACTCTTAGCTTTGAGGTGCTTCCCATTGGCTCGTTTTTTCAGAAAGCTAATCCCACTTTTGGCTTTGTCCGAGAAACGGCGACCGTATGGGTTATAGGTACTCTCATGGCTGCTCCATTTATTGCAATGAACTTTCTAATTAACATTTCATTTGCCGTGCTAGGGAAGGCTGTCCCAAAAATGAATGTCTTTGTTACAAGTTTTTCCGTTCGAATCGTTTGCGGTCTGGCATTGCTGATTTCCTCTCTACTTCTCATTACTTCTTATGTATTGGATCACAGTCGAAGGTCCGCCCATGTGATGCTCGACTTGATTCAACCCTAACCTCTTCAGTTCAACCTTCGCCTTATGTCCGACGTCGACAAAAGTTCTAAGACTGAACCACCAACGGAGAAGAAGTTGTCCGAGTCTAGATCTAAAGGACAATTCGCCAAAGCGCCTGAGATCGGAATGACGCTTACGCTTCTTGCTGGTCTTTTGTTTATTCTAGCCTTCGGTGCGCAAAAAGCCTTGGACCTTGCTGAGTTCACGCGGGCTGTGTTTGAAAACCTCCATAAGATATTTCTGACGCAAGAGGGAGCAGTGAGCACTTTGATTGCTGCCTATCAATCTCTTTTGCTTATCGTTTATCCGATGTTGATCGCTTGTTTCTTTGCTGCTCTTTTGGCGGAAGGATTACAGACTGGTTTTCGCCTTACCCCAAAGGCAATGGAGCCAAAATTCAGCAAAATGAATCCAATAACTGGAGCGAAAAGAATTTTTGGTCTAAAAGGATTAAAAACCGCCGGGATCGATTTTCTCAAATTTATGGCAATCGGAACAGTCGTGTGGTTAACCATGCTTATCTTCATCGACGATCCTATTTTTTATACCCCGGTACCCATTCAGTACATACCTGAATTTATTCAAAAATTGTTCGTGACCATGCTTGCTTTGCTTATCTTGACGCTAGCTGTCATCGCTATCATCAACTTCCTCATCAAGAAAAAAGAGAATAACGAGGAGATGAAGATGACAAAGCAGGAAGTGAAAGAAGAGCGGAAAAGCAAAGAGGTTGCCCCTGAAGTGAAGTCTGCTCAGCGAAAGAAAGCCATGGAGATGCTTGGCGGTCAAAATCTTGAAGATGTCGGGACTGCGGATGTCGTCGTTACTAACCCGACGCACTATGCTGTCGCTCTTCGTTATCAAAGAGGCATGGATCTTGCTCCTGTAGTTATTGCGAAAGGAGAAAACCTCTTGGCTAGAAGAATAAAATTAATTGCAGCGGAATTTGAAGTCCCCGTGGTTGAAAATAAACCATTGGCTCGTGCTTTGTATGCTCTTGGAAACGCTGGAGAACCTATTCCACGTGAATTTTACAGCTTGGTCGCTGGTATTCTTGCACATGTTTATAAAATGCACTCCTATTATTTTCATCGTCTGAAGGCACGTCGACTTATGGCTGGGTCATCTGCCTGATTTTTTATGTCCGCTTTCGTTCAACGCCTCCGCGAGAAATTTGGCAATTTGGGCGGTCACGCCGATCTGGCATTCGTGTTCGGTTTGTTTGGAGCGATTTTTCTGCTCGTTATTCCCGTTCACAAAGATCTGCTCAGTCTTCTGCTTGTTTGCAGTATCGGGATATCCTTGCTCATACTCTTGACGGTCATCTATGTAAAGGATCCTCCCGAGTTTTCTGTTTTCCCGACACTTCTTCTAGCCGTAACCCTATATCGCTTAGGGCTTAACGTAGCATCGACTCGTTTGATACTTCTTGAGGCTGATGCGGGTTCGGTCATTCAATCTTTCGGAACCTTTGTAGTGGGAGGCAATTATGTTGTTGGCGCCGTTATCTTTTTGATTCTCGTCATCATCAATTTTGTTGTGATCACTAAAGGCTCGGGACGTATCGCTGAAGTTACTGCCCGCTTTACCTTGGACGCAATGCCTGGAAAGCAAATGTCCATTGATGCCGAACTTAATGCTGGAATCATTACCGAGTCGGATGCCTTGAGGCAGCGTGAGAAGATTCAGTCAGATGCCGATTTTTATGGCTCGATGGATGGTGCCAGCAAGTTTGTTCGCGGAGATGCCATAGCTGGAATTTTCATTACCGTCGTGAATATTCTTGGGGGTATTTTGATAGGATTTTTCCAGCGGGATATGCTGATTGCGGATGCTCTTCAAACCTATACGATTCTATCAATCGGAGATGGTTTGGTTTCACAGATTCCTGCAATAATTGTTTCGATTGCTGCTGGTATTCTTGTAACTCGTTCGTCGGAAGAGACAAACCTCGGGGAATTCGTTGGCCGACAACTCACAATCCATCCAAGAGCGGTAGGTATTGCGGGGGTAATGCTTTTGGCATTCGCTTTTTTTCTGTCTGACACTTTCTGGCCCTTTTTTATCTTGGCTTCCGTTTGCTTTGTTGGTGCTTTTTATCTAAAGAAAAAAGCCCTTGGTGTTGATCCGGAGTTTGAAGAGCTTTCTGCTGGTTCGGAGGTGACCCCCGCACAACAGGCAGGTCAACCCCGTCTGTCTGGGGGAGAAGACGCTCCACATGTTGAAACAGGCCCAGCTAAGTCTCCGATGGAATCGGCAATTGAACAAGAGGTGTTCGGTCTTGAAATGGGATATGGTCTGTTGGTCTTGGCTGACAAGAAAAAGGGAGGAGACCTTTTGGAACGAATTACTGGTGCACGTACCAATTTTGCCAAGGAAATGGGCATGTTGTTGCCAACGATTGGTGTTCGCGATAATATTGAACTTGAGCCTAATGAGTACCGTTTACTCTTACGCGGCAAGGAAATCGCTCGATCTTCTGTATTGCCTGAAAGAGTTCTGGCGATGAACATGGGTGGGGGTGAGACTGGTAAGCTCGATGGAATTCCTACCGTGGAACCCGTTTTCGGCATAGAGGCATTGTGGATTGCAGAGGATGAGCGTCGGAATGCTGAAATAGAGGGATGTACAGTGGTCGATCCTTCATCGGTTCTGGTCACGCATCTATCTGATACCCTTAAGAAGAATGCATACCTTATCCTCGAACGAGAGGGGACGCAGCAGCTAGTGGATTTAGTGAAAGAACGGAATCCGACATTGGTTAGCGAATTGCTTCCGGATCTCGTTACTATTGGGATTATTCAACGTACCTTACAAAATCTCTTACGAGAGAGAGTTCCAATTAAGAATCTTACGCTAATTTTAGAAACAATTGCGGATATGGCGGGGATCACCAAGAATCCTGACGATTTGTCCGAGCAGGCTCGCAAGCGCCTAGGAATGTACTTTGTTAAGGATTACGAAGTGGAGCCAGGCAAGCTTCTTGCAATGACGTTTGAACCCCGACTGGAGCAGATTCTAATTTCTCGTGTTAAAAGAAGTCAGTTTGATATCGGACTCTCAATGGACCCCCAGCTGACCGAGGGCATTGTGGGAGAAATGGAGCCCAAGATTAAAGAAATGTTGGAACAAGGCCTTACGCCAATAATTGTTACGACCTCGGAACTAAGGTTGGCGTTCCGTCGATTTATGGAACCCTCATACCCTCAGCTTTCCGTTATCGCCTATCAGGAACTCCCTGCCGAAACGATTATCGAGCCTTTCGGCGCCATCGCTCTTCCGGAACAGGCTTTACCAGCGGATATTGCTCAAGCGATGGAAGAAAACAGGCAGTTGCAGTCCGAAAGTTCACCCGTTCTAGCTGCCTAAAAACCTTAACTTGGAACTTTTGTGAGTACTGTTATTGA
>MDTC01232824.1_pt1 | contig 34060 bp, 51 predicted proteins | sample 811181 | NCBI WGS metagenome assembly MDTC01 (sample SAMN05326644, study PRJNA326480) | marine metagenome | isolation source: seawater | place: Pacific Ocean: North | collected 2011
TAAGTCATCCTTACAAGAGTTCAGCACCAACAGGATAAATATAAAAAAGGACATATAGAATGGCAAATAGATTTCCACTTATAGTAGATGTAGATGACGGCAACAAGATCAAGGAATTGCCAACTGGTGACAACCTGGATTTGAGCAGTGCGGGTATAAGCAACTTAACCACATTGTCAGTGTCAGGTGCTTTGTCAAGCAACACATTATCGGTTGCTGCAAACGCAACTATTACAGGAGAAATATCTGCTGCAACTGCAAATATTAGTGCAACAGCAACAGTAGGAACATTAGCAGCTACTTCAATTACACTAGGTGGTGCTGACGTAGGTGTTCCTGTACAATCAAACTGGACAGAAACTGACAACACTAGCCTTGCATTTATCCGCAACAAACCGGATCTATCAGGATTAACAATTGATGAACTAGACGATATTGGTGACGTATTTGTTTCCGGTGCAGTATTAGGTGATGTTCTAAAATATGACGGATTCAGTTGGCAAGCTCAAGCAGAAGCAGGTGGCGTAACACTTGCGGACTTTAGCGTAGTAACAAATCCTACACCAGCAGGTAATGGTAGTTTGGTATATAATAATTCCAGCGGTGTGTTTACATTTACACAGCCAGCTATTCCAACATTAGTCAGTCAACTTACTAACGATGCAGGATATACAACTTTAACAGCAGTGCAATCACAAAATTACTTACAAGTTGGCGATATTATTGCAAGTGGAAGAATTACATATAGTGCAACAACAGATCAAGTTACACTAGGATTTGATGATACAGGATTGCTTACAAGTGTTCAAACAAGTGGAAATATTAGTGGTAACGGACTTGGCTCTGATCCAATTGTATTAAATGATACAATTACACTAGGTGTAATAAATGCAACCGACACAGGAACAGCAAGTGTATTTAGATTATTTGAATCAGATGAAATTACTGTTAATACTTCATTAACAAGCACAAACGGAAATCTTACATTTACTAACGGTAATATAACAGCAACAAATGGTAATATCACCGCTGGTGGCTTTGTAATTGCTCCTGAAGTTCAAACTGCAACTGTTTCACAAACTGGTAACATAACACTTAATGCTTCAGGTAAAGTAGCTATACAAAACACAGGTTTTACTATGGGCTTTAACAATACACTTCCAAGTACAGGTGTTGCTGTAGGCGACATTTGGCATTTGGGTAATGGTGTTGCTACTTATGTTTCAGATGTAGACGGTGTAGGCACTCCAGGATGGATTGTTCTCGGCGGAACAATTAGTTTACCAAGAGGTATGCAAGTTCCTGTCGTTTTAACACAACCAACAAGTCCAAGGGTTGGAGAAATGATTTGGAATGATGGTCCTGCTACTCCGGTGCTACAAGTTTATGATGGCTCAGGTTGGGTAACGATAGGTCCGTAAGTATCTCCTTTTAGTCATAAATACTAAAAACGGAGAATACTATGGCAATCCAAACAGTAAATTTAGGACTAATTGCAAACGACGGAACCGGCGACGATCTGCGTGAAGCGTTTACAAAAGTTAATTCAAACTTTGCAGAATTAGATATTAGAGCTGCAAACATTACAGCTGAAAATGTTGGTATAGGTGGATACGGAGTATTCAAAGAGCAAGTTGATTCCACATTAAAATTTAGAAATTTACAGCCAGATCCTGAGTATCCTGGTACAATTGGTATTTCTGTAAGTGAAGATGGCAACACACTATTTTTACGTTCAGCAGCGGCAACTATACGATTTACTGATGGTGTCAATACACTTGCTAGTAGTGTAGAACAAGTTGTTACATTTACTGGCACCGAAGCTGCTAGGATTACAGTAGACAACAATACAAGAACTGTCACAGTAGATAGTCAACTATCAAGAGAAACTGCTCCAGCAGTGTCGGCTAACTTAGACATAAACAATAATAATATTACAAACATAAATCAAATCAACGACATTACAATGGATGAACTTGCAGAAGTGTTTTCATTCAATTTTGGTGATATTACATTTACAAGAAGCAGTATTATTGATTGGTTAATTAACAGCACTGATGTAGATTTTGGAACAGTTCTTGCTTCAGGAGCAGCACCCGAAATAGTAGACGGCGGAAGCATTACTTCTTAAAGGAAAAGAAATGGCATTACCACAATGGACTAATCAATCAGGAACAAGATTAGCAGACCTTGACGAACGTATATCAGTATCTTTGCCTTTGCCTCTTGCAAGCACCACAGGTGTAACAATAACAAAAATTGCTGGACAATTACCTCCGGGACTTAGAATTGAAAACTATACAATTATTGGAGTTCCGTTTGAAGTCAATAGAACAACAGATTTTGAATTTACGCTAAGAGCAACTACAGATGAGGGTGTTTTAGATAGAACATTTACAATTGGTGTAAATGGTGCTGACGCTCCTCAATGGTTGACTCCTGAAGGTACTCTCAATATAGGAGAAAAACTCACAGGTGATTTTTGGGTTGATACTAGAAATACCAGTTGGGGATTATTTGAAAGCAATGGTATAAGCACTTTTAACCCTGTTACTGTTACGGTATATGAAACTAAGCCTTTTGCAAATGTAGGTTCAAATGGTGACTTTATTTTTGTCACAGCTGAACATCAATTTTATTATAAATTTAACAGTTATTGGAGACGTATGGATTCAAAAAGTCTCCAAGTTAGTGTAGGTGCTAATACAAAAATTAGTAATTCAGCAACAGTTCCGCAAGCTAATGCAACAAACTTTTGGTTTTGTACAAATAAACTTATAACAAATGGATTTAATTTAAGGTTAAGAACGTTTGATGAATCTGTTAATCAGTGGATACCAGTTTCTTATTTTATTGGTCCGACTGCTCCTATAACACCTGCAAACAAAACTGTATGGTTACAGACAGAAGCAGATAATCTTGCTTATGTACCAAAAGTTTATAATGCAAGCGAAAACATTTGGCAGGTTGCAAATTTTGATTACAGCAACGATGCTCCTAGTACAAGATCAAGAAGCTATTTTGTTTTAGATAGTGAGCTTGTTGATTTTCAATTACAAGCATTAGACACTGATTTAGCTACAGGTGCAGAACTTAGATATTTTATTGCAGATGAAGATGGAGAATTACCCCCAGGATTAACATTAAGCACAGATGGTAGGATCACAGGTATAGTAGAACCTTTATTAGCTTTAGACAAAGATTTATTACCTGGTTATTCAAGTTCGCCTTTTGACAGTTCACCTCTTGATTTTGCAGTGATGGATAACGATGGATATTCGAGTTATTATTATGATACAACTTTTTATGGATATAGTACTCCTACAAGAACACCAAAAAAATTAAATAGATATTATCAATTTAGGGTAACTGTACAAGATGATGTAAGTGAAACCAAAAGAGACTTTCAGATTTACCTTGTTGGAGATGATTTTTTACGTGCCGACAACACAATAATGAAAGCCGGAACAGGTATATTTACTGCTGACAATACCTATTTACGTAATCCTGTATTTTTAACACCAGGTGATTTAGGAGTCAGAAGAGCTAATAACTATCAAACACTTTATATAGATGTTATTGATCCTAATAGTGTTTTAGGAACACTAAGCTATAGAGTTATACCTTACAATGATGACGGAACCGAGAGCGAACTGCCACCCGGAATGGTTCTTGATGGCCTGACTGGAGAATTAGCAGGAATAATTCCTTATCAGCCTGCTGTTAGCAAAGACTATCGTTTTACAATAGAAGCACAAAGACAAGAAGCTGATGTTGATATTACATTTGAACCAATAGCTCAAGTATATGAAGATACTTTGTCTAGCAAAACAAGTTTCAAAATTGATAAAATTACAAATGATATACCTGGAGTAGGAACAGTTGAAGACCTAGAAGGTAAAACTGTACAAATAAATGAATTCAATTATCTTGTTACAGAAGTTGATAATACTAATACTGCTTTTGATATTATAAAAATTGACGGAGTTCTAAATCCTTTAAGTAGCTTTGCTCCATTGCAAATTTTTGAAAATAAAGCGCCTGGCGATGATTGGGTGTATGTCAAAGATATGATTGATAGAGATATTGATTTTTATAGAAATAGAACTTTGAATTTTAGCACTACTGAACGTTATACAATACAAAGTGATACAGTGTTAAATTTATGGAAGCGTCCAACAAGGTTTGTTAGATATAGTATTAGTTGTAGTGATAGTGTTGGATTTTTGCAATTTAATTATGATGGTGCAGGATTCGAACCTAATCCAGGAGAAACTAGATTTGAAGCATTAGAAAGACACATTGTAAATTTACATAATGCAAAAAATTTGTCATTTGATTTACAATATGACATTAGAGAAATAAGTTCAAATGATCAAGAAATAACTTTTGATATAAAATCAAATGCTATAACTAGAAATATAGATTTATTTAGACAAGTTTTCCATGCTGATGATAGTAGTGTCACACCATTAGGAGACGATACTACTATCCTTGCCACTATTACAGATCAGTTCTTAAAATTATATTTTGATAGAAACGTTACACGTAGCTGGGTAGCAAACACACAGTATGCTTTTGGTGCAGCAAACAACAATCAAGTTTATTTGTATGCATTAGATACAGAAGCAAATGTTGCTCGTACAGTTAAAACATTTACTGTAAGATTGTTAGGCGAAGTAGAAAGCACAATTACGTGGGATACTCCTGCAGATTTAGGATCAATAGCGGCAAACCGAATCAGTTACTTAAAATTAAAAGCAAATACTACTCTAGAAGACTCATTGCTAAGATATGACTTGTTAGATGGAAGATTGCCATATGGACTTGAATTAAAACGTGATGGAGAAATAGTAGGTAAAGCAAACCAATTTCCAAGCGGAACGTCATTAGGACTGACAACAATAGATGGTAGAGCAACTACATTTGATAGTGGAACTACCACTATAGATAGAAAATATACATTTACTGTAATGGCAAGAGATAGATTTGGATATGCTGCTGTTATGCGTACATTTACACTAGTTGTAACAGATGTTGATAACAAAATATATACAAATGTTTACATGCAGCCGTTTCTACCAACTACACAGAAAAGCACATACAATAACTTTATTAACGATTATGAAGTGTTTACTCCTGCATACATATATAGACCATTTGATGAAAATTTTGGAGTGCAGAAAAAACTTCGCACATTAGCGTTTGCAGGTATAGAAACAAAAATTATAAATTATTTTGTTGCTGCTACAGCAAAAAATCATAAAAAGAAAAACTTTTACTTTGGAGATATTAAAACTGCTGTCGCTAAGGTAGCAGGATCAAATGATGTTGTTTATGAAGTTGTATATGTAGAAATAGTAGACGATAAAGAACCTACTAATGGTGAAACACAACTATCAACAACAATTAGGAATAGAAATCCGCTTACAATAGACCAAATTAAATATGAGGTACAGTATGATGTAACCAGTGCAGAATCTGGTGGAGATACATTTGCAGTTACTGGTAGAGATGATACGATACGTTTGACCACAACAAGTGGTTCTTTAATTATAGAAACACGAAGCGGAGAAGTTTTAGTTCCAGCAGCAGGTACTATTTCTATTATTTTAAGAAGTGGTGCTATTGCTACAGTGCTAAGTTCTGCATTTAGTGCAGAATCAAACACAGATGCTTTAAGATTTAGACCTGAAACTAATGTTATCAGTGTAGACAGTGATGCAGTATTAAGTAGTCAAAGTACAGATAATAAAAAGTTTATTTCTAATATTACTAATATGAGAAAACGTATAAAAGAAATAGGTGTTAACGAAAGAGAATTTTTACCTTTGTGGATGCGTACAGCACAAGATGACGATATAAACGAATTAGATTATGTTACTGCTATGCCTTTATGTTTTTGTAAACCAGGAACAAGCACATTGATAAAAGAAAATATTGTAAACAATGGTTTTGATTTTAAGAAAATAAACTATGAAATAGATAGATACATTGTAGATAGAACAGAAAACAACGATAACGAGCAATTTATATTGTTCGCAAATTATCAGTTCAATGTGTAAATCGATAAATACTTACACAGGAGAATATAAGTATGGCCAGTAGCATTATAAGTTCAACAATTGACGAGACATATCCAGTCGCTGGACAGGATAATGATTCGCAAGGATTTCGTGATAATTTTACAATAATCAAAGATAACTTTTCTTATGCAAAAAGTGAAATTGAAACTTTGCAAGATGATACTGCAAAACTTAATGCTGCAAACGCATTCAGCTATAACACACAATCTCAAACTGTAACAAAAGAAGTTACTCAAACAAGAGTAGACACAAGTGTTGCAGCCGCTGGTACAACAGATGTGCCTTTTTCAAATGGCAATTGGATAGAAGTTGACGTTCAAGGCAGTGGTACTATTAATATCACAGGATGGCCTGAAGTTACAGAAACACAGGCATACGCAGAAGTAATTTTAGCTGCCAGTCCTAACACATCAACATCAGGATATGTTTTAACAATTACTAGTGAAAATGCAAGTGGAACACCATCACAAGTCCTTATAGATGGAAGTGGAGATTTTACCACAAATACTGTGACAATGCCTAACGCTACATCTCAATATATTTTGATAAAAGCAATGACATGGGATAGAGGCGGCAGATTGTTTTTACAATCATTAGGTACATATACTGAGACACCTTAATGCATCCAAATTTAGATCCTACAAATCTAACAACAACTGAAATTGAACAAAAAATACGTAAATTAGAAGGCATGTACTTTGTCACTTCAAATGAAGATGTACGTAGACAAATGATTTTGATGTTAGATACATATAAAATTGCTTTGCAAGAGCGAAGAATTGAAGATGCAAAAAAACGTGTAAAAAATAATAACGACAACGGACTTGACGAATTAATTAAAATAAGTTAATATAACACATGTCAGAAATAGTGGATATCAAACAAGATGACACGTTTGGAACAATTTACAATTTACAACATGTAGACACTCCAATAAATGGTATAAACTCTAAGCCATTTTTGTCTCTAGATGAATATTGTAATTTTGATACAAAACGTATGGACGATGAAATTTGTCTTGCATTAGCAAAAATAGACAATTTCAAAACACCAACTGTGCCAGGTAAAATACCTCCAGAATTAAAAACACATGACAACGATGTATACGAGTATGATGTTTTGTATGATTTTGATGGTGACAAAAGTATATTCACAGACATGGATTACCAACAAATAAGAAAATATTTTTTCTACAAACAACAAATTACACTTCCTTGGTATTTTGTATTAGACCTAAAACCAAATAAATTGTTAACAAAAAGTCAAGACTTAGAGCCATGGAATGAAATAAGTGATTTGTTTCCTTATACTAAATATTGTATAGGAAAAATGCCGTTTACCGAAATAGGTAGAGTTGTTATATACGGAACATGGCCTGACAGTAAAGTAAGTTGTCATAGAGACAATATTCCTACTACAGACTTTGAACACCATATAAACTTCAATCCAGGCGGTTATCGCCCTGTGTATTTGTATGATAGCATAAACAAAGAAAAAATTTATTTGCCTGAAGATTATAAATTTTACGCATACAATACTACAGATTATCATGGTGTTGATCCTTTACCAACATTTTCATACACAGTTCGTGTAGACGGACAATATGACTTGACAAAAGTAAAATTATAATGTATAGTAAGGTATGCTTATGAAAACTGATGATTTAGGTATCCCACGATTTAGTAATCGAGATTTGATCGATATGATATACAGTGGCAATGTAGAAAAATGCCATGTAGTTCTGTGTGATCCAAGTGATGATGTTGATAAGTTTAATGAAGCAATGCAAGCTCAAGGAATGAGTCCATTGCAAAAGTATATTCCATTAGATGTAGATCAAAAAACTTTTGACAGTGTATGTCAAAGCGAATGGTTTATGCCCGATGAATACAAAGAACTTGACGTTGTTGCACATTTGTATAGTTTATGCGATGGCGATGACGAACGTTTCCACAGAGTAAATGAAGAACTAAGTGCGTTTCAAAGTAGAGAAATGTTTAATTTGTTACGTTATATGATCTATCTTGTGGATTTTATGCGTAAAAACAACATTGTTTGGGGTGTAGGTAGAGGATCAAGTGTAGCAAGTTATGTTTTATACTTGATTGGGGTGCATAGAATCGACAGTATTAAATACAATTTAGACTGGCGTGAATTTTTAAGAGACTAAATATCGTGTAAGGAGACTGCTATGGCAATGAAAACACAAGGTCGAAAGACGTATACTACCGCAAGAGGTAAAAATATTGATCTTGACCAATTGATAAAAAGAAACGAACTTACTCCAGCAGTCGGCAATGCTCGTGTGAATGCTCGCGGCGACGAATTAGGTGCCGGTGGTAAAATAATTCGTAAACGAGAAGAAGTAGTAAAAGATTATTACAAAGGCAGCGCACCAGTTATTGACGAAGGTCGTGCATCACAACCAGCACCTGACCCTGGAGCAAAAGAATACGAACAAGACATGAAGCCTGCTGTTATTCCTGAACCTATAAAAGAAATGTCCAAAAAAGAAATTGCAGAATTTGATGAAATGGACGATGAATGGGTTGAGGATGAAGAAGGCAATTTTGTAAAAAAACAATAGGTGATTAATGAGCACAGAAGGAATGGGTGGTGGCTTCAAAGTCACACCAAAAGTAAAGGGTAAACTCAGCCCTATAAGAAATAGAGTTATTGTAAGTGATATGCATTTTGGTGAACAAATAACCAAAGGTGGCTTGATACTTACAGGTGACGACGGTACACATAGAGGTATATATCCACGTTGGTGTAAAGTACATGCTAAAGGTCCTGAAAATACAGACGACTATAGCGTAGGTGATTGGATCCTAGTAGAACACGGACGTTGGACACGTGGTGTAGATGTTGACGAAGGTGATGGCGAAGCAACACTACGGATGGTAGAAGCAGAAAGCATCATGGGTTGGAGCAAAGACAAACCAGAAGATGCAAGCATTGGTCAAGAGGTATAAATGCAAAAAATCAAAGATATTATCAAAATTATTATTGGTATTGAAGTAATAGCCTTACTTGGAATGCTAGGTATTCACTTGCTTATGGATATGGAATTGAAAGATATGGAAATCCAATCCTGGGTAGCTATAGAAAGTTTTGAATTAGATGACTAATCCATTTGCAGATATTGAACGCTTTGGCTCAGCGTGTGATCAAGAGCCTAATGAATCTAACTACAAAATGTATCTTACACTTATTGACGAAGAAGTTGGCGAGCTTGTAGAAGCAGTAGCAGCCAATGATCGTGTAGAACAACTTGATGCACTTGTTGATATTCTTGTTGTGACTATGGGTGCGATCAGAGCAGGTGGCTTTGATGGCGAAGGTGCATGGAAAGAAGTAATGTCTACAAACTTTGCTAAGATTGATAACGATACTGGTAAAGTTCGTAAGCGTGAAGATGGCAAGGTTTTGAAGCCAGAAGGATGGAAGGCTCCAGAACTTGCACAGTTTATAGGAGACTAGTATGGTAGCAAGAACCGCAAATATTGCAAGTCGTGCGTATGACGAAGGCTTGCGTAAATTTATGATCAATATGTATAACCACACTGCACTAGGATTAGCAGTAAGTGGTTTTATCGCCTACATTGTTTTTACAACAGGTATGGTATACAGCATGGGCGGCCTAATGTGGGTGTTCATGTTTGCTCCGCTGGGCATGATTTTATATTATGGCTTTGCAGGACAAAACTGGAGCCTACAGGGCATTACACGTTTTTACTACATTTTTACAGCAGTAATGGGTGTAAGTATGAGCACTATCTTTGTGGTGTATACAGCGACGAGTATAGCTCAAGTATTTTTTATCACAGCAGCAACATTCGCAGCCGCCAGTCTATACGGATACACTACAAAACGTGACCTCACCACAATGGGTAGTTTTCTCATTGTAGGCTTGATTGGCATTATTATTGCTAGTATTGTAAACATCTTTCTAGCAAGTTCAGCATTTGCATTTGCAATCAGTATTATTGGTGTGCTTATTTTTGTAGGCATGACAGCATGGGATACACAAACTGCAAAGAACTTGTATCTTTCTGCACCTAATATGGATGTGGCAGAAAAATATGGTGTGCAAATGGCACTAAGTCTTTATTTAGACTTTGTTAACTTATTTCAATTTTTATTGGCGTTACTCGGCAACAGAGAATGAAACTCTTAGATGTAGACTTTGATCTACCAGACAGCCCCGTTGGTGTGTTATGCAGTGGCGGGGCTGATAGTTCTTTAGTATTGTATTTGCTAATGAAGTATAGCACACAGCCTATACACATTTTCACGCTGTGTAACAAAAACAAACATTATACAAATAATATTGTAATTGCAAATGTTATAGATTGGTGTCTAAAACACACCGAAAACAACAACATTAAACATCATGTAAATTTTGCTGAACAACAAACTAGCAGTGCATTGTATCATTTGCCATTTCAATATCTCAAAGACAAAACTATAAAAAATTTATACATAGGCGATACTTGTTGGCCACCTAATGAAATAAATGAACAATTTGCTGTTAATGATGTAATACAAAATAAAAATGATAGAAGTCCACATGTGGAAAGACCTACATATTGGAAAAACTTTTATATACCTTTTACAAATCACAACAAGAAAAAAATCGCCGAAATATACCAAGATCAAAATATTATGCAACTGTTTGATTTAACTAGAAGTTGTGAAACACTAGAAAATATAGGATTAGATCATTGTGGTGAATGTTGGTGGTGTAAAGAAAGAGAATGGGCATTTTCTGGTTGACAACTGTATTTTTATATGCTATAAATGTATTATAAACTAAACAGACAAAGAGGGTCAAATGTCACAGAAAATTGAATGGGGTCAAACCGCAACTACCAAACCAATCGTTGAGAAGTTAGACGAGCTTATACCTTTAGAAGGTATGGTAACTAATCCTGTAAAAAACAAACATCTTGAAAAGTTCCGTAAAGCACAAAATGTTGTTTATGATATTTTCAACAATGGTTTGATGAATAGAGGTAAATCATTAAAAGTGTTAGGACTTATGCGATATGATCTTGCACTAGAAGAATACAGAGGTGGCGAATGCATTATGCGAGCCAATTGGGATAGAGTAAATGAAGTAGTTGAAGAAGCCTTTACACCAATTGTAATGGCAGCGGCAAAAGAACAGGGGGTAGTATGAGTCACGAAGTAAATGATCAAATAATGGAAAACATCTACGAAGATGTTATGTCTAAGATAGAAAGTTTAGACACCGACATGCATCAGCGTATTAGTGAAGTTGCATTCCATGCAGGTCTTCATCCTGATGATGATTTTGAAGCTATTGTAGACATTATAGTAGATGAAGAATGGGAAAACTATCCAGAAGGACCAATGTGAATGCCAACACATGCAATGATTGACTTAGAAACATTAGACGTGACGCCTAATGCTAGTGTTCTTACAGTAGGTGGTGTAAAATTTGACCCTAACACCTACATGGAACCTTATGAAGAATTCTATTTCAAATTAGATATTGATGCACAAAGCAATAGAAAAGTAAATGACAGCACTATTGCCTGGTGGGGACAGCAAGATCCTAAAGTGCAAGAAGAAGCATTTAGTGAAAATGATAGAACACACCCTAAAGTATTTTTAGAACACTTGCCTAAATGGATGGTAGGTGTTGATGTTCTTTGGGGGCATGGGTATGGTTTTGATATTACAATCATTGAAGATATGTTACGCAGTTATGGTAAACCTATACCATGGCAGTTTTGGCAAGTGCGTGACAGCAGAACATTGTTTGCTTGTTGCAAAGTAGACCCACGTAAATCAATGCAAAGTGATTTGCACAATGCACTAGCAGATGCATACTTCCAAGCCAAAGGTGTACAGATGGCATACAAGGAACTAGGTTTATGAGGATAGAAGGTTTAACACAAGAGCAGTGCGAAATGCTAGACATCATGTGGGCATTGGATACTGCTGAAGAAATTTATGAATATTTCAAAACACTTTCACATGAACAATACTTGATGGCTATAACTCTACAAGAAATGTTAATACAGGAGTGTGAAGAAGAACAGGTCAAAAACATGACCACTGCTAAACGAATGTTAAAAAATATAGGAGTAAAAGTTGGATAATAGTCCTATAAACACGCTTCAGCAACTGATGACAATTACAATGGAAGAGTGCGGAGAGCTAACTCAACGTTGTAGTAAAATTATGCGTAAGTTTGAAACTTTAGACTTGATTAATGAAGAACAACGTGTTAAACTACTTGAAGAAGCAGGTGATGTTTTTTGTATGCTTGAACTTATGAGCGAACACGGCATATTTGATTGGCGTGAAATTATGAATCGTGCAGACGTCAAGAAACAAAAACTCAAAATTTGGAGTACATTGATTGATGATTAAAAACTGGGATATACATGAAATAAAAAATGAAATTGATAGAATATATCTAAAGGAATCTGATCCTAATATGGACGGAATATCAACTTTCAATTGCAAAAAAGATCTATATCGTATAAAATGGTATGTAGAAGAAGCACTTGCAAAGTGTCATAACTATGAAGGTGAAACTGAGTTTGTTAGAAAGCACGAAAAAATACAAATGATAAAGGCATTAAGCGAACGATGAAAGAATTATGGGTAGAAAAGTATCGTCCAAAGACAGTGGATGGTTATGTATTTAGAGATGACGCACAAAGAAATCAAGTCAAGACATGGATTAAAGACAAAACTATTCCGCACTTGCTGTTTAGTGGCAATGCTGGCATTGGTAAAACTACTCTTGCTAAACTACTTTTTAACGAACTTGATGTAAATCCATTAGACATATTAGAAATCAACGCAAGTCGCACAAACTCAGTAGATGATGTTCGAGACAAGATTGTTGCGTTTGTGCAAATGATTCCATTTGGTGACTTTAAGGTGGTGTTGTTAGATGAGGCTGATTACTTGTCGCCAAACGCACAGGCAGCATTGCGTGGTGTTATGGAAGAATATCACAGCACAGCAAGATTTATTCTTACTTGTAACTATCCAAACAGAATTATTCCAGCGATCCACAGTAGATGTCAAGGCTTCCACATTGCAAAAATTGATCAAACAGAATTTACAGCAAGAGTTGCAGAAATACTGATTACAGAAGGCATTACTCCAGACTTGGATGTGCTAGACACATATGTAAAAGCAACATATCCAGACTTGCGCAAATGTATCAACATGGTGCAAATGAATTCAGTTGACGGGAAACTTGTATCACCACAAGAAGGTGACACAGGTGAAAGCGATTGGAAACTGGATATGGTAGAACTGTTCAAAGCAGGCAAAATCCACGATGCTAGAAAACTGTTGTGTGGCACTGTGCGAGCAGAAGAAATGGAAGAAATATATCGTTGGTTGTATGACAACATCGAACTATTCGGATCAGACGAACAACAAGACCAAGCAGTGCTAATTATTAAGCAAGGGTTGGTAGATCATACATTAGTTGTAGATCCCGAGATTAATTTAGCGGCAACATTGATTCGTTTAGGAGCATTATGAAAATACTAATATTTGGCTTACCCGGCAGTGGTAAGACTACACTAGCAAAACCGTTTGCTGAACTTATTGGTGGTGTACATATAAATGCTGATCAAGTAAGAGAGAAATATCACGACTGGGATTTCACACCAGAAGGAAGAATGCGTCAAGCACTACGTATGAGATTTTTAGCTGATGGTGTAGTAATGGCAGGTAAAGTTGCGGTTGCAGATTTTGTGTGTCCAACTGAACAAGCACGTATGGAGTTCAATCCAGACTTTACAGTATGGATGGACACTATAAAAGAGGGTAGATTTGAAGATACAAATAAAATGTTTGTAAACCCACCTTCGTGTGATTATCATGTTAGTCAGTGGTTTACAGATACACACGAGCAACTTATGCCTGTTGTGCAGAGATGGATGGAGCGTGTAAATGTTTAATGATTTTGCACCTACAACACAGATGCTAGGTCGTTGGCAACCTTGGCATGCTGGACACACAGAGCTGTTCAAACGTGCATTAGCAGAAACAGGACAAGTGCATATTATGGTAAGAACAGTGCCACAAAAAGAAGATGCCAGCGGCGGTAGGACTATGGTGCAAGACGATAATCCTTTTGTAGTAATGGATGTTATAGAAAACATCAAAAGAGAACTTGCTCAACAAGGATACGCTTATGGAGACAAGTATATAATTACAAGAGTGCCGAACATCGTAGATATAAGTTATGGACGTGGTGTAGGTTATACTTTTACAGAACATGACTTAGGTGATGAAATACACAGTATCAGTGCTACAAAAATAAGAGCAGAAATGAGAGAAAAAGGTGAACTTTAGAAAATTACAAGGCGGCGTGCAAGTATTTGAATTAGAGGAACCTGCAGAACTAATTGTAAAGACACGAGCACCAATGAAATGGTTGTTGATTGATAGAGAAACAGGAGAACAATACATAGGTGCAACGCCAAAAGAAGGTGAAAAACATTGGAACAAGATTCCAGAATCTGAAATGTATAGATACGCAATGGAGAAAGCTGAATGACATATATTGTAAATGATGCATGTATTAGATGCAAACATATGGACTGTGTTGAAGTTTGTCCTGTTGATTGTTTTTATGAGGGTGAAAACATGCTTGTAATTAATCCAGATGAGTGTATTGATTGTGGCGTGTGCGAACCTGAATGTCCTGCTGATGCTATACTGCCTGATACTGCCGATGGTGCTAGTGAATGGGTAGATTTTAATGCTAAGTATAGTGCGTTATGGCCAGTTATAACCAGTATGCGTCCCGAAGATGTTCCAGAAGATGCAGATGAGTGGCATGGCGTAGAAAATAAAATGGAGTACTTTTCGGAGGCTCCAGGAAAGGGAGACTAATGTTAAGTAAACAATGCAAAGCACATTTAGAAGAAGTAGGTGAAACTGGTTTACAACACATGGGTAAAGCACTTATGGTTGCATTAAAAATGCAATTACTTGTTCCTGTGGTTATAATTCATAGTGTTGCACCTAGATTTTTTACCAAAACCGCAACAAACACAATGAGAAATATTTTAGATGACAGAAACAAAAAATAAAAATAAAAGTTTAATAAACGATCTAGTCAGGATAAGTGTTCTTGAAGAAGAAATCGAATATTACAAAACATTATTACAGCCACACGACACAGGACATATTCATACATCAATAAGTTTCCTTAGTCAAAGACTTTCTAACTTAAAAGGAGAATTAAACCAATGGCCATTCGCTTAGTAAGCTACACAAAACCAACACCAGAGTTTGTAGAGTACGGTATTGCAGACAATGATTTGTTAGATCTGGTTGCGTATTGTGCTAGGGTAAGCAATCCAGCTAATCAAATGAATAGTGCAACAAGTGAAAAACTTGTAAAGTATTTGATTAAACATGCACACTGGAGCCCATTAGAAATGGTTAATGTTTGTATGGAAATTGATACCACACGTGATATTGCACATCAAATTGTGCGTCATAGAAGTTTTGCTTTCCAAGAATTTAGTCAGCGTTATGCAGAACCCGGCGAAATGGGTGAAGTTTTTGTAACTAGTGAAGCACGACTACAAGATAATAAGAATAGACAAAATTCAATCGAACTTGATTTGAGCGAAGAAGGCAATGCCGAACTTGTGACAAAATGGGAAGAACTACAGCAAGATGTTATATACACTGCCGGAAGAGCATACGATTGGGCTGTTAAAGCAGGTATTGCTAAAGAAGTAGCACGTAAAGTGTTACCCGAAGGATTAACAAAAACTAGATTATATATGAATGGTAGTTTGCGTAGCTGGATTCATTATATTGAATTAAGAGGTGCTAATGGTACACAAAAAGAACACATGGAAATCGCTTGGGAATGTGCTAAAGTCATTGCAGAAATCTTCCCTCTTGCCAAGGATATCAATGCCACAAACAATGGAAGTTGATATAGAATGGTCTCAACGCTTCGCATGGTGGCCTACTCGTAGCAGTTGGAGCAAAAAACGTATTTGGTTTAAGAAATATCACGTTGGTGAAATTTTTTATGATGCAATGGGCAGACCACCTATTAAAGAAAAGTCTTGGAAGTTAACATATACAGAAAATGAATATTTGATGTATCTACTCAAGAAAGACAATGAGATTGATATGGATATACGAGGTGAACACACACCTCGTTACCCATCTAGAATGCAACAGTTGAAGCATTTTATGAAAGAGTAATTATACGTCTCCGTATACTTGTAATACTTCTTTCACTGCTTCGTGTCTTTCAATATCGCCTTGTTTGAAATAAACTGCCGATATTAGTTTACTGTTATATTCTTTTAAGTTATTCACAAAATCTAATAATCCGTTATCTTTTATCCTGTCAGCTTGTGCTAGATCACCAGTAACACACATTTTACTATTTGTTCCTATGCGTGTAAGTAACATTTTCATTTGGTTAGGTGTGGCGTTTTGCATTTCGTCTGCAATGATAAAACTATCCTTAAATGTTCTACCACGCATATATGCAAGAGGTGATATTTCAATAACACCTTCTTTGATCATGCCTTCAATTTCGTTTGCATAAAAATATTCTCTAAATACATCAAAAATTGGGCGTGTCCAAGGAGCCATTTTTTCTTCTAAAGTGCCAGGTAGAAAACCTAAGTCTTCGTCCGCACTTACTGCTGGTCTCGTTACGATAATTTTATCAACATTACCTTCAAAAAATGCCTTTACAGCAACCTGACATGCCAGCATGGTTTTACCTGTACCTGCAGGACCTATACCAAAGACAATGTCTTTTGCATCATCTAATAGTTCTAACATGTAGTTTTCTTGATTTACATTTCTAGGTGTTATATGTACGTTACGAGTCTTTTTTGGAAGGAATGAATTTAATCTAACAACATTGTTGTTATTTTGCCTTTTGGCAGATTTTGCTTTACCCAATATAGTTCTCCCTTTATTATGGATTACAGGGGGGTTAATTTCCTTTTGCAGGAAACTCCTTCCCTGCAACTGTATTTAACAAATCAGTCTTCTAGTTATATACGCACTGAATAAATTTGTCAATGATAATCTTTGTCATAAATATAATAAAGCGGAGATCTACTATGGCAAACATTTTGGACACATTGGACGTTATAAAAAATCTTGAATCGATTTATGAAAACGACCGTGCATTTCAAGTTCTTAAAGATTTTGAAAGAGTGATTGATGAACTTGGCATTTATGTGTACAAGAATTGGAGTGATGGCGAATTAGTAGAAGGTCCAATTATACAAAGACATTGGGTATCATGTACATTTATGTGGCCTAAAAAAGACATGCCAGATCCAATGGGCGGTAAAAGATTATTAGATTACGATTGTAAAATAAGTTACAAAAAGTCAAACATAATCAAACCAAGGCCAATTAAAAAACCAGACGATATTCGCCCAGGTACTAAAAAAGGCAAATTAGATAAGCATCCTGTATGGTTGGTGCAAATAGATATGCCAAAAAAACTAATTGTAGACATATATGGCGGAGCAATGGAAAATATTGAATTGCCAGATGCACAAAACGCAGCAGCGGCAGGAGCACCTCCAGCACCACCAATGGCTTCGCCAGTAGCACCTCCAGCACCCGCAGCAGCAGCACCAGTTCCAGGAGCAGCAGTATGACGTATAGAGCAGGTGATTTACACAATCTAGTGGACACAATTTTTGAAGTAGATGCATACAAAAGTAAAATGGGTGATGACGAAGATATTGTTGTAGTTAGTTTTACAGTTAATGAAACAAACGCAGCAAAGGATTTGGTAGATTTCATTGAAAAGGGTTATGATTTTGTATTAGATGCTGATAGCACTCCGGGCGAAATAGACAATGGAAAATACAAAGTTTTTGTTGAAATGGAACGCAACAGAAATATAGCTAATAATATAATTGAATTATTAGATGGTGTAGGTAAAATAAGTGAAATTGACACGTTTAGATATAGATATCACAAAGGTTTCAAAAGCAATGATGCAACACTTGAAAATTTATCTAATATACCTACTGACACTACAAGTTATATAGATAGCATAAATGAAAATACAATGAATAATTATAAAAACTTTTTTAGCAAAAGTTTTCTAGAAAGTTCAGAATTATTAGGCAACAATTTATTAATTAAAAAAGCATATGCAGATCCATTAGGATTTGTAATAAAAGATTTTAGCAACACTAAAACTATCAACGAGAGCATAAACGAAAAAATAAATGTTAACGATTACGCTGAGATAATGTTTCTTACAAAATATGTGGGAGATTACAATGTAATGAAATATGGCGAATCAACATTAACTTTTGAAAACGAGGGATATACTTTAGTAGTTGAAAGGATGTAATGCAAGCACATTGCGAAAATTGTGGTCGGACTAGTCATTGCGGAACAGCACTAACAGAAGAACACACTAATTATAACGAGCCGCCAATTATAATAAAAATTTGTCACCATTGCAGATGCGGCGACTGCACACCAATCAATAAGGAAAATAAACATGAGTTTTGATTTTGACTTTAGAGGTCGCCATTTAGCCCAAATATTGGATATGGATAAAGACACTGCACTAAAATGGTACGATGCATTAGAGGACATACTACCAAAATATGGAATAACAAGTGAACGTAGAGTAGCACATTTTTTAAGCCAATGTGGACATGAAAGTGCTAATTTCAAAAGACTTGAAGAAAACTTAAACTACAGTGCAAAAGCACTTAGAGCGGTTTTTGGTAGATATTTTGGAGCACCACCTAAGCGTGATGCAGATGAATATCATAGACAACCTGAAATGATTGCAAATTATGTATACATGGATGAATTCCGTAAGTATAAAATGGGCAACGTAGAAGAAGGAGACGGATGGCTTTTCCGTGGTAGAGGACTAAAGCAACTTACAGGACGTAATAACTATACACGCTTTGGTGAAAGTGTAGGTATGAGTGCAGAAGAAGCAGCAGAATACGTAGCCACAGAACAAGGTGCAGTTGAATCAGCTTGCTGGTTTTGGGACACAAACAATTTGAACAGAATAGCAGACACTGACGATGTTGTCAAAATGACAAAAAAGATCAATGGCGGTAATATTGGATTAGAAGATCGTCAAAGACGTTATAAACATGCTATGGAAGTATTAGGTATGGACGTTGACGATCTTGGACAAGATGATGACAGCATCGAAGATATACTAGACGATATTGGGGTACTACGTAAAGGTGCAAAAGGCGAAGGTGTAAAGATCATGCAAGAAGCACTTGGTATTACGGCTGACGGAGACTTTGGTCCAGGCACAGAACGTGCTCTAAAAAGATGGCAAGCTGACAATGGCTTGGTTGCAGATGGTATAGCAGGTCCTGCAACATTTGCAAAACTTATGGAGGATTAAATGGCTGAAACAGACGATAAAGGTAAACTAGAAGTTAGTGTACGCATACTTGGTAATGAGTTAGTAGCATTACGCATGGATGTAGACGACTTCAAAATGAAATGGTTAGCAATGGGTGTAATTGCTATTGTTGCTTTAGGATGGGCAGCAGGCAGTTTTGGTCCACCATTAATGGAGATGTTCTCAGGATCTTGATATGAAACTTGCAGGTATATTTTTTGTAGTTATGCTTATAATGGGATTAGCTGGATATTGGTATTACAATGATACACAAGAACGTCTGGCTATCCTACATGAAAATAATGCAAAATTAGAAACAGCAGTAGCTTCAAATGAGCAAACTATTACTTCTTTAGAAACAGATTATGCAAGAGCATCTAGCGAACTTGCTACACTTAATGAACAGTATCAAAGCATACGTAGACAAAATCAAGAACTTGCTAATAAACTAGAAAAACTTGATTTAACAGCAGCAGCAATAGCAAATGCAGAAGGAATTGAAGCAGCAGTGAATAGAGGCACTGTAAATGCAGGTAGATGTTTTGAACTTCTATCGGGGGCAGAACTTAATGACAAAGAAAGGAACGCTAAAAATGGCATCGCTTTTAACAAAGAGTGTCCTTGGCTTTACGATACTTATAAGTCTCGCGGCCTGCTCAACGAAACCACAGCAGATTGAAATTTCAACTAAACCTGTTGAAAAACCTACACTAACATTACCTGACGTTGACGAACTTAACATGCGTAAGGTAGAATGGATTGTTCTTAACGAAGCAAATGTAGAAGCAGTAATCACCAAACTCAACAGTGAAGGTAAAGCGTTTGCTCTATACGCACTTACTGGCGAAGGATATGGCAATTTAGGTCTAAATTTTTCAGACATACGGGCATTAGTCCAACAGCAACAAGCAATCATAGCAGCATATGAAGGATATTATGCAAAAGCAGAGCAAGCACTAGACGGGGCAGTTGTTGTAGAAGAATAAATACACATATATTAAGAGGGCGAAATGTGGGAAATGATTGAAAGAATGGCTAGTGATCGCTTGTGGATTTACACGGCGCTCGCTGGTAGTGTATTTGGTGCTATATTTGTAGCATACATAAGCACAACACGTATAGGTCTATGGGGTTATGCCCAAGTAGACAAAGCGATTGATTATCTTGTAGAACGTTGGGGACTAACATGGCTAGAACAGCCCGAAGACGCATGGCGTAAAAAGTATCCTAAAATTACAAAAAAGATAGACGACTTAGAGAGTCGTATTGCCAAACTTGAGGGAGACAAATAATGGCAGCAGCAAAAAAATTAGACGTAGATTCTAAATATGCACATCTAGACGCAGACGGCGATGGCATTATTACAGACGAAGAAATGGCGCAAGCAGAACGTCTTATGGAACTAGAACAAGACCGTGCTAGATTTGAAAACGAAGATAAAAAAGAAGATCAAATTAGAGCTATGGCATGGTTTGCACTTTGGGGTATGTTATTATATCCTGTGCTTATACTTGCAACTAGTTTCTTAGGTGTAGACAAAGCAGCACAAATTATAGGTGATATTGCACCAACATATTTTGTAGCTATTGCAGGTTTAGTTGCAGCGTTCTTTGGTGCACAGGCTTACACAAAAGGTAAGTCAAGCAGTAGTAGTGCTTCTAAACCAGCAGCTAAAAAAGACGATAAGTGGTAATCAGTAATACACAAAAATAGTAGTTCATGCAATAAGTAATTGTATGAATTACTATTCTGTATTAGGCATTCCTAAAACTGCAACCGATCAAGATATAAAAGCAGCCTATCGTAAACTTGCGAAGGAACACCATCCTGACAGAACAGGAGGTGATGACACTCGTTTCAAACAAATCAACGAAGCATACGACACACTCAAAGATCCTGAAAAACGTGCTTTGTACAATAATCCCCGTCCTCAATTTGATCAACGTGCATACAATACACAAAACATGAATGATATATTCAATAGTTTTTTTGGAGGTATGCAGCAACGTAGAGGTAATGGAAATGTACAAATAAGTGTAAAAGTTACATTAGAAGATGTAATGAAAGGCAAAGATATAATAGGCAAATATAGGTTAGGCAGTGGCAAAGAAGAAATTGCAACAGTGCATGTACCTGCTGGTATCGAACATGGAATGACTATTAGATTCCAAGGATTAGGTGATGATGCTGTAAAAAATGCTCCTAGAGGTGATTTGTTAGTCAAAGTAGTTGTACAAAATCATAAGTCTTTTGTAAGAGATAGGTTGCATTTAAGAACAAAGTGTAGTATAAATGTATTAGAGTTATTATTAGGCACAGAAATTGTTATCGATAAATTAGGCGGTGGTCCGCTAGTAGTTAAGATACCTCCAGGCACTAACCCAGGCACAATATTAAGCGTTGCAGGTCACGGATTACCTGAAATGAATACAGGACGTGTGGGTAATTTATATTTAGAAGTAAAAGGTGTTACACCAAAAATAAACAATTATGAAATAATACAAAAGGTAAAAGATTTATATGATGCAATTGATAAAAGCACCTAACGTTATGTTAGAAAATAAAGTGAACAGGTTTGATATAGACAATATACATCCTGCTCCTATAGCATTAGACATGATCGAATTAATGCTGAAAGAAAACGGAATAGGTTTAAGTGCAAATCAAGTTGGATATGATGGTCAAATATTTGTAATGAAGGCACAAAAAAATATGCAGTTTGGACCATACATAACTGTAATCAATCCTATCATAAAAGGATTGAGCAAAGAAATAGAATCAGGTGAAGAAGGTTGTCTAAGTCATCCTGGACTAATTATAAAAGTAAGACGTCCAATAAGTGCAATGGTTGAATTTGACACACTTACTCCAGATAATAAATCTACAATACATGTAGAAACAAAATTTGATGATTTAGATGCAAGGATTTTTTTGCACGAATATGATCACCTATATGGCATACAATTTATTGACAGGGTGAGCAAACTAAAATTAGAAATGGCAGAAAAGAAAAGATACAAAAAAAGGAAGATACATGGTTGAACCTAGTACAAATTTACAAGCAGTTTTTGACAAAGCAATGAAAGACGCAATCAGACTGTCTCACGAATATGTTACACTAGAGCATTTGATGTATGCAATGCTTTGTGAAGACACGTTTTCTACACTTGTAAACGGATATGGTGCCGACGTTGATTTAATGAAAAAAGATTTAGAACTATATCTTAAAACAAAATTAAATGATATCAAAACAAATGAGAAGGCATACAAGCCTAAAAAAACACAAAGCGTAGAACGTGTATTAAATCGTGCTTTTACACAAGTATTATTTAATGGTAGAAATAATATAGAAATACACGATGTATTTTTAAGCATACTAAGTGAAAAGAAAAGCTGGTGTTATTTTATTGCACAAAAAGTAGGTATACAAAAAGATAGATTTGTAGATTATGTCAGCAATGAAGTTGTAGATTTAATAGAAGATGATGAAAATATAAACATTGGTGCAGCTAACAGAGCTCTTAGAGATTTTACAACTGACTTAAATCATCAAGTTAAAGTTAACAAAGTTGATCCTGTAATTGGACGCAGTGAAGAAATAGAGCAAGTTTCGCTTGCACTTGGTAGACGCACAAAATCAAATGTCCTTATGGTAGGTGATCCTGGTGTTGGTAAAACTGCTATTGCAGAAGGACTTGCTTGGAAAATTGAAAATGATCAAGTACCAGAATTCCTTAAAGAATATAATGTTTATGCATTAGATATAGGAAGTATGTTAGCCGGCAGTAAGTACAGAGGAGATTTTGAAGAACGTTTCAAATTAGTCTTACAAGCTCTTGCTAAAAAAGGCAAAACAATTATGTTTATTGATGAAGCACATATGATTAGTGGTGCCGGAGCAGGTGGTGGTAACAGTGCTAACGACTTAGCCAACATGTTAAAACCAGCACTTGCTAAAGGAAACATAAAGGTTGTTGCAAGTACAACGTGGGAAGAATATAGAAAGTATTTTGAAAAAGATCGTGCTTTGATGCGCCGTTTCCAACGTGTAACTATTGATGAACCTAGTCAAGACGATACGATTTTAATTTTACAAGGGGTTAAAAAATATTACGAAGAATATCACAACACAGAAATTTCAGAGGAAGCAATACAAGCGGCTGTAAAATTAAGTGTAAAATATCAAACTGATAAAAAATTACCAGATAAGGCAATTGATTTAATTGATGTTGCATGTGCTAGATTCAAAGTTAATAATCAAATTGAAAACAAGATTGTTACAGAGGCAAGTATACAATTTGAACTTGCAAAAATGGTAAATCTACCTGAAGAACAAGTAAAAGAACGTGAAAGCGAAAACTTAGCACACTTGGAAGACAACTTGAAAAAAGTTGTTTACGGACAAGATAAAGCAATTGAAGATATTGTCGACAAAATACTCGTTGCACAAGCAGGACTAAAAAGTGCAGATAAACCAATTGGTTCATTTGTGTTTATGGGACCAACAGGTGTTGGTAAGACTGAATTAGCAAAGCAACTTGCAAGCAATTTAGGAGTAAAACTTGTAAGATTTGATATGAGCGAATATCAAGAAAAACACAGCGTTTCTAAACTAATAGGGTCACCTCCTGGTTACGTAGGTTATGAGGAAAATGCAGGCGGATTATTGATTGATAAACTACAAGAAAATCCAAATTGCGTATTACTATTAGATGAAATAGAAAAAGCACATCCTGATGTAAGCAGCATATTATTACAAATTATGGACAACGGAACTGTTACAGGATCAAATGGTAAAGAAGCTGATGCAAGAAATTCAACGTTGATCTTGACTACTAACTTAGGCGCACAAGAAGCAGAGAAAAATGCTATTGGCTTTGGAGACGATTTTGATAAAGATTATGAAGATACAGAGCTAAAAAAATTCTTTGCACCTGAATTCCGTAACAGACTTGATGGTGTAATTACATTTGGAAAACTAGATAAAACTGTTATGATGAAAATTGTTGGCAAGTTCTTGTTAGAATTAAAAGAACAAGTGGTTGCAAAAGATATATCGCTAACACTTACAGACGAAGCACTTGACGCATTAGTTGATAAAGGTTTTGATAGAAAAATGGGTGCTAGACCATTACAACGTGTTATAGACAATGAAATTAAAAAGCCGCTATCTAAATTAATGTTGTTTGGTGATTTGAAAAATGGTGGAAGTGTTATAATTGATTTTAGAGATGACGCACTTAAATTAGATTGTGTGACTGATGAACTTGAAACTATATGAAACTAAAAAATTACATTATGGAAAATATCTTTACAAAGTAACTTTGTTTAATGATTTATCAACTATTTTCCGTATGGAGTTTCAGGGCGAAAATTTTAGTTTTGCAAGAGGTAAACTAGACGAATTACATCTTTCTTATCAAGAATGTAAAAAACTAGATCCAATGGTTGGACATATTCCTTGGCAAAAATACAATAGAGATTATGTTAGAGTTGATCATTTTTTTGATGCAATAAATTTGTATAGATTGTTAAAAAAATCCGACGATTATAAGTTACGTGTAGAACAAAGCACAGCAAATATATACACAAATAATAGAGAATTTGTCAAAACTCTTATAAACAGTCTAAAAACTGTAATAGAATTTTGGGAACCTGATCCTGAAAATATTGCAACTTTAACTAACCACAAAAATGTAATACTTGTGGATAAACCTCCAAAATACAAATACAAATTAACTTTTGGCAAAGAAAAAGGAAGCAGTGCATTAGCAAAGTGGATAGATAAAAATCCTAATTTAGCTAAAGCAGGTGAAATATTAAAACAAGATCTGTATAAAGAAGGTTATGTAAAAGGTCTTTATTTCTATGTAAAAGATGATAAAGCAATGGTGTTAGCACAGCTACTTGTAGGTGAAAATATACAAAGAGTAGACGAGCTCCTATATAATCCATAATAGATAAATACTATATTATCTAACGAAGGATTAACTATGGACCATTTTATCAGCGTTATATTTGCAAAACAATTAAATGAAAGCAAAAGAGACATTGTGTTAGACACAATGATTAACACTGCACGAGTAGGATTAACTGAAAGTTCAGTAGAATATGAATTATTTGAAAGCGAAGACAGCAGCACAGTGTTGAGATTGCCTTTGGCAAAACCAATCAAAGAAGCACATCAACAAGCATTTGTAGAAGCGTTAGCCAATAAATTGTTTGATAAAGGTCATACAAATTTTGAAATAGAATTAAGTGTTCTAAATGAAAACTTACTTAGAAAAGGTAGCAGAGGTGCAGATGTTAAAGCATTGCAAGCACAACTAGGTATGCCAGCAGCAGAACAAGATGGTATCTTTGGTCCAAAAACAGAACGTGCTGTGAGAAACTTTCAAACAAGCCAAGGATTACAAGTTGACGGTATTGTTGGTCCACAAACAAGAACTGCTATAGCAAATTCAGAAGCAGCAGGTGTAGCAACTAGAGATGCACCATATAATCCACAGGAAGTTCCACAAACACCTACACAACGTAGAACACAGCAACAAGCGCCTCAAACAGCAGCACCACAAACATCACCTCGTCCTCAAGCAAGACCTACACAAGGTATGCCAGATGAAAGTGATCCTACACAAACAGCAGGCGGTGATCCAGAAATTACAACAAGAGTGTTAGATAAAGACGGTAATGCAATAGAACCAATGCCAGTTGACGATTTAGCAAATATGGCTAATCAAGCAATCGATAGCGCAGGAGCAACACAACAACCAAGAGGAACAGGTGATGCTACAAGTGGAGCAACAGCACCAGGCGCTCAGGGTGATGGGTTAAGAGGAAGTGCAGCAGCAGCAACAGGTCCAGCACAAGGAACAACAGTAGCAGGTAGACCAAATGTTCCAGTAGGACAATTACCATCAGGACCAGGAGGTGATCAGCCATTACCAACTGGTAGAGGAATGGCTCAAGCAGATCTAGGACCTGCTCCCGGAACAGGTGGACAAAATCCAGCAGATGCTCAACCATACAGTAGTCCTACTGTAAACAATCAAACCACTGCTGCTATAGGCCAACAAGCAGATCAAACTATAGACACAACAGCAGGTGTTGATGTTAATGTAGGCACGCCAGGACAACAAGGTGGAGTTGATACACTAAGACAACAAAGAACTGACGCACAAAACAAAGCAGCAGATGACAAATTGGTTGCCTTAGCACAACAAGTGAAAGCAGCAAAAACCGCAGCAGAAAGAGAAAAAGCAGTTACAGCTCTTAGAGGGGCTGCTAACGCAGAAGTAGCTACGACAGACGATCCTACTACAAGTTCAGGCGATGGGTTTGATGTTAGCACACTTAAAATGGCACCAAAAGGACCTCAAGTAACAACAGCAGCTCAAGCGAATAGTATTTTTCAAAATCCAAATGCAACTGAAGAAGAAAGAAAAGCAGCACAAATGTTTTATGCAAAACAAAAAATACAAAATCAACAAGATAGATTTAATGATAGTGTAGAGCCTAGACCAAAAGGCGCATTTATGTTTCGTGAGCGTAACGAATGGGATGAATTATACAGTAGAACACACAATAAAGATGGTAGCCTAAAAGCAAAAACCAGTTTGATTGAAAGTAGAAAATATGACGAAGTAACATATCATGATGATGATCAATTCTATGAAGATTACGGTGTATTGTGGTATAATGATGACGATATAGTTGACGAAGCTGAATACCAAGGACGTAAAGTTAAACTAGGCAAGCCTATGAAAGGCGATGTTAAAAAGTTCAAAGTTTATGTTAAAAATCCAAAAGGAAATGTTGTAAAAGTCAACTTCGGTCAAAAAGGTGTAAAAATTAAAAAAGGCAATCCTGCAAGACGCAGAAGTTTCCGTGCTAGACACAACTGTGACAATCCAGGACCAAGACATAAGGCAAGATATTGGAGTTGTAGAAAATGGTAAAAATATTAGAATTTAATGATCTAGACATACCAAACGAAATACTACCAAAACCAGATTTTGATGTTCCAGCAGATTTACTTGTGTTCATGCGTAACGATCCTATGTTTTACAGAAAAAACTTTTTTCCTGCTGTAGAAGAATATAGGCAAAACAAAAAGAATACAGCACCTTTGGAAAACATGATAAACAACGGATTTGATCAATATTGTAAAAAGTTCAAAATAATGAACAACAAAGAAGATATATTCAACATTGGTGATGTAAAGCGTTTAGTTTCGGAAATTATTTCAGATGAAATGAAGGAACTTGACGAAGGTGTTATGGATTTTGTGCAAAATATAGGTAGTAGAATTATGCATGGCGCAAAAGATCCTTTTAAGGATTACATGAGATATGCAACCAAACGTCTAAATTACAAAACAGACAAACAATTACTATCTGATATGAGAAGACAATTTCCAAAAGCAGCCCCTGCAGATTTAGCAAGAGCTATAACACAAGCAAGGAAAGCGGCGGCATAGTGGACATTGCAGAATTACAGCATTTGGCAGGTATACGTAATAAGTTTACAGGATACACACCTTATACTATAGAAAACATGAGTATCACAGGCACGGAAAAAGCCAAAATTCAACGTAAGAAAAAAATACAACCAGGCACTGAAGAATGGTTCAAACTATGGTTTAGTCAACCTCATTTGACTGGAGAGAAACCTTATGAAGATAAGTGAATTATCAGAAGGCGTAGGACGCATTGTAAAAGGCGTTAATACTACAACAGATGTAGGTCCAAATCAAACCAGTATCGAAGCAGCAAAGTTTGGTAACAAAGTAGACAAAGACGGACGTCCTCCTGTTATGCGTAAAAACATAAAAGGCAGTAATACAAATGTTTTGTTCAATTTAGGAATGGCAGAAAGCTCAGAACCACGCTATACAGCACGTGAATGGGCAATCATGGAAGGTGGACATACACTAGAGGAACCACAACCAAAAAAGCCAGGCAGAATATTTACAGCATTAGAAAACTTTGCTGACGGTAAGAAAAAAGGCAAAAGCAGACCAGGGCGTGTAAAGCGTTCAGGTGCTAGTTGCAAAGGATCAGTAACCGATTTGCGCAAACGTGCAAAGAAGTATTCAGGTGAACGAGGGAGGATGTATCATTGGTGCGCAAACATGAAGGGCGGAAAGAAAAAATAGACTGGGCAGAAGAATACCCAGACGGTTATAGCAAAGAGTGGAGAGAACACGAAGTTAAGGAATGGAAAAAATTAGATCCAGATGGATATGCACATTATATAGATAAATACAAAGAACACGAAGCCAACAGAACAAGCACCAACGATAGAAACAAGTATTGGCAGGATTGGGCAAAAAGGAACAAGATATGAAACTAAGAGATATTATAAGCGAAGACAATTTTGGAATGACACCACAACAGCGTATGATGGGAAATATTGGTAGAATATTAATGGCTCAAGCTGAACAAGTCAAAGATGACGCACTTGCTAATACTATGGCTAAAGTTGGAAATGAGATGACAAACATGGGTGCTTTGTTCGGTCCTAATAGCCTAAAAGATTTAGAAAAGAAAACTGATGTTCCTGTTGCTGTAATACAAAAACTTATACAGTATGGTAAAAAAGTTCATGATGCTACAAAAGACATCAAAGCTGATCACAAAGACGGCGGACTTAATGATAACATAGAAGAAAAATCTAAGGGTCTGTATTACTACGTTAACAAAAACAAAAAGTCAGGTAAAAAACCTCGTCCAAAAGGTCACCCAGATGCACCTAGTGATCAAGATTGGAAAGATGCAGCAAAAACTGCAAAAGAAAATGTAGAAGAAACAACTAGTGCAGGTGGTGTAGCAGCAGTAGCTATGCCAATGGGCAATATGATATCTCGCACTGGAACTAAAAAGAAGAAGAAGTCCAAACGCTCTTAGATAAATAGTATAGTAATTACTATTTGGAGCATTATTATGACAGATAAAATAAAAGAAGGTTTGGCCGCATTAGCTGATGTAGCCGAGCGTGACCACGAAGTTCAAATGGCACGTAGCGACCTTTACAAAATTGCCAAGTATGCAATCAAACTTCATGAAATGATGAAAAACGTAAGTGAAGCAGAAGGCATTGAAGGATGGCAACAAGCAAAAATCACAAAAGCAGCAGATTACTTGGGTTCAGTTTATCACGCACTTGATTACGAAAACAAGTTTGAAAGTGTTCAAGTTCCTGCTAAAGCAAAAGTTAAAAGAAACAAGCCTGTACTAAGTGACAGTGAAATCAAATCATACAAAGGGAGTCTAGCAATGAAAATGGCAGAAATCACAGAATCAAAAGGCCTATGCCCAGACTGCGGTAACCCTAGTTACACAACATTACCAGAAGAAAAGCAAAAAGGTGTTGATGGCAAAGTATGCTGGAAAGGCTACAAGCGTATGGGCACAAAGAAAAAAGGCGGTAAAACTGTAGATAACTGTGTGAAAATGTAAGGAGAAAATCATGGCGTGTAATAAACCAAATTGTAAATGTGAAAACTGCAACTGCGGTAGCGACTGCAACTGCTAATGAAAGTTAAAGAAGTCATATCGGAAAAATGGAGTTCAAAATACAAGAAAAGTATTAACTGCTCTAATCCAAAAGGCTTCTCACAAAAGGCACATTGCGCTGGCAAAAAGAAAAGGAAAAAGTAATGGACTACAATGCACTACAACACAAACTGTTTGCTATGGATCCTACTGATCCAAGAGAAGATCTAGCAAAACTGAAAGCTCAAGCAGGTGGTAATGCTCCAGCACCTGAAGTAAAAGTTGACTATATTTCAGAAAGTGCAAGTGTGCCAGAAGGTTCATTACAGATGGATAGAAACTACAGTGTAAGTGACTTTGCTGCACTTGCTGGTGTAAGTGAAGGACAAAAAACAGGTAGTGCAGGTCAAGCAAAAGGCAAGGATCCTATGCCTAAAACAAGCACGCCTAGTGCTTCAGGAGAACAACCTCATCCATTAAAAGACAAACTAGTAGGCGAAGCTGAAGAAGATCGTATTTCAGCACTAGAACGCAGAATTGAAGCATTGGAAGCAATGCTTAGTGAACGTGAACTTACTAAACCAGAAGAAAAAGAAAAAGAACGTTTAGTCAAAGGTATGAAGAAAAACAAAAGTGATTTCAAAAAACGTTACGGCAAAGATGCAGATGCAGTAATGTATGCTACTGCTACAAAAAATGCAAAAGCAAATGCAAGTATAGATACAAGCGATATAAAGAATAGATTATACGATGCACTAAGTAAAAAAATGGGTGTATAAATGCGTGTTTTAGATATTATTAATGAAGGCCCGGTACATCCATTACAGACTGTATTTTCTGGAATAGGTGTTACTAATCCTATTGGGTGGAATAATCATAAACCTAATCAAGTAGTATCTTTGAAAAAAATATTAAAACAACACAAATTAGTTACTGGTAGAAATCAAGCTGGTAGAACCACAGGTGGTATGGCATGGACAGGTGACGAATCAGAAGAATGGACACCTGCATTAGATGCAGCGTTATCAGCATGGAAACGCAGCATAAATTTACAAATAGATCCAAACAATCCTAATAATCCTTTGGATTTAACTAACCCTCCTACACTTAGAGCTATTGATGTAAGATTCCTTCTAGCAAAATTAACCACTGAAGGATTTCTAGAAGCAAGTGCAGAAGGAGGTATGAAGCCTCAAAATATATTTACAAAAGGACCATTAGAAGGTATGACTTATGAAAAAGTTATACCAGGAACACGCGAAGATGCTGTAAACACATCAACTATGGTTGAAGCAGTTGGTCAAAGTGCATGGTGGAGAATCGCATCTGAAATACTAGAAAGAAAATTTTCTACTGAGGGTCAAAGCTGGTTACAAACAACACCAAAAAATGAACGTGGTAGAATGATATTAGAAGTTTATAATAAATTCTTCATGCAAAAAGGTATGCCTTTCCCAGATGAACTTTGGTTACAAAATGTAAATAGAGCTGCTGGTAATACAAAGGCAGTGTTTTTAGATGGCACAGAACAATCTATTGCTTTTACTCAAAAAATCACAGCAGAGCCAAAAGAATTATTTGATTACTATTCTTCTATGGCATTGAAATTATGGGAAAAAGATACAGCATTAGATGCAGAAGCCAAACAAGCAAGAACAGCAGCAGCAAATGCTCCCGTAACAGCTGAAACAATAGATGCAACTACAATGGTTGCACTAGCTCAAGACTTAGTTGATGCTTTAGACAATAAATTATCACGCAAACTTAACCCATTTGACTCAGGCGGATTTTTTAATGACGTAGATGCTGTTAGAGCTGTATTTGGAAAGTTGCGTACAGCAAAAGATTTTGATAACTTATCTTTAGAATATCAAAAACTTACAAGTGATACATTACATGAAGAATTAGTTGACGAATTAGATAAAGATGATTATGAAAACATTGTGATTTCTAAACTAATTGCAATTAGAAGAATTGCTCCCACTATGATATATAAATCAATACAGTTTGGTAGTGAAACCGAAATAAAAGTCACAGGGGATGATGGTAAAGTATACAAAATTGCAAATACAAAAGATGCCACAGATGATCATTATATAGTAAATTACAATGGATATGATGCAATTTTAGTTGACGAATTGTATAGGAAAGCAGTAGAACAAACAGGCGGCACTCTTCCAGATTTTGATAGACCTCCAGATAATGCTGCCATTGAAAGAGTCAAACCGTTGTTCATTCAAGCAATAAATCAATCTTTTCCAGAAATGGTTGCTTTTTATGTTAGAGCAGAACCATTTGATCAAGCTAGTGTTGATTTAGGCAATGCTAGACTAAATGGTATCTTAGATGATGCTGCTAGGTTGGGCGATGACGAGGATGCAATCAAAGCATATATCACTGAGCAAATTGGAAATGACAGAGAGTTTTTAATCGAAGGAAAAGATGGGGGAGAACCAGGAGCAAACATATACTTTGATCCTAAATATAGAGACGAAGGATTTGCTGACAGAGACTTTACAGTGCTTACAGCTGATGAAGATGTTGAGCTTAACATTACTGAAGAACAAATCAAATCAGCATTACTTAGCACAGATAAATTAGTGGTTAGAGAAGCAGTTGACGAGTTGTTACAAGATCCAGATGGTGCTACAAAGTACGAAAACATATATAGAGATGCATATGCTACTAGAACTTATTTAGATGAAATGGCAACATTTGGAAATGGTGAAGACGACATTCTACAAGTAATATCAGGTAGTACAACAAACAATACACCTATTAGTGATTTAGCACGAACATTTGGCATTGCTATTGCTGCACCTAGAGTGAGTGCTCAACTTTTCAAAAAATCTATTTTTGGTTTAGGCACAAAAGATGAAATAATTACAGATCTTATTAATGCCATACGTGACAGAAAAGATTATGAATTTATTGATGAAAGATATAGAGATTTACCTGGTGTAGATGATAGTTTGATTGATGATTTAGCAGGTGAACAATTTATTGGTTTATTTGGTTATGGTTATTACAAACAACTCGCTGATAAAATAGGCGATTCATCAAGACTTGATTTGATACGTGTAGAACTTCCTACTGATGTAATCGACAGACTAGAAGACGTACAAGCATCACCAAGTGAAGAAACAGTCAAAAAACTTAAACAAAAAATAGGTAGTGATATAAAATCAAACGAAGATCAACTTGAAATGATTATTGATAGGTTAACAGAAACATTAGATAACATTCAAGATCAATCTTCGCCAGAAGCTGTTATTTTAGGGCAATTAATAAGAGATTTATACGCGGATTTAGATAAGCTATAATGACCAAAATAAACATTCCTGTTGCACAATGGTATATTAGCCATACATGTAACCTATCCTGTAAAAACTGTTTGAGTTACAATAACTTCAACATAAGTGGACACGAGCGTTGGGCAGACAATGCAGACGATGTTGCACGTTGGGGAGAACTTGTAACTGTAAACGATTTCAGTATAATAGGTGGAGAGCCACTTGGTAATCCTGACTTAGATTTATGGGTAAAAGGTTTACACAAACATTTTGACACTAAAGAATTCAAAATTTGCACAAACGGTGTGCAGTTAGATCGTTGGGTTGATTATATTGCTAACTGGACAGGAATGGGTGTAATATTAGAAATACACACCAAAGACAAAAGTCATTTGTCAGACACATGGAAATTTCTTAATAGTGCCTTTACAAAAGATATACAATGGCATAAAGGCACAGAACATGATTGGATATGCACATACAATGACAAACCTGTTTGCTATCAAAGCATGGACAGCAGTTTTCTAACATGGGGAACAAAAGGGCGTAACGAGCAAGGCGAATACGAACTATTTGAGACCAATCCAAAACATACACATGCGCTGTGTCAATGGAATAATTGTCATTATTTTTTCCGTGGAGGATTATGGAAGTGCGGAACCATAGTTGGCGCACAGGAGTTTGTTAATAAATACCCTGTAAAACAAGATCACAAAAATAAAATTTTAGAATACACACCTGTTACTATAAGTGACA
>MDTC01278993.1_pt1 | contig 34053 bp, 18 predicted proteins | sample 811181 | NCBI WGS metagenome assembly MDTC01 (sample SAMN05326644, study PRJNA326480) | marine metagenome | isolation source: seawater | place: Pacific Ocean: North | collected 2011
CAAGGTAGAAGGCTGGCGAGCAGTGCGTCCAAAGAAACAATCGCTTCCAGAAAACTGGAATGTCTTACCAAGTAATCCTTGTGAAGGAACAATCGAATCCTATGAATTCAAAGAAGAGAAATCAAAACCTAAAGGGCGACTTAAGGAAGCCGGATTACTCCGATTGATGGAGCATGCTGGTAAACAAATCGATGATGAAACTCTTTCTGATGCAATGAAGGATAAGGGATTAGGAACTCCAGCTACACGAGCAGACACCATTGAAAAATTGGTTGACAGAGGATACATTCAACGTTCTCGAGGAGGAAGCATAAGCGCTACTGCACATGGAATTCGTATTATTGACGTCTTGAGAAAGATTCCTGTCGAATGGATTACATCACCAGAAATGACTGGGGAAATGGAATCTTCATTACTGCGTGTTCAACGCGGAGAAGAACCACGAGAGAATTACATGAATGCAGTGATTGAACAAACAACAGTCATGGTTGATAAAATTAAGAATCATGACCGTTCAGAATTATATGTCAATGAACCATCAATTGGCGGCTGCCTAAAGTGCGAAGCTAACATTGTTGAAACGACAATGACGTATCAATGTGAACTCAATGAAGGGAGAGACAAAGGTTGTTCATTCGTGTTTTGGAAGGATACCTCAGGTAGATGGTTTGACCATGTTACTGCAAAACGTCTTCTTGAAAAACGTCAACTTGAAGACCTTCATGGATTTTTCAATCGCTCAGGTGAACCATATACGGCTACTGTAAAGTTGACCGATGAAGGAAAGGTAGAATTTGTCGGTGGAGGGGAATCTTCTTCCGACGCATCTGATGAAGAAGTTTGTCCGTGCCCTGCGTGCGATCATGGAACGATTCGCATTGGTCAAACCATGTATGCCTGCGACCATGATGACTGTAAATTTAGAGGCGTTTCAAAAGAAATGTGCAAGCGACCAATTACTCCAGCAGAAGCAAAGGGAATTTTGACAAATGGTAAGTCTGGCTTGCTTGAAGATTTCATTTCAAAGAGAGGTCGGCCGTTCAAGGCGTTCCTTGTTCGCGACAATAATCGAATTAAATTTGAGTTCCCACCTCGAGAAGCAGCGGCTGATGCTACTAAATTCCCAGTCGTTGGAGGCGTCGTCGCCGTATGTCCCAAAACGAAGGTGAACATTGTCGAAACCGAAACGCATTACCAACCAGAAGAAGGTTCAACAGGTTGCTCAATTCAGATTTTAAGAGAAATATCAAAGCGAACAATAACACGAGAAGAGGCAAAAATTCTCATCGAGAAAAGAGAAGTCGGACCCTTTGATGATTTCATATCGAAGAAGACGAACAGGGAGTTTTCTGCGACACTCTACCTCAAGAAGAACGAATCGATTGGATATCGGTTTGCAAAGCGTTGAGAATGCATGATTAACGGTCCGAACAGAGCGAAGGTTGATGTTCAACGGTTTGCGGTGATGCACCATGAAGGGAACTGACTGGGACGTCATCATTGTCGGCGCAGGCCCAACTGGTGGTCGTGCAGCGACCCATCTCTCATCACTTGGTCATCGGGTTTTGATGCTTGAAGAGCACTCAGAAATCGGTCGGCCGTTTCAATGTGCAGGATTGGTAACTCCCAAAGCATTACACGAAGTGGGCCTTTATGATTCGATACTCGAAGAAGTCGATGGAGCACGTATTCATGGCCCGTCTGGAACGTTGGTCCCAGTAGGCACTGATGGAAAATTACGAACATACGTTGTTTGTAGAAAGAAATTCGATCAGGGAGTTGTTCAACAAGCAATGGAAGCAGGCGCTACATTGTGGCTTAATTCTCAACCCTTGTCTGCAGACAGTTCGGACGAACATGTATCGATTGAAGTCGATAAAAACGGGGTAAAAAGTAACTTAACGACAAAATTACTCATAGGATGCGATGGTGCTCACAGTTGGACACGTCGTCATTTCAAAATGGGCCGCCCGAAAGAAATGATGATTGGATTCCAAGCAGAAGTCTTAGGGTATGAAGGAAAGAATCGATGGCTTGACATGTATAGTGGTTCTGAAATCGCTCCAGGATTTTTTGCATGGGTAATTCCATCTGGTTTCGGCAGTCATAGAATTGGCGTTTGGTCGACTCCTCAACGCTTGAATGGAAGGAGTGTCGAGCAATGTTACGATGAGCTGCGTAACCATCCATTATGGAAAGACCGTTTTACCAGCACGAAAGAAATAGCAAGATTTTGCGGCCCCATTCCGAGTGGTATGGTGAGAAAAACTGTATCGAACCGAATTATGTTGCTTGGTGACGCTGCTGGCATGGCTAAGCCGACTACTGGTGGCGGCATTGGTCCTGGATTTAAACAAATCAAAGGCATTTTGCAACCGCTAAGTAAAGCAATTAGCGACGACAATCTCACTGAAAAATCTCTCAAAAAAATCACTACGAAACACTTTACAGCGATGAAAAAAGATCAAGACAAAGCCCGAGCCTTACGTAATTTGTTGGTCAGTGATGTCCCAGACAAGGAACTAGAAGCACACTTCACAAACTTCGCAAAACCCGAAGTTCTACAGTTGATCAATGAAATCGGTGATATCGAGAAGCCTGTACCCCTGGGGCTTGCGCTCTTGAAGAAAGTTCCAGCATTCCGTAAACTTGCATTGAAAGCAGGCACTCGACTCTTGTTTCGATAGGTTGTGATTCCATCCCAAAATTAGAATTGGAGCAGCGAATACGCTACCCACCCTTTGAATCGTATCGATTCATACCTGCAAGATTACCCCTTTCGTCGACGAAAAAAGTCCTCAAACAAGGTAAAAAAAGTGTTATCATTGAAGAACTTTCTACACGATCACCGAGCTTCCGATTGGGGAGTGATGATGATTGGTTGGTAGAACAACGCTATCTTTTGGATGGGGAGCCATTCGATGACACGAAGATAGAAAGGACAACCTTTTGGCTTGAAGATGGAAAGCGTCCTCGTGTCGTTAAACGACAGCGCAGAGGATGGTACCTCACCCCAAATCCCATCCATTCAATCGTGCGAAATTACATATCGGTAACGGTTGTCGTTTTGCTCATCACTCTAGGATATCTTTTCATTGAACCGATTTTGAGTTCCTTTGGCATACCAGGCATAGGCACCGGCACAATTCGAATAGGTCTACTTGACTATCCCGTCTTAGCCATCATCATTATTCCGCTGCTCTTTTCACCTCTTGCCTTACGAGTGGGAGCGAATCTGGCAGATCTTTTACAACAACGTAAATTTCTCAAATCTTCACCACAAAGTCCACTCATTGATATCATTGAACAACCCATAGCGGGCCAGCCACTGAAATTGAAAATACGTCTTCCAGAGGTTCGAAAAGAGTGGGGTGATATCAAGGTCAAGTGGAGAGTCGGTATTCTCCCCCCCGGCCGAGAGGAGATTTTCAGTGCATTGGGACGAGCAGATTCCAAGCAACCGCCTCCAGGACTCACAACCGAATTACCTCACCATTGGGAAATTGGACTTGATGATGGGACCGGCGGCGGCGAAGAAGCACCAATGGAACATCATGAAGTCAAAGGTGGACTGTTTTTACGGCCAATGCGAATAATGGAACATGGTGATGAGGCACCAATCTCAAGCGACATGATTGTCCTTCAAGCACCTCAGTCAAGTTGGCCTGGAACTGTTTCAACATCACTCATTCGGATTCATTGGGAGATAATCGTCCACATTGAAAGGGAAAAAAATGGCCCTCTCTTGTGGGTTCTTCCTTTGCCAGTAAGCCACTCCAAAAGCAGTACTTACATCGAATCATTGCCAGCCAATGATGGTCGGACCGAATCAAACACCGTGTGATTTATCCAACACATTCAAGTCTCGGCTGAGACCTCATTTCCTTATGCACAAACAGACATTAGCGGCTATCCTCCTCGCCGGTCTGCTGGTCCTTTCGGGTTGCTTGGGTTCTGTAGACACAGATGAAGAAGAACTGGTCGTTAGTGAAATTGATTCGAATGAGGTGAAGTTAGTTGCTTCATGGGGAGTTGTAACTGAATCTTTAGAACTTGATGGTACCCCTGCTCAGTTGTCAATACTCGTTGAAAATGAGGGCCAAAATTGGGATACTGAAATTATGATTATCACTCCACAGATTACACTTCTCACAAATTTTGAATGGGAAGCAACACCCCTTGGATATCAATTGTCTTTTATCCCTGAATCACTCGGTGAATACAGTGTACAGTTGAGATTCATACCAATAAATGGAGCCACATTTATCGAACCATTGCCGGATACTTTATCGCAAACCGTGACTGTTATTGCACCCGTTGAAGAGGCACCAGTTCTCGTTGCACCTGTCGCAATTACTCTTGAAGAGCCATCGTTAATATGGTTTGAAGGTAGTTTAGAACACAGTTCAATTTCAACATGCACTGTAAAGGTGACTTACCTCGGAAATGTCAAGGGGACTACAAGCTTCAATGACTTCGGAATGTGGTCAATTCTACTCGACTTTTCTGAAACCAATGAAAATTTCGAAATCATCACTGTTGCAGAATGTGGGCAATATGCCAGTATGAGCGACACTGTAACGACACAAGTAACACTTGAAAATACGGGCGAGGATGCAGATGGCGACGGGATTGTGGATGCTAATGACCGATGTCCCAATGGTTATGGTGCCGCTGAAGGGTGGTTATCGACACCTGCCAGCGACCAAGACAATGATGGGTGCCATGACCTCCAAGAAGACCTCGATGACGATAATGACGGAGTAATGGATGACTTTGATCGTTGTGGAACATCCTTTGGTTGGGTCAGTACACCCGATGCAGATTACGATTCTGATGGATGCCACGACACCGATGAAGATCTCGACGATGACAATGATGGGATACCAGATTCTGAAGATGCGTGCTCTTACGGATTTCTCAACTGGGCATCGAGCAGTTTCAGTGATTGGGATAGTGACGGTTGTTCAGATTTGGATGAAGACTTCGACGACGATAATGATGGATTAAACGATACTCAAGATGCTTGCCCGAAGGGTTTGACAAATTGGATTCGAGATGAGAATACTGACTATGATGGTGATGGTTGTGCTGATGCTGTCGAAGATGATGATGATGACAATGACGGTGTGTTCGACTTCAATGCAACGGGCTACACTCTTGATGAATGTCCCAAGACTCCGTTGAACGCTTCTCAAGTCGATGAAGTTGGATGCTCGGCTACGCAAAGGGATTCCGATGAAGATGGTGTCAACGACGCTATCGATCAATGTCCTGGAACACCTGAATCTCTTGCAGTCAACGTATTTGGATGCGCAGACTTGGATGACGATGGCGTTTATGCAAACGTCGACATATGCCCGAATTCTCCTGAGAAATGGACCATTGATGCTCAAGGCTGTGCCGTTGTTCAAAATCCTGTCACTTGGAAAAGCGGTGGTTCTGTTACCGGTCCAATGCAAATTGTGCCTCACTTTTCAGTACCAACACTCGATGGCACATTTTACTTCCAACAAGAATGGACAGGGCATGATGTTTACTACTTTTTATTCAAATACACCGACTCAAGTGGCAATTCAAACTCAGGAACATGGGGGCAAAGCCCTGGACCGTTCATACGAGGATTGCCGGATAATGTGCACCTGTTTTTCGGTTCATTTGATTCAAGCTATCATACAGACATAGTAAACAGAAAAGCAGCAGTTGAAAACGCTCTCAATCCAAGTGAAGAGGAAGAATGGGATGGAAGAATCCACTACATTGACCAACGGGCAAACAGTATTTCCGGTGGACTTGGCCAAATGATTTCCAGTTTCAATTCGCCATTTTACATGGGAATCGATCGATTCCAAATGGCCCGTGAAACCGGCTCTCTTTACGCTTGGACTACTTCCAGCAACGACCCGAAGCATCTCATTCATGAGCCACATCAATGGAATGCCGAGTTCCCGGTCGAAATACGTAGGCAAGATTCTGCAATACAAGAAATCACAGCACTTGATTTCTACCGCCACACAGGCGGCTGGGGAGGCGGCTTTACGAGTACCACTACCGCAGTATTTCCAAGTAATCTGACGGATTATGATACCCTCGAAGTGTATCATGAGCATGCCTGCGATGAACGCTCTAACCGACATCAAAAGAGTGATGGTTCAACGGGAGGTTGCCATGAATGGGACTATGAGGCAAACCTTCGAATCTGTGAAAGGGATAATGCATCAGCATGTGGGACTGAATTCATGCGATGGATCACAACATATGGGCGAGAAGGAAAGTGGCTAACCGACATTTCTCCTTACCTCTTCATGCTTGATAATGACGATAATCGGACATTCAAATATCGAGGAGCCAACAAGGGCGATCTTACGGTCACATTTTTGTTGAGCAACTGGGGCAGTGGCTTGCGAGGTCAAGCAGCTGATTTTGCTTTCACAGGTGGGCAATTTGATGGCACATATAACAATCTTTCAAAGTATACCCGTGACCTCAATTTTACCGTACCTTCATGGGCAGATAAGGTCGAAATTGTTGCAACGATAACGGGACACGGTTTTGGTCAGGATAACGCGAACTGCGCAGAATTCTGTGACCATCAACACCACTACTATCTCAACGGATTTACCACCTATGAGTGGCACCCTATCGTCTCCTCAAGCGAAGGATGCGAAAATGAAGTTCAAAATGGCGTTGTTGCGAATCAATTTGGCTCATGGCCATTTGGTAGAGCTGGCTGGTGTGCGGGACAAGATGTCAAACAGTGGACCTATGATATCACAAGTTGGAGCGATATGAATGGTGGAGTGAACCACCTCACCTATCGTGGCCTCATGAATGGGCAAGAATACGTCCCATCTGATGGAATTGGTAATGGACAGAGAAACATTCACGCAGAAATCTGGGTCGTTTACTACAACGCAACAACGTGAATTTCCTAGTGTTCAATACTGTAGAGGCGGAGGAGACGCAAGAACTTCGGGTGCAGTTCCTTTCATCGGAGTCTCGAGTAAAACATAGTCGCTGTCACGCCGTTGAGGTGTAAAACCAGCACGAAGAATAACATCTTGCAATTCACGTTCTGATGCTTGGAATTTGGTCGTACCTGATGCTGAAACAACATTTTCCTCCATCATTGTTGAACCAACATCATTCGCCCCGCCAAATAATGCTAGTTGGGCTGTTTTGATTCCCATCGTTGGCCACGAAGACTGAATGTTTGGAATACTGTCAAGGAAAAGTCGGGATACAGCAACATGTCGGAGGTATTCCGATGAACCCGAACCCAATTCAACCTTGTTTTGTCCACGATTACGGCGTCCAAAACTGTTGACTTCAAGTTGAACCGGCCAGGCAATAAAAGATGTAAACCCAGAAGAATGGTTCTTCAGAGAACGGTCCTGCAACTCACGAATTCGCCGCATGTGCTCGACCCGCTGGGCAAAAGTTTCACCGAAGCCAATTACATTTGTAGCACTGGTTGTGAGGCCGAGAGATTGTGCCTCTTCCATCACACGAAGCCAATTAAGCGGTGAACCTTTTTTCGGAGATACATCCTTCCGAACATCTTCTACAAGCATCTCAGCCCCACCGCCTGGCAAACCATGCATTCCAGCGTCTTTGAGACGTCTTAGCACTTCAAGTGTGGTAAGTTGACTCACTTCTGCTATTCCCTCAATTTCAATTGGGCTAAAGCAGTCGATGTCGATACTTGGGTGACGTGTGCAAAGTTCTCTGATCAAATCTTCATACCATTCAAAATCCAATTCGGGATTGACTCCCCCTTGCATAAGTATTCGAACACCATCAATCTCCTCGAGTTCACGAATACGTTCAGAAATTTCATCGGTTGTTTGAGTATACGTCTCTTCGTGACCCGGTGGACGATAAAAAGAACAAAACTGACAATTGATGGTGCAAATATTCGTGTAATTGATATTTCGATCAATCAAATAAGTCACCCTTTGCGAGCCATGCATGGCATTGCGCCTTTGATGAGCTGCACTCATTAATTGGTGCAACGGTGCGTTTGTGTACAATTCAATTGCTTCAAGTTCAGAAAGACGAAATTCAAGTGATCTATCGGCCTGCCAAAATGACTGGCGTTCGAGAATCGATGACCAATCCATTGTGAGACCTCAGAATGCTTTTCCAGTTATTGCTTCAATTTCCTCGATCGTCTTTGGACAGGCTGATGTGAGAACATCGGGCTCACCAGAGGTGACCAAAACATCATCTTCAATTCGAATCCCAATATTTGCATACCTTTCAGGGCATTCTACATCAGGTCGCCATGCTCCAAAATACAGACCAGGTTCTACAGTCAAACACATCCCCTCTTCAAGAATGCGGGGCTCCCCATTCGGCTTGTATATTCCAACGTCATGGACATCAAGACCAATCCAATGGCTCGTATTGTGCATATACCATTTACGGAGTTCGCCGTTTTCAGGGTCAAGCGCTTGTTCTAGAGTCTGCTCAATGATGCCGAGTCGAATCAAGCCCTCTGCGAGAACCTTCCGAGCAGCCTCATGAGGTGCAGTGTATGGTTGACCTACACGACAGCAATCAATTGCAGCCAGTTGAGCGTCTAAGACAACTTGGTAAATTTCTTTTTGGGGTTCTGTAAATTTGCCGTTAATTGGCCAAGAACGTGTGATGTCTGCTGCATACCCTCTGTATTCGGCACCAGCATCAATCAAGATAACTTCCCCATCTTCACAAACATCGTCATTCACTTTGTAATGAAGAACTGTAGCATTGTCACCACATCCGACAATTGACGGATAAGCCCAACCAGATGTTCCTGCATAGACAAAGAAACCTTCAATCGTTGATTGGAACTGATATTCCATTCGGCCAGGTTTCGAGTGGCGCATGGCAGCGATATGAGCATAACTGCTGACGTCAGAGGCGAAACGCATCTGCTCGATTTCAGCATTTGATTTCCGCAAACGAAGCTCAGCAATTCGAGCACTTGGGTCTTCGAGTGAAACAGGGCCGGTTCCAAAGTGTTGTCTTGCTCTGTCTCGTCGGTCAATAGCAAGGCGAATCAAATCATCAACATCACTGCGAACACCTGTTCGCATGAGGATGCGATGCGATTCATCAACATATGAAGCTAATATTTGATGCATGTCGTCAACAGAGTGGGCCTCGTCAATCGCCCAATCTGCTACAGCACCTTCAACACCCGGACGACGACCTTCCCAAATTTCTTTTAGGGTGTCTTTCGGTTGGACAAAGAGGGTGGAAATCCATGAACCTTCAACGCAGCGCAGCGTGAAAACTGCTTCTGGTTCTAACCAGCCAGTAAAATAGAGCATGTCGCTCATTGTCCGGTATGGATAATGAACATCATTGGAATGTGTTGCCTCTTCAGCAGAACATAAAATCAAAAGGTCATTCGGCCTTAACTGAGAAGTGATTCTGTCTTGACGTGCCTTGAACTCATCGAGTGAAATAGCGACAGGCTCGGGGCCAATGTGACGCATCGCTGCTTCGTTCATGTTTAAGCCAAGGGTTCTACAGTATTCAATAATTGCATTGTAATCAATACAATTTACGGCCGTTACTATGGCTTGTCATCCGATGAATCGTTTCCAGATACCCACTTTGGAACAACTGTTTTCCGGGGCTTCTTACGAGAAGAAAAGGCTATCAAACCAAATATAGCAAGAAAAAGAAGAATCCCAGACTGTAAAAGGAAGCGTGTTTCAGAACTGATTGCAGATGAGTCATCAATCGAATTAATCATGACTTGGAACGCGAGTTCACTGGTAGCACCGTTGTCATCTTCAACTACGAGAAGGATATCATATTCTCCTGGCTTTGTAAAGTCACTTGAATCGAGCATCTTTTTTCCAGTAACAAGTGTGTTGCCGTTCACATACCAAGTATGCAGCAAATCATCTACATCGTTATGTGTGTCTGAAGTTTTACTGCTGTTGAGTGTCCAGTTTTCTCCAACCGAAAGCGAGATTGTTGCATCGTTGGTGACGACAAAGGAATCAAGTTCAACCTTGATAATTGGTTGAACATTTAACACGGAAAAATCAACCGAGGAATGTGATAACCATCCGGCAGTATCACGGACTAAGAGTTCAACAGACCAAATACCCGGCATATCAGGATTCAAAGTAATCAAAGATTCAGATAACTGCTCATCAACAGTAAGTGCCCGACGTGATTCATCCGGAAGAACGAGCGTCCATGTGAGGATATTCTGGGCACCAACATATCCATCATCAACAGATGCAGAAAAGGAAACTGGATTACTCTCAAAGACAATAATTTGCGCCTGCGAATTCGAAGTGCCAGCGTCACTCTGCGCACCATTCACATCGCATGACAATGTAACTGAAGGAAGATTTTGGTCAACCAATATCATAAAATGTTCAGTGTTTGAAGTTCTCAGCAGAGCGTCCGACACTGTGATGTTCAACAACCAAAACCCATCACTTAAGTCTGCGCTGTTTCGATCGATTTCAACAGTAATCTGCTCTTGATTTGAACTGGCGTTAAAATTGAAAAAATCAATCATTTCAGTGAGGCAAAAACCGTTAGGTGCTGGACAAATGCCCAGTTTCACAAATGATTCTTGGTTGGAATTTTGCGGCATGACAACAGGAACATCAATACTCAAGTTCGATTGAGAAAGATGGAAAAGAGGTTTTTCATGTAAGAGACCGTTCATTGATGAGAAAAAAGGAAGAATATGAGGTTGATGATTGATTTGACCCAAGTAAACGATTCGAGATACAAGAGGTGGATGGTTTAAATCTGAACTGAAAATATGAAGGATGCATGTGCAATCATGTGCTGATACGTTGACTTCGATTTCCCATTCCCATAGGCTGTCTGCGACAGCAACAACACTGGTAAATTTACCAGATTCAAGAGCTGGTGCACCCTTTTCAATCGATGAAATAACCCAATTGTAATCAGAAAGTGGGGCAGTTGAACTGCCGTTAAAGTACAGCACATCATCGAATGTCAAACCATTATCTTGGGAGATGATGAATCCATGCGACTGAGAATTTGGGTGTTGAGCAGAGGAGAGTGGAGTTACTAAAATGGGAGAGATTATGCAAAAAATCAACAGTGTGATGCAACACTTGCTACCTCCCATAGAATCAACTCCGCAACCACCAAACATGAATGTTCGGCCAATATGTGCCGTCGGGCGTCACTTACTGGGCGAAAGGATCGCACAGTTCACCTTGTCCAGGGAAACTGGTTGGGTTTCTTGGATTGGTATCCCACTTGAATTCACAATAGTTCACGTGGCCATCACCATCAGTGTCAATCATACGGTCTGCAGGATCATCAGGGTCAAATTGGAAGTGATATTCCCACCCGGTAGCCATTCCATCATCGTCATGATCTTGGTAATAGACCTCAGGGCCATCGTTCCAGCCATCGCCATCAGTATCGTTGGTAATAGGGTTCGTACCGTTTTCCTTTTCCTCGAAATTGGTATAATTTTCAAGGTTGTCGTAGAATTTTTTACCATCGGGTGTGTCAGGGTCGATGTTACAATCGGAGTTGGTAGAATCATTGTATCCTGAGCAATACTTTTTGATAAGTCCAGTACGGTTCAATCCATCTTTATCCGGGTCTTCTTCACCATCCATGATGCCATCAAGGTCACTGTCTGGCATTGATGGGTCCATCACGCCACGAGCACCGTATGCATCGATAGAGCCGTTGTCAACAAGTCCACTTTCAAGTGCTAATCCGGAGTAGTAAACTTCCCATCCATCTGGTAAATTATCACCGTCTGTGTCGTCATCAACTGGATTCGTGTTCCATTTATCTGGAGCCTCTGCACCGTTAGCAAGAGAATCGTTATCGATATCGAAAGTATCATCTTTCAAAGAGTCGAGTGAAGGGTCAAGTGCCCATCTTCCGTTACAATTACAGAAGTCATTCAACGGGACAACGAACCCAGTTAAATTCATTTCAGCAACGCTGAACTTCTTCTCATTTACGAATCCACCAAGATTATTTTGCCAAACATAGCCACCGGCTTCCATTGAACAATCATTGTTCTGAGAAGGTACACATCCAGGACGTTGCCAAGAAGAGGTTGCCACCCATAGGCTGTGTGAATTGGTGTTATCTTCAGCTGATTTGACCTGCATTTCCCAACCATCAAGCATTCCATCAGAATCCGTATCATTCAACAGAGGGTTGGTAGGGTTTTGGAAAGGTCGAGGAACGAAGAGAACTTCATTTCCGTCGACTAAACTATCATTGTCAGTATCTGAGTTGTTCGCATGTGTGAGGAAATTATCTTTTCCTGCAATGACTTCCTCTCCATCTTCCAGTCCATCGTTGTCTGTATCAAACATACACGGACTTGTGAAGTAAGCCACTCCTTCCCATGAATATCCAGTTAGAGCCTCGATTTGGTCAAGTTCACCATCTCCATCAGTGTCGGGGTTCGAGGCATTGGAACCGCTAGCACAGGTATTGGCAAATTCATCATAATCCGACAAGCCATCTTCATCAGTATCGAACAATCCAGGATCAGAAGTGACCCAGGTTTTGATAACACCATTGTTTACAACCAAGATTTCCCAACCCATTACTTCAATTCCATCCAAAAGACCATCTCCATCAGTGTCAGGATTAAGCGGGTCAGTTGACCTACCGTCAATGATACCATCGCCATCTCGGTCACGAGCGTTGTATTCCATCAGATTTGTGAATTGTTCTTCGGGTTCAACAACTTCCATCCATTGAAACAATCTTGATTCAACAGCTTGTCCAACAGCGACATTGATTTGGTAGACATAACCGGATACGGGGGCAAGCATTGCGATTGTTTGCTTTTGACCACCAGCGAGGGTGATTTGTCCACGAGCAACAGTTGCATTTGCTTCAACCCATTGGTCCTTGATGACATCTATCCCAATGACGATGGTTGTTGAGTCCAGTGTGGTGTAAAACACACCACCATCTCCATCAACATCCCAACCATCATGGTCAGGATCCAGATTTCCGTTAGCACCATCGCGTGGGTGAAGTCCGTTTGTTGATTCCCAACCATCTGGCATTCCGTCGATATCGGTGTCAAGTCGCCAAGGGGAAGTAAAGTTGGTAGGTCCAAAGAGATTAGCAACTTGGTATTCTTCGAAATTGTTGAGGCCATCTTCGTCCCAGTCTCCATAGCCGTCAGAAGCATTCGCTGGGTTCAAAACCATTGAAGCATCGTTCTGGGGGTGGTCGTTAACATTAGAATAACAAAATTCGAATCCATCGGGCATACCGTCACCATCGGTGTCCCAATCCGAAGGACCGTTGAGTAGGCCATCGTTGTCCATGTCCATCAAGAACCATGAATTTTCGACACCAGCAAATGGTGATTCACGGACAATTGGGTCGAGGAGTGGAACGTTACAGTTTTCTCCAACTCCAGTAAGGAGCGTTGCTGTCAAATTACCAATTTCGACGATGTCGTCAAGCAAATCCATGTCGGAGTCACGTGCATCAGGATTGGTTCCATATGTTTCTTCAAGGAAATTCGGAAGACCGTCTTCATCGGTATCTAGAACCATGTCGCAAGAATACGAACCGAGAGCATTTGCAAGTTCATCCCAAGAAGGCAAGGCATCATCCGAATCATAAAATGTGGTTAATGTATCAACCATCGCTTGGTCAAGTAAGAGGCAGTCCCAGTTCCCATTGAGTGGATTGAACAAGGTGACATCTCCACCTGGAGTTTGAACAGTTTGTGTATACATTGATTCCCAGCGATCGTTGAGTCCGTCATTGTCAGAGTCTGAGCGTTGTGGGTCGGTCCCCAATTCTTGCTCTTGTTGATTTGTGAGTCCATCGTTATCTGGGTCACCATTCGGGCCTTGCTCCGGGTCTGGCCAAGAATCGGTTTCATTTTCGATACTTGCATCGTCGGTTTCCTCAGCCTGTGATGGGTCGTTGAGGAGATCTTCAGACTCACCATTATCAAGCGGGTTAAGTCCGTGGTCGACTTCCCAACCGTCACTCATCCCGTCAAAATCCGTATCGGCTAACTGAGGGTCTGTTCCATATTGAGTTGATTCAAGTAAATCTGAAAGACCATCTCCATCAGTGTCTGTTGCAGCGCTAATAGAGGTTCCTGAGCCGATTAAATCCTCTTCAGCAGCACTTTCAAAACCACCAATTGATTCACTGGTTTGAAAATACCCAGAAAACCCTACAAAAAGTGAGCCAAAAATCAACGTTGAGATGATTGCAGCGTAGGCCATTTGGTTGTGACTAAGAGACATTTTGAACACCATGCACATCTGTGCAAAATTAGCGACTTAGTGTTTCGGTTATAGACCTTAACTATCGATGTGTTACAGTATATATTCAAGATATTGAGACTTAAGACGGAATTTGTCAACCAGTATAGGCTAAAAATGACGTGATTTGAACAGACCAATTACCGTTTTTCATCACCATTTTTACTTTCGCCTTTCTACCGATTCCTCGTTGCCAAAATGCGACTAAAAAGCCGGTGGTTATAGGTAAAAGCGGTGATGGGAGAAGTTCAAATTCAACCCCACCTTGGTCATCAAGAGCATGAACACTCGCAAATGAACCAAAACCCAAGGGCTTCAAATATGCTTCAACCAATTGATTCCAACTGTTCAAATCTTGAATGTAAATTGGTCGTTCGCTCTGTGAAACAACGTCATTCATCGCAAGAGATGTAAGGATGAGAGAAGCAACATGAGCGGGATTGAATTGTTCCGGAAATTCCCAATGTTCGAGTAATTCAGGTGACAATTGAAGACCTTGCATGTTCACAGACTCAAATAATCTACTCAAAACACCGATGGGTAGGAAAAAACACTGCTCACCTGCATGAGACCATCCATGTTCATTGGCTTGGAAGTCAAGGGAAATAGGATGCTGTTGTTGAGAGGAAACAACCCGTGAGTTTGAATCCCAATCAAAAATCGGTGGCTGAGGGGCTGGAGATATTGAGCGAAGGTCTGCATCAGTATCCAATTGAATCTGAACATTCGAAATTTGGCGCCACTGAACCTTGAGTCGATGTGATTTGACTGCCTCGAGGGTGGCAAGAGCAAAACCGCTGCACAAAGGTGCAACAACATGCGAAAATGCTGTTTGATTGGATACGGAAAATTGACCCCACCCCATTTGCTTCCATCGTTGATTCAAAATTGATTTGATTCGTTTTTTCTTCATCAACCATCCGATATCGAAAAGTGATGATTCATTCAGGAAGTACTCTTCTTGATCGGTTGCTGCATTCATTAGTTTTCGTCCAAGTGGAACCCCCGCATGCGATTCAAAAGCTAACCACCATCGATGAAAATCCGTGACCCTCCATACTGAGAACGAGTGACCAAATGAATCACGTATCGAACCATCACCCATGCAGGTGAATTCTTTCTGAATCGATGCTAAAATTTGTGTTGAAGAGTTTGGTTCATCTTCGCTTGACATTTTACTGCCTCAAAAAGGGTAACCAGTAATGTTTTCATCGTTGAAGCAATATCGAATGGTCTGGAAATTGGACTTAAGTTGAGCGACGTCCTTCTTTACCATTTTTGTATCTTCCAAATTCAGAAGAACTCGCGCATAAAGTTTGGCGACTTCCTGCATCTCAAGAGTACCCATCCCTACACGAGTTAATTCTTGAACACCAAGTCGAAGACCGGATGGAGTCATTGCTTTGGTATCGCCGGGAAGCATGTTCATGTTGGTAATAATTCCAGCCTCTTCAAGTAAGGAAGCAGCTTTTGCTCCCGCACCTGAATCAGTTTCACCATGGCGAGTCAACACTTGGTGGGATGCAGTATAGTTACGAGATTCGGCAAGAACATCAAAACCTTCAGCTGCCATTGCAGAACCAAATGCTCGGGCATTCGTAACTATGTCATGCGCATAGGCAGAACCGTATTCTTCAAATTCAGCCAAAGCAACTACTTTTCCAGCTACGTGATGGAGGTGATAAGAAGAGCAGACGCCAGGGAATATAGCGGTATTCAGTTTACGTTGAAATGACGGATCTTCACTGGATGAGAGAAGGAAACCGCCTTGTGGGCCAGGGAAGGTTTTGTGAGAAGAACCCGTCATGAGATCTGCACCTTCACGCAATGGATCTTGGAAACACCCACCAGCGATTAATCCCAAAACATGTGCACCATCATACATTACAGAAGCACCGACTTCGTGTGCAGCATCTGCAATTTCACGAAGTGGAGTTGGGAAAAGGAAAACCGATTGACCAACAAGAGCGACCTTCGGTTTGAGCTCTCGAATGAGTGCACACGCTCCATCGACATCAGGTTCCATTCGTTCTTCGTCCCAAGGGTATGTTGAAAGATCGAGGTCTCGTAAACCGACCGCCCCCATACGAGCATGTGAGATGTGACCTCCGTCAGCGGTTGATACCGCAGTTATTTGGTCGCCTGGCTTAGCCAGTGCCTTCAAAGCCGCAATATTGGATACGGTTCCCGAGATCGATTGAATATTTGCAAATGGGGCATTGAACACTTTTTGAGCCAGTTCAATACCAAGACTTTCGATTGTGTCAAAATCATCACACCCCTGATAATATCGCTTCCCAGGCAAACCTTCAGCATATCGGCCATGGAGGTCACTTGCAACAATCTTTTGCACCATTGGTGATACAATGTTTTCAGAAGCAATCATGCCAAGCCCATTTCGATACAAATCACCACTTGAAGCGGTTGCATCAAGTACTGTTTGTGCTTTTGTAAGAGTCGTTTGGCTCGGAGACCAAGTCCCACGTTCGCGCTGCATGAACCGTGTTTGTGGAGTCGGTCTTTGAAGTAATTGATAGCAAACAATGGTCAATTAAAAGAAAGAAAATCATCATCCTCATCATTGCTTGCGTCACGTAGAGTTGATGGACGGACGTTCGGACCCGGTCTTTTACTTCCAACCTTAATCGAAGAATTGGATACCTGTTGACGATTTGCACGCTCGGAAATCCGAGTGTTTGTAGGAATCCCTCTGCTGTCGAGATTAATTTCAGATACCGGCCGATTCCTCGATTTACTGAAGCCAGTGCGAGCTGATTTTTTACCGGTTTTCTTCTGAATATATTGCGGCCGACCCCGATAAGCAACTGCACCGATGAGACGTTCAAGAGCCGGAACGTCAGCACCGTCTTCTTTTGGACGCTTTAACCACCAGCCTTCACCGAGTGGTTGCAGTCGAGGTGGGCGGGATTTTGACATCGCCTTTGACTGGCGCTTCAATCGGGCTTTGACCGACTTTTCCGAATCACGTGGGAGTCGTTCAGTCATCCATCCGGGCAGCCCAACATCGAGAACAACACCATTAACGGTAACCAACATCCCAGAGAGCAGTAAATGGGTGCCTACAGGGATATTTGCTCTTTCAGGTTGGACTTTGAATCTTTTCATTCTTTTTGAATATGCAATCAAAGCCTTTTGATCTCTGTGACGAATTACACGTTGTTGCTGTCGATTGAAACGTTTACCTCCAAACTGGAGCATAAACAAGGTTGCAACGACTACAATTCCTTGGCCTTGGCCGACTTCCTGAGATACATAGATACCCAAAACAATCCAGGTTGGAATGAGAACAAGAAGATGGAAAATTGTATTCAGTAAACTCGCACGATAAATTGGTGGCATACCTCTACGAGCAGCTTCATGAGAGGCAACGAGAATGTTTGCATTGATTGCTTCATCTAGACCTCCTCGCACCATCAAACCAGCAACGGCATTGACCGGTGCCGAATTGATCCACTTGCGCATTTTCTTTCCTTCACCAACTGCGAGGGCTACTTCCATCTCTTCTTCATCAACCACTTGTCCAAGAATACTGCTTAGGGCTAAGACTCTTGGGTCTTGGGGGTCGCTTTCTTTGAGTTCAGTTAAAATTGAACGAGCGCTGTGCCAATCTCCTTTGTCGATGAGACAGAGTGATGCAGCAATTCGAGGACGGACCCCTGTTGGTTCATCACGAATCAACTTCAAAGAAAGTTCGAGGGCATCATCATGTTTCCGTTGTGCTCTCATCAACGAAATCATCGAGAGTTGAGCAACTCTTGTCAATCGGTCTTGATGTATCGAATCATCGTTTGGGGAAGGTTGCCATCCACGTAACATTCGCATTAAGCCTTGAAGGTGGTCGATGCACGAATTATTTTCCCAGTCCCAAAAGTCATCGTCAGTAACCATACCCTGCCAAGGGTCGAGCCATTCACAAACGAATGCTAACAATTCAGGTTCGTCATACCCTTCTGGCTGTTGCAATCCATGCAGTGCCTCACGTGCAGCATCTAATCTTCGAGAAGCCATGTATCCAACGGCGACAATCATACGAGCAACGTCATCTTCCCCACCTGCTTGGGCAAGGACTTTGCGTGCTTCTTCTATTGCTTTAGGCCAAAGGCCGCGAAGGGCGAGTTCCCACATGTGGGCACGTGCTTTTTCGTGGCGAACAAGGGCCGAATCACCCTCAATTGAACGGCGTTGAAATTGGATAAGCCCGTCAAGGTCTTCCCGTATTGCAGCCTCATCCACCAACTCTCGCATCCAATCACCACCTGCGAACTTGACCGCACCTTCTCGACGTTCATCCGGATTCAAATCAAATCGCAGTTTAAGTAAAGGAGAATACCGAATGATTGAGAGTAACCAGGTGAATAAAAATACAGCCTGACCGAATGCGATAAACATCCATGTTGTCAACAATCGATTTCCTTCATCAAATCCGTTCCGCTCAAGCACATCTGTAAAAGGCATCAAATCGCCAAATTCTTTGTAACAAACCAGAACTAAGAGAAGGACGGTATATCCCGAAAATCCCGCAAAGGCAAAGGTAAGTTGTCGGGTCTGTGCCTTGACTTCGGTTCGAATCTCACGAGGGGAATCAAGTGTTACACCAAAAAGTCCACCAAATGTTTGTCCGCCAAGAATGAGGTTTCGAGTCAATTCAAATATGAAAGCGAGACCAACAATTGCGATATTGAGGGAAAGATAGAGCGACAAGAATTGAGGAAGAGCCTTGATGAATTGCCAATGGAAGAGTAATTCTGAGATGATGTCAATTCTTTGGTAAATTGAATGGCCAATGATTCCACCAAAATTGAGGACTTCTTCGGCATTCGCAGGCTTGTTGAACAGGACATAAAATACAGTGACAATTCCGTTCAATGCTGTTAAAGGCATTGTGATTAGGAACAAAACCAGGATAAGTGAAAACAGCCGATTAAAGAAACGAGGTTTATCGGGATCAATTGGGTTTGGTTTCCCGTTTGATGTCCGCCATTTGTTGATGATAAGCATGTTCCAAGAAGCACCCATGATTCGACCATAAGCCATTATTGTGGGTGACATAAATGTAAGCATCCCTGCAGCGAGCCAGACCGGAGAAAGCGTGTTTTGCGGGCTGCTTTGAATCCCGTACAACAAAGTTGCAATAGTTGCACCAATGAGTAAAGATATGGTAAGAATTCTTCGAACGAAATTGGTTATTTTGTTTACTCTTGATTTTTCGCCACCCTTACCAAGAAGTTGAGCATTCAATGTTTCCCACGGAGACATTAGAACAGGTATTGCAATAAGGAAACCTGCAGCAAGTAAACTCGCTTCAAAGTAGATTTCAGGGACAAATAGCAATTCCATGATAAGAATAAGAATTCCAGTCATACCCATCATGTAAAGGCCAATACCGTATCCAACGGTTCCTTGTTTGAGAAGGATACGAGCATCTGAAACACTGCCTGTGATTTTGTGAACTTCATAGAGATCATCATCAATCTCAAAAGCGACCTGAAGGTTTGCCAACTGATTTGGAATGAATATTTTCCATACTGGAATCGCAATGGCGAACGCAATCAGTATCGGTAGGAGTGAATTCAGACTAAACTGATCCATTTGTTCAATTTGATTCGCCGAAGCAGGTTGGACTAAAAAAAACGCCATTAGGGAGGACCAAATCAACACACGGAACCGAAGACCCGTCTTGCCCATGAAATACTCGGTGTCACACTAAGACATCAAGGCATCGCCGAAAAACTCATTCAATTATCACGATGTCGAAGCAAAAAAGCCTCTATTCGATTAAATGCATCATTCAATACATCGATATTTGGCAAATAAACGATTCGAAAGTGCCCTTTACCTAAACTCGGGGAAAAACCACTGCCATGTACGACTAAAACATGCTCTTCATGCAACAAATCAAGAACAAATTGCTTATCGTTATCAGCCCACTTTGGGTCCGTTAGTCGAACAAACATGTAGAATGCACCACCAGAGGATTGCACTTCAAGCCCATCTATTTCAGAAATCCTCTGTATGCATGCGTCTCTTTGAGCGAGAACTTTATCTGAATATCCACGCATCCATGAGCGGTCTGATTCAAGACCTGCTAAATATCCGATTTGGGCAGGTGTTGAGGCACACAAACGTGAGCGAAGCATCCGCTCAATTCCATCTCGAACATTCAATAGTCTACGTGTCGGATCATGAATTGCCATGTATCCAATTCTCCAGCCAGGAGCATAGTAGACTTTTGACACGCCGTTCAATGAAAAAACTGGAACATCCTTTGAAAGGCTTGCAACACTCTTTTGTAATCCAGTGAAATCAAGCCCGTCGTAGATTTCATCCGCAACAATCATGCAATTTGGCCATTTTCGAGCAATACTGAGAACTTTACTTATCTCTTGTTCACCCGCGACACTTCCACAGGGATTGTTCGGATTAATCAAGACCAGAAGACGGACTGAGGAGTCCATTTTTGATTCAATATCATCCAAGTCAAGTTTCCATCCGTTATCGGATTGTAATTTGTACTCCACAGTTTGAGCACCATACATTTGTGGATAAGCCATGTAAGGTGGATAATGTGGGCCGGGGGCCAATACTGTATCGCCTTCAGAGAGAACTGAAGCAAACAGAATCTGCAATGCCTCTGTCACACCATGACAGACGTAAATGTCAGAACTTTGTGCATTCCAGCCTTTGCGACGCTCGTCCTTAGCAATCGCTTCACGAAGTTCTGGCAATCCATAAGATGGTGAATAACCATTGCGACCATCTTGTAGGGCTTTGACATAGGCAGCAACCATATGTTCTGGTGTCGGTAATCCTGGGTAAGCGATAGGGTCTCCAATATTGAGTTTGAGAATTTTGTGGCCTTGCTGCTCAAGTGCAGTTGCTGGAACAACCACATCTCGGATTGCATACTCGATACTCGACGCTCTGGAAGCAACTGGAATCTGTTCTTCGGTCATTGGAACACGCTCTGCTAATTAACAATACATTTGATTTTTACACTCACAGATCACTACGAGATAGGCCGCCCATTGCCAGAACCGTGTCAAAATGCTGCTCTTGAACAGGTTGGACTGAAAGTCGTTGCCCTTTTCGAACCAATAGCATGTCTTCGCATGCCGGGTTGTTGCGCACATCTTCCAATGGCACAATGTTAGCAAAGGCTGTGACTGCTTCGATGTCGACCATCATCCAGCGTGGATTATCAGATGTCGCTTTCGGGTCAAAATATTTCGAACTTGAATCTTGTGCAGTGTGGTCTGGATAGCCCTCTCTGCAGACACGAGCAACACCGACAACATGGGGTGGTTTGAAGTTCGAATGATAAAATAAAACCAAATCGCCCATCTTCATATCATCACGCATCATGTTTCGGGCCTGATAATTGCGGACACCATCCCAGTGTGTTGAACCATCTGCTTCAAGCTGCTCGAAAGGATAGACATGGGGCTCTGATTTCATCAGCCAATAGTTGACCATGTTTCGCCCACTGCAAGGGGCTTCTTTGTATTGTTGCTTACCAAGCATCAACCACATCATCGAGTAAGGCAGCATCTAAAACATCGACATCGAGTTTCTTTTTCTCTCCAAGACCGAGTCTGCGCGCCATCGCGGAACGTCCACCGACCGCCCCCATTCCTGCTTTTTCCATCGTGACGAAGATTGCAGGCAACAAGATCAGTGCACTTGCGGCTGCAACCCAAAGCAAGATTAGAATGACGGTGATAAACGGCGAGATGGCAATAATTGGTATTTGGTAAGCCGTGAACATTCCTAAACTTGTAACAACTGCTGCTTCAAACAGCGACATTCCCGTTCCAATTGCAGCGGTACGTATCGCCTCAAGGCCGCCACCTAATTCGCGTATACGGTTGGATATGTGGATGGAAAAGTCTACGCCGACTCCTACCAAGATTGAACCAATCATGACCGTGACCAAAGACAAATCTACATCCATCCGCCACATGACAAGCCACTGTAAAGCAACTGTTGCAATAACAGGAGATGTTGTCAAAAGTGAATATTTGAGATCTTTGAAAACAATAGCCAATGTGATGAGTGTTAGGATAACTGCAAAGCCAAGAGAGGTCCACTGTGAGCCAACAATTAATTCATTGACTTCGATTGTGGTAGGAGCAACACCCGTCAATGGCGTAGCATAATCACCCGGCTCAGTGCCACTGAAAGTATTCGTAAGTCGGTCAATAGATACCACACTTGAACTGGTATCAGCAACAGGGAGATAGGGCATATCGACTAAAATCAAACTGCGATCATAATGTTCACTAATAAAAATTCCACGTGTTTCATCAGTAATTGAAGAGTAAAAGACATTCAAAAGGAATACTTCAGACTGTCGAGAAGCAGGCAAACCGTAGGCATCAGGCGAGGTTAACAAATCCCAGAATGAGGCACCGCCCGAAACAGAACTATCCAGTAAGACTGAAGCTGTATCTTTGATATCTTGTGGTAAGAGTGGCAATCCTTGGACAAACTCGCTGCAGCCTGGACAATCAATTGTAGGAGCGATACCAGAGGATTTCATCAAAAACACGATGGAAACAGCAGAGGTATCTGGAACGTCGTTTAGTAATGATTCAAGCGTATCTATTTGACGTAAATTTTCTGCAGGGTCTTGCTGTGAAACTTCTATGGAAGTATCTCCAGTGAGATTCGCCTGAACTAAGACCATCCCGAGTTGTCCTGAGTTGAAGTCATTACTGTACACCTTCATACCCTCGACGGATGGTTCGTCAAAAGGCGCCATTTCCAACATGTCGATGTTTTCTTTGACGTTTGCTTGACCGTATGTGGCTGAAACCAGTATAAGAATTGCGAAAAAGGCTATGACACCACGATTGTATTTCATTGGAACATCGACAATCTTGACAAAAGCTTTCAGTGGTGGATGCTTTGGTTTTCTCAAATCGAGTAAAAGCGTAAGGTTTGGAACCATGAACATCGTCAAAATATACACAACGACAATTCCTCCAGAGAGTGCTATACCAACCGTTTGAATCGGTGCCATTGGTGTAAATACGAGCGAGACAAATCCAATGACTGTTGTGACTGCTGACAAAAAGACAGCCTTTCCAGTAGAAGAAAGAGCCCCGCGGATTTTCTGTTGCTTCGTTCCGCCTTCTTCCGCATAACGATTGGTGATGTGCAGTCCATAAGAGACACCAAGGGCCAATAAAATAGGCCCGACGATAATAACTGTCATCGTCACCTCATAATTCAGCCAACCGATAATACCCAGTGTCCAAAATACTGCACATAACGTCGGTAGACCTGAAATGATAACCACTTTCAAGCCCTGTAAAGGACGGATACCAGTTAGACCGGTTTGCAAAACATCACAGTGGAATACAAAGAGGCCAATTGCAACCAAGACAATGGCGAGTGGAAAAATATCCCAGAACATGTCGAAAGTTCGTTCAGTAACTGCGTTTGTGATAGGAACTGGACCTGTTAACGTCATGTTGAGGCCGAATGCCTTGACTCCACGCTCTAATTGTTCGTCCGTAAGGTCATTGACTTCACCCCAGATACACATACCAGCATCTACATCCGGTTCGCCATTTTGCAAGAAGAGGCATGGCCGCTCAAGAATTTTCATTTCCTCCAAAATATCGTTCGTATCACTGATGATGTCTTTTGCTGCAACTTCATCGTTAACAGCTATCGCCATGACTGCCCTGTCAAGTGTCCCATCAGGTACTTCTTTCTCACCTTCGAATACGCAATCTGCAAAACCACAAGAGATATCCCTCGCTAACTTGTCCAGCCCAGGTGAAGGAGAACCATCGTCCTCGTACATTTCGTTGATGATGAGATCAGTCGTGTTTTGTGAAGGAATCTCATAACCCCCGCCAAGTTGGTCATCAGTGAGAGCGAACAATTCATTCAACGAACTCGCTGCTTGAGCCGATTGACAATCGTTTTGACCTAATCCACAACCCAATTGACCCAATTCTGTGATGAATGCTTCACGAATCCGGGGTGCACTTGAATTCACTTCTTTGAGAACTGTAGAAATTGAAAGTAGATAGATGACGTCATCGTTGAGAGTTTCAGAAGCATTGTTTGGGTTTTGGCAAACAAAGGTCGAAATGCAGGGATTTAGCAGATTTTCGACATAACTAATCTCTTGAAGAATTCTGACATCAGTGATGTTATTTTGAGCAAAATTACCGCCCTCAAGTTGGATATAAATCACCATGACGTTTGTCGACCAATCTTCCTCAACCAGGTTTAACAGGCGTCCAACCTCACTTCCATCAGGCAAGTAAACTTCAAGATCACCGTTGACATTCAAATCTGTTTCATCAGGATTATCATCAAATTGAGTAAAATAAAGATCGAAGAAACCAGAGTGGCTAACGAAGAACAATGTCATCACAAGAAAAACAATGACTGTGGCCAGAGGAAAACGAGTAATTGCTCCGATAGCACCAGATTTTTGCCATTCGCGCTTGAGACGAGTTGGTGCGTCTAAGACTGCATCAATCGCCCGCTTTGAATCGAAGTCTTTGACCCGAGCAGTAATATCGATTGCGCCGGATTGGAAACGTGAATTCCCCTCACGCTTCAACTTTGAAAAACGACCTTCAGCCGCAATTTTTGAAGGTTTTTCTGAGGGTTTTTCTTGACTCTTATCAACCAAGCCTCTCGCCCCCATTAACTTGTAATTGCCGGGCCTTCAAATGCCTGCCGATAGTTTGCACACGATTTAGACACATTTCAAACAACAGTGAAGGGCGCATGGTTTATGCGTTGGTTTCAAAGGTGAACCAACACAGCGCTGTTTGGACCCGCATCGTTCATGTGTGTGGGGCCAGGTGAGGCAAATGCCAGCCCCAGTATTAAACGATAAACGATGGTCAATTGACCTAGAGAAGCGAATTCAAGAAGCCCATTCGGAAGACGCCGAGACATATTCAAACCGATATTCCTTCAACCCTGACAGCGGTAAGGAAATCTTCGTAATCGACACACCTCCGCCGTATCCATCAGGTACCTGGCACATAGGTGCTGTCGCACAGTATTCCATGATTGACGTTATAGCTCGATCACAACGACTTCTCGGTAAAGAAGTGTACTTCCCTTGGGGCGTTGACAGAAACGGTATCAACATTGAGTTCACTGTTGAAAAGAATACAAAACGTAAGATGAAAACATATGACCGGGCAGAATTTCTAAAACTCTGTGAAGAGACGATTGAAACCTTTACCCAAGCAATGAGAAAAACAGCACGACGTGTCGGACTTTCCTGTGATTATGACCGAGAATACCTTACTGATTCGCCTGCTTATCGAACAGTTACGCAATCAATATTCATTGAACTTTTCAAAAAAGGTGCCATCATTGAAGACCTGCGACCAAATATTTACGATCCGGTAGAAGGAACTACAATTGCGGATGCGGAAGTGGAACGCCAATCGAGAAAAACTCGGCTCGTTGATGTCAAGTGGGTTTGCGATGATGGTACAGAAATTGTGATTTCTACAACTCGGCCAGAACTGATATGTGCATGTGGAGTCGTGGCCGTACATCCCGATGATGAACGCTACACGCACCTGGTAGGAAAAACAATTCAACTGCCCTTACCCGTCAATGGCCGCACCACTTCGGTCGAGATTCGAACGCATGCTTCAGTCAAATCTGATTTTGGTTCCGGTGTCTTGATGGTGTGTTCATTCGGTGATCAAAATGACGTAGCCATCTTTCGAGAGCTTGGATTGACGCCTTTCCAAGCAATTAATTTGGATGGCAGACTTACTGAACTGGCCGGACCTTTTGCCGACATGAAAGTTTACGATGCACGAAATGCAGCCATTGAGTTGCTCGAAGAACAAGGAAAGATTGTCAACATTGTTGAACGTGAACAAGAGATTCCAGTCTCAGAGCGAGGGAAAAATCCTGTTGAAATTATTCTTCTCAAAGAGTGGTATGTTCGACAAACACATGCTCAAGACAGAATGCGAGAGCACATTGAAGAAATTGAATTCCATCCCCCTCGGAACAAGCAATTTTTGCTTGATTGGATGGATAATATCAGCATAGATTGGCCAATTTCTCGTCGGCGTTGGTATCATACTGAAATTCCAATTTGGTACAGTGAAGACGGAACTAAAATCATCGTTCCACCAACCGGAACATATGTCCAACCGTGGTGTCAATCGCCACCCGAAGGCAGCCAAGTCTTAGCGAGAGATACTCGTGAAGAACTTGGTACCTATGCCTCTATGAGAGGAGATCTTGGGACACTTGTTGGAGAGGAAAAAGTATTCGACACGTGGATGGATTCTTCGAATTCGAATCTCTTCGTCAGTGGCTATCTCAACGAACCAGAGGTTTTCGAGAAAGCCTTCCCTACAGCATTGCGACCTCAAGGAAAAGAAATTGTTCGAACTTGGCTCTATTACACATTACTCAAGTCAAACCTCCTCCTCGACAAACCTGGATTCAAGCATGTTTGGATTGATGGATTAGGAATGGACCCTTGGGGGAGGAAAATGAGCAAATCTCTCGGTAACGGAATCGATGCAGACTCTGTACTTGAATGTGGAGCTGGAGGACGTACAGGTTCATGGAAAGTCAAGGGACCAGAAAAGACAGTCAGTTTGCGAGCGAATAAAATTGGCAGTGAATGCTTCCGACTCTGGAAAGCATGCGATGCACAAGTGGGAGATGACTTCCACATCAATCCAGAAGAAATCGAAAAGAAATATTTTGGAGTCTTGACGAAGTTGTTCAATGTTGCTCGTTTCGCATCTCAATTTGAGATTCCAAGCGATTTAGAAACAGTTCCTGAAGACCTCTCCATCGAAGATAAATGGATTTTGGCAGAATTCAGTGAAACAATGGATACAGTGAAATCAGCTTGGGAGAATCTCGACATTTACAGTGCTACTCAAGCACTCAAGACATTTGGAACAGGTGTCTTGCCAAGCCATTATCTGGAGATGGTCAAGTCCCGTCTTTATGATGGGGACATGGCTGCTTCATGGACACTCCACCGTATTGTTCGAGACTTCATGTCTGCATTCACTCCCGTATGTCCTTTCTTCACACACCACATTTCAGAGAGCCTGTATGGACGTTCTGCAGTTGAAATCGATGTATTCCCCGTTGTCGCAGATCGTTCAGTCGGACTTGGAACTGATGAGGGTGACCACCTACGAGGGCTTTCAGCTCTGGTTCAATCCTTCAATGGTGACACTTGGAACGCCAAAAAGGAACAAGGCATTTCGTTAAATCAGCCCGTTTCCGGTATCGAAATCCCAGAACCATTGCAAGAGTTCACTGCAATTCTCACACGGATGCATCACTTAGAATGATTATTCTTCTTCACCAAGAAGAAGCATTGATTGCCGAGTTGGTGGCATGTCGAGTTGTCCCAAACGAAAGCCAACCAAGCGAAGACCACGGTTGTGCTGAACGTTGGTCGCAAAAAGATGATCAGCGAGTCGCAAAAATACATCCGGTTCGTCCATAGCAACTGGAATTGAGCGCCCATGTGTGTGCGTTTCAAACCCTGTGTAACGAATTTTAACTTCGGCGAGGCGCCCAGAGATTCCCATTTCTTTCGAACGTTTTAACACCCTTTCTGTCAATGAACGCAATACCTCAAGAACCGCTTCATGGTCGGTTTGGTCTGAAGAGAAAGTCCGTTCTTTGCCGATAGATTTTCGACTTCGTAATTGGCTTACTTCAGAACTTGTCTTCCCATCGACCACTTGCATGAGCCACGCGGCAAATCGCTCACCCGCCATCCTTCCCAAAGCCAGTTCACCCAACACATATGCCTCATCAACAGTGACAAAACCCCATTCAGCGAGTTGAGTTGCCCTTTTGGGGCCAATTCCCGGGACTTCACGCAAAGACCTTCCTTCAAAAAAATCACCTATTTCATCAGGCAGGATTCGAAAGATTCCTTTCGGCTTATTCACTTCACTTGACATCTTGGCAAGGATTCTTGTTGGTGCAATTCCAAAAGAAGCGGTTAATCCAACTTCCTTCTCGATACGATCTTGAAGTGTCCGACAGAGCGCATACGCAGCATCCCAATCTCCGTTCACTTGTTCCGTGACATCCAAATAAGCCTCATCAATACTCGCTTTCTCAAAATGTTGAGCTGGTTCTTTGAGTATTTTCATCACTTGACGTGAGGCCCGACTGTATAATCCTCGGCTCCCTCGAATATAGTGACCTGGCCCGAATGGATATCCTGGACAACGACGCCAAGCCTCACTTACGGGCATGGCTGAGCGTATACCAAATGCTCGGGCTGCATAATTACATGTCGAAACAATCCCCCTCCCCCTTCCACCCTGTGGGTCTGAACCGATAATCAACGGCTTTTCCGGGTCCAAATCGTGGTGAAGTATTTCGACAGCGGCAAAAAAAGCATCAAGGTCACAATGCACCAAGATTCGTTCTTTGGAAGAAGCTGAAACCTCAATCTGAGATTCGGGCTCTTCTGACATGATGTGATAGTGTTGACTGAGGTGTTTGAAGTTGATGTATTCCTCACAGATGTGTATCTCGATATTTGGCGTCAAATAGACTAATTGTTCGAAAGGTTGGAACTCCCTTGGCAATTCCTCAAGAGGCTGCGAAAAGAGTTTTTTGCGAAGGCGGTTGGCATGTGATAAAAGTCGCATACCTTGGATTTTTCAGGTACGGACATCTATGTTTGAGACGACCCACGGCAAAGCGAAGTGAAAGTGTCACTTGAGTAAATGTGAATTGACAATCGTATCTGCCTTCTTTCCATCGAGGACTGCCATAACAGCATGAGCAATATCACGACCGACACGTGCTTGAGCTTCGAGTGTTGCAGCACCGATGTGAGGCGTTCCGTGAAAGTGAGGGTGTTGAATGAGTTTGTTACCTGCCGGTACCGGTTCGACTTCGAAGACATCCAAAGCTGCTGATGCGACTTTTCCAGATTGAAGCGCCTCGAGAAGGGCTTCTTCATCAATGATGCCTCCACGAGCACAATTCACGATGTGGTTGCCGCAAGGAATGCCATCAGGGGACTTACCCGGCATGAGTGCGATACGCTCTGCATTCACGAGATGATGAGTTTCCTCGTTGTAGTTGCAGTGAACCGAAATGTGAGTGCATGTTTGAAACAAAGTATCCACTTTCTTGTGGAGAGTCGTGTTCTGTGCTTTGGCAACTTTCGTAGGCAAATACGGGTCATAAGTATGAACTTCCATCCCAAATAACTGAGCAATAGAACCTACACCTTGCGCAATACGTCCAAAGCCAATCAGTCCCAGATTCTTCCCCGAAAGTTCAGTGCCTTTCATGGCTTTTTTCTCCCACTTATCTTGCCGCATTCCACGGTCAGCTCGGGGGATGTGTCGAAGACAAGAAAGTAAATGTCCAACCGTGAGTTCGATAACCGACTGTGTCGATGCACGTGGTGCATTGACGACAGGTATACCTGCTTTGGCAGCCGACTTGATGTCAATGTTGTCAACACCAACACCTGCACGACCAATAACTTTCAACCGGTCGCCGGATTTCTCGATGACCTGTTGGGGAAGTTTCGTCGCACTGCGGACGATAATTGCATCAAAATCAGCGAGAGCACCATCCAATAAATCGGATTCTTCTATGAAATCAAGTATGACTTCATGGCCTGCACGTTCAAGCAAAACAACTGCGTCAGGTGCCATGCCATCGGTAACAGCAATTCTCGCCATGTACAGTGTCTTGCGCACCAAGACTTTCAACCTTAGCCAAACACGATTTGTAACCCGATGTTTGAAACACTCCAACACAGTGGACGAGGTGAGTCAACATGGCAACCGTCGATTCAAGCACGCTCATATGGGCAGCAGGTCTGCTGTCAATACCACTCTTGCTTGCACTGCCAATGCGACTTGGCTGGAGGTTGTTCATTGGTGTAGGCCATGAAGCCTCACAATACCGCAACACTGTTTTGCAAATCATTGATGCTGGGCGTCAAATAGCGCCATTTAGAGCAACTCTTGATGACATAGCGCGAAGCCTACACATCCGGCCGAGCCATCAAAGGCTTATCGAAGCTGACCTCTTTCATCCATTGACACTCTCTCACTTCATCCTACTACCTGCAATTATCATCTTCCCATTGGCCGTCATCATGGCATTACCGGTCATTTTGGTTGGATTACCAGTTTTACTGGTGATCGAATACATCTTCATCCGAAAAGGAATGCTTGTGCGAGGACTGAAAACCATTGAAAAGATGATGCATTGGCAAATTATTCATATTCCAAAACCACACCGAGGATTGGCTGAAGACAAGGCAAAAATGAATGAGTTTTCTCAGCATGTAATTCACTTTAATCACGTCCCTCAGGGCGCTTTTTTGGGGCTTTTTGCTTGGCTGATTGTTCACTGGACGCTTAACTTAGATTCTTGGGGCCTTGAAATTCTCTTCTCGACGGGACTTTACATTATCCTCTTGGGCGCACTTGGAGTCTTGAATGCAGCATTTGAATCTGACTTGGTGTTTGTCGATCCATCAAAGGGCCGCCTAGTTCCAGTCGACCAATGGCTGGAAAGCATTCTCAAACCACTTGTTGGCATTGGATTGCTGTTCTTAATTGGAAGAAATTTGCTTGACGAAGCACGAGATGGAAATGCTGTCTTATTTGCACTCACCGTACTTACACTCCTGTATGGCGCTGCAGTTGTTGGAATCGCATTCCGATGGGGGTATTCGATATGGAGGGGCTCGTATGTACGAGACGAATTTGGAATTCAGGTCATTGAGACTCTCAATCCACTCTCTTATGATTTGACCAGAACCAAAGGGCGGATTGAATTTCATGTCCGAATGGTCATGAAGGAACGCTTGAACACGTTGAGCGAAGTATCGATTGAACAACTCAGTTTTGCAGATTTACAAGATCTTCCTTCCAGTGAAAACCGAGGGAAAATACCCGATAACCCATTGTAATCAGTCATCTAATTCTGCATCAAGAGGGCCTTCGAATTCGCGTCCATTCGGGTTCATGTTGTACAATGCATAACCAGCGCCTAAACCACACAGAAGGAAGAACACAAGCATCACTGCACTCAGGCCCTTGTATTCTGAAAAGACACTTCCAAGTTCTGAAAAGAAGCCTTTTTCATCCTCTTCAACAACCACTTTAGGAACGATTTCTAACATCAGTTCGTGTTGATTATACGCTTCACGTGTAAAGGTCAATTTCCCTTCGAATGAGTCATCCCAAGCATCGGATGGCGAAGTTGGGTCAAGGTCGGAATAGAAATCAAGTCGATGCGGGATGGTTATATCGACTGGCGAAGACAAATCCAGAGTCAAAACAACATCCACTGTATAAGGGATGCTTGATTCAAAGAATTCGGGGTCATCAGCAAAACCAAACAGGGTTGCAGCCTGACCGGTAATGTCGAAATGAGCCCACGAGTTCCAATGCTCAGAACTCACATCAAGGTCGTAAATCCATGTGTCAGAAATACGGGTTCCAGAACCCTGTGCATCATTTGAACCGTCTTCTGAAAGATCGATCTCCATTTGTAGGCTTCCAAACTGTCCTGTTTCTAAATCGACTTCTGTCGGAGTGAAAGAGGCGAGCAAATTATCGGTTCCGTTTGGAATCCAAACATAGTGTGAATCATCGGTATAGTAGACAGCACCTGTCGCACCATTGTTGAAGTGATTCCAGTCTCCTTTCCACGCATGACGAACACGATCTGTGTCAACCGGTAATGTTTCAACAGTCATTAATGATGTGTAAATCTCGTGCGCATCCCAAACGGTGTATTCTGGATGGTCGACAATTCCATCATTGTTCTGGTCACGCATTAATTGGAGTGTTCGGGCAAGAGCAACTGCGTGGTCGACGTTCGTCAATCCATGGCCAACACGCCAATCATGGCATTCACCGGTCGCACTTCTGTAACATTCTGCGGGAATATCGTTACAGGAATCATCAGCGTTACCACTTTCACAGGAGTTCTCCATACCCTCATACTGTGCAGTCAGTTCTAAGATCAATTCAAGTTCATGAACTCGGGAGAAATTCGCAGTCTCCCAATCTTCAAATTGGCCATACGCAGCAGTTCCTTCACCGCCAACGAGAGAAGAGCCTTCGTCGTGGTCGTCTCTGTGGTAATCTGCGACACCTAAGGAAGGAGCCACATTGAGCATTAATCCAGCCATGCCACCAACGTGAGGGGTTGCCATACTCGTTCCAGAAATGGACATGTAATACAAATCGCCCTGAAGTTTAGTTGACGCATCAATAGCAGTCCCACGAGGGGCAGTGGCCCAAATATCTCGACCAGGTGCACCCACATCTGGCCAGGTATGCATTTGGTTCATGCACCCACGAGATGAGAAAGAGGTGACTGCTGTGCCATCGTGTGTTAATGCAGCTACCGAAATTGCCGCAGGAGTATTCGCATAGACATTGGTTTTCAAACCTCCACTGCATTCACCACCATTGCCGCCTGAATTCGAAGCGGCAAAAATCACAGCAACACCGTTGTCATAGGTGAGCATTTCAGTGAGTTGAGCAACAGCCCCGTTTGGATCGTAATCTCCATCTGTACCCCACGAGTTGGATACAACTCGAATGTGATATTCATTTTGTCCGGGTGTTGAATGTTGATACGTCCATTCAAGACCTTGCTGTGCTGCAAAAATCGAGGCGCCATCGCCAGTCCCCAATGCCACTAATTGACCACCTTTGGCAACACCGGCACGACGACCGGAGGATGCATCGCCATTACCAGCAATGGTGCCACCAACGTGTGTCCCGTGACCTGAAGATGTGTCGGAGTTCCGAGTTTCTGTCCAGACACCGTCCCATTTTGCGGAATAGAGGGTTTTTTCTCCAGTCCAAGGATGGAGATAGTCATAATCGGGATGACCAGCATCGACACCAGTGTCAAGGTCAACAATTGCAGTTCCATCACCATCCCATTCAGAAAATGAGAGGTCCATGTCATGGTCTACAGTGCCATCAGGATTGATAATTGCTCTGTGCCAAGAAGTTGTTGCATTAACAACATGAGTTGTTTCATGCATCATAATACCTGCATCGGGATTGGGTTCTCCACCAAACTCAGCAGGAAGGTAAAAAAATTCCAATTCCCGGTTCAGTTCGAGGAATTCAACTCGTTCCCAATTGCTAATTTTGCGAATATCTGCCGCAGATGCCTCAATTAATCCACCGTCAATAAGCGGGGCACTGCCTAATAATTCCGCACCAAATTGCTCCATTGCATTACGGTCAACAGAAGTAACTTCAGAATGCAGTTGGTAAATCACTGAGAGAATCGAATCATCTTCAACTATTTTCAACTCATCTTCTAATGCAGTGTCCATCCGTTCAAAGTTTCCAAGTGGATTGAGACCAGATGCAAAAGGTGCTGCAGAAACGCCAATGAGGAGAAATTGAAGAGCGCAAACGATAAGAATACCACGTGCTGAACTTTGTTGCATGGTTTGTGGGCCAGTACGCATCTACTAAGCCCTTCGCCTCGCTTGAGTCTAATTCATCCAAGGAATATCATCCGGAATTTCGGCAAAGAGATTTGCAGGTAATGCCGTTTTGATCTTCGAAACTGAGCCCAATCCAGCTGTTACTTTTTGTTGCCATGCCTCATATTCATCAAAAGATTTCATGCCGAGAATCGGATTGTTTTCGCGATTCCAATCAAGCGTCTGGAATGCTGTACCTGGTGGTTCATGGCCGGTGCAGACCAAAAG
>MDTC01201708.1_pt1 | contig 34039 bp, 35 predicted proteins | sample 811181 | NCBI WGS metagenome assembly MDTC01 (sample SAMN05326644, study PRJNA326480) | marine metagenome | isolation source: seawater | place: Pacific Ocean: North | collected 2011
CCTAATCTAATTCATGCACCACTAGTCTAATTCATGCACCACTAGTCTAATTCATGCACCACTAGTCTAATTCATGCACCATCGGTTGAATAACATTCCAGATGTCCAGATTAACAACACAATTCAGTGTCAAAGATTTTGAGGTCTTGTCGCGCAAAAATTGCCACCAGGGATTCTTGCGTGTTGAAACTTTGCGACTAAAATACCGGTTGTTTGACGGCAAATGGAGTGAAATATTACAGCGAGAGTTGTTGGTTAAAGACGAGGCAGTAGGGGTATTGCTGTTTGATCCAGCCAGAGATGAAGTTGTATTGGTAAGGCAGTTCAGGACTGGTGCGATGGACGAAGAATCAACCCCGTGGTTGTTGGAATTGGTAGCGGGTATGGTTGGTGAAGGAGAACAACACGAGCAGGTGGCAATACGGGAATCAGAAGAAGAATCAAATTGCACTCCGCACAACTTATTTAAGATTTGTGACTACTTGAACAGCCCCGGCGCCAGCAACGAAAAGCTTACTTTGTTCTGTGGCCAGGTCGATGCCAGTGGGGCGGGCGGGATATTTGGATTGACCGAAGAACATGAAGATATTGAAGTTGTGGTGTTGCCATTAGCAGAGGCATTGACTGCGATAGAATCAGGCCACATAAACAACGCCATGTCGATTATCGCCTTACAATGGTTGGCATTGCACAAGGCGGAACTGCTGAAGCACTGGGAATAGGCTCCCCGGCTAGATATAAGGTAAATGGAAAAATCTCAATCCCCGGACTCGCAAAACTCCGTCAAATCGTTACAATTGGACGTCGATTAGAGGTTCCTTCACTATAGTGAGGAAAACGCCGACTATAAGACTAGTGCTGTGGGTGCGCTAAAACCAGCTGGATGAGATTTAGAATAGGCAAAAAATCAGGAATATGTCGAAAAGCAATTACAGTATCGATTTAATCAAGCAAATGGCGGAATGTGATGCGAATTACATTCGTTTGCTCAAATTGGTACCACAATTGCAAGCCTATAGGGATAAGTCGTTTATTGAATACGCACTTCTAGATTCAGTTAATTCATCTTTGACACGTACCAATCAGTCACTGCAAACAAATGAACCTGAAAAAGTTCTAGAAGGGCTTGCTTCAGAATTTTTTATTTCCGATCTCGATGACTCGGATGAGAAGGTTACAGTTAGAATAAAAATTCTGGAAGCATTCAAGTATACAACCACGCTGGAAATCACCCAAAAACCTGAATTTAAAAAGTGGATGACTAATCCATCGATGTTAGTAAGGGTTTATCATGATGCCAGTACGGCCGAAGTTGTGTCTTATCAAGGCCATCGTAATTTGAAGCCAAGATATACACAGCCAAATCCAAAAATGTATCACGCAGATGAAAAAATGCAGGTGAACAAATTTTTGGGAGAGTGGTTAACACATTGTCTAAAAGTAGGTAGAAGCACAAAAGCGTCAGAGCTATTATTTGCTATATAGAAAAGCTACAAGGCAGTCATGACCGCACTGACTACACAAAGCCCAATTCGTCTGCTACAGATTACTGATACTCATCTTTATGGCAATCCTGCCGGCACTCTGTTGAAGATGAACACTCAGGACAGCCTGGATCACGTCGTAAAAATTTTGAAACGGAATGAGAAAGGAAATGAATTCGACCTCATTCTTGCCACGGGCGATATCGCACAGGACGCATCGGAGAAGGCCTACGCAAAATTTGTTGATGCCATGCAAGAAATCGGCTCACCATTTCGATGGATTCCTGGGAATCATGACAATATTGATGTGATGGAAAAAGTCGCAGCGGGATCCGATGTCAGTGAAAAACTCGTACAAATAAACAACTGGCAAATACTCTTTTTGGACACCAGTATCCTGGGCCAGGTACACGGCAATTTGTCGAAGAGTGAACTGGAATTCCTTAAAGACTGTCTACAAACCGCCCAGGCAGATGAATCAGTCGATCACTGCCTTATCTGCCTTCATCATAATCCCGTCAAAGGCAATGCGGGCTGGATGAAAGACATTGGCTTGAATAACGGCAAGGAATTTTTCCAATTACTTTCCAAGTTCAATAAAGTAGATTGCATTGTCTATGGCCATGTCCATCAGGCTCTCGATTACGTCCATGCAGGTATTAGATGTATGTGCACCCCTTCGACCTGTATCCAGTTCAAGCCTAAAGTTGGGAATTTTGCATTAGATAGGTTAAACCCAGGCTATCGAACCTTAACGCCGTCAACGGATGGAAGCATAGAAACTGAAGTGGTTCGGGTAACGGGATTTGAAATCGAAGCAGACTTCGCTAGCCAGGGATACTGAGGACTGCGAACAAGACTATGACTGCTCTGAGCTACAGCTAATTCTGCTATCAAGGCGCTCTGGCGGCAGAGTACGATAGACCCCCGCTGAGTGGTTTTGCTTTGAGCAAGAGAGATTTTGCTGTGAGCAAACGGGGTCACATACTTGCTCAGAAAGCCCCTAACTTGGTCGTGTGTTAGACTTTGTCCCCCAACCCTTTCTTTCTATACCTGCATGGGTTTCTCAGCTCGCCATTATCAGTTAAGGCACAGCAAACTATTCGCTATTGCCAGCAGGTTGGCTGGGAATCTCAAATACTTGTTCCAACTTTGCATAATGGCCCTGCAGAAACTATAAAAGAGCTTACAGCTATCGTTGCATCACATGGCCGTTACGATCTGAAACTTATGGGGAGTTCGCTGGGAGGGTTTTATGCAAGCTACCTTGCTGAAGAATACGGAATACCAGCGGTATTGATTAATCCGGCAGTCAGGCCGTACGATTTCTGGGAGACCCACCTCGGAGAGCACAAGAATTACTATTCCAATCAGATGCATACTGTGACAGAAACGCATATCGAAGAGCTGAAGGAATTGGACAAGCCTCAACTGGCGAATCCCGACAATTTCTGGGTTTTGTTACAGACTGGGGATGAAACGCTGGATTATCGTAAGGCGGTAGAAAAATATGGTGAAACCCACTGCCTTATTCGCGAAAATGGCAACCACAGCTATGAGAACTATGATGCCGAATTGCCTGCTATCTTTGAATTTTTGCTCTCAAGAATTGGCCGATCTGTGTGATAAAATATTATTCACCTGCAGTAATTTTTTTACCTTCTGATTCAAGCACAACCGATGACAAACACCTATAACGCCGACGCGATTGAAGTACTGACTGGATTGGATCCAGTCAGAAGACGGCCGGGCATGTACACCGATACAACACGGCCCAATCATCTTATACAGGAGGTGATTGACAACAGTGTTGACGAAGCGCTGGCGGGATTTTCAAATAGCATAGTTCTTACTCTCAATAAGGATGGCTCTGTCGAAGTTAGTGATGACGGCAGAGGCATGCCCGTGGATAAACACAGGGGTGAAAAAGTCAGCGGTGTAGAGCTAATCCTTACTCGATTACATGCCGGTGGAAAATTTTCCAAGAAGAATTATCAGTACTCGGGAGGATTACACGGAGTTGGAGTTTCCGTGGTGAATGCCCTGTCGAAATATCTGGAAGTCACGGTGAAGCGAGACAGCAAAGTCTACTTCATGAAATTCAAAGATGGAGAGAAAGCCTCTGAATTGAAAGCCACCGGCAAGGTCGGCAGGCGCAATACCGGAACCATGGTCAAGTTTTTACCGAATGAGAAATATTTCGATTCGGTCAAGATTTCTATTCCCAAGCTGAAGCACGTACTCCGAGCCAAGGCCGTGCTCTGCTCGGGACTACGTGTTGTTTTCATTGATAATACTGTCTCCAAGGCAAAAGCCCAGAGTGAAGAGTGGTGTTTCGAGGATGGTCTGACTGATTACTTGATACAGGCCACGGCGAATTTTGAAACCCTGCCCGAGGCACCCTTCATTGGCTCGATCCAGGGCAATGACGAAGCGGTGGACTGGGCAATACAGTGGTTACCGGAAGGTGGAGAGATAACGGCAGAAAGTTATGTCAACCTGATCCCCACGCCCTTGGGCGGAACCCATGTCAGCGGCCTGCGCACCGGCCTTACCGATGCCCTGCGGGAATTCTGTGAATTCAGGAGTCTGCTACCACGCGGACTCAAGTTATCGCCGGACGATGTCTGGGAAAATTGCTGCTATGTGCTGTCTTCCAAATTGCTCGACCCGCAATTCTCAGGACAGACCAAGGAGCGGCTGTCTTCGAGGCAATGCACGGTGTTCGTAGGCGGCGTCGTAAAAGACGAATTCAGCCTGTGGCTGAATCAGCACACTGCAGAAGCCGAGACGATAGCCGAACTCTGTATCAGCAATGCCCAGAGCCGCCTGAAGGCGAGCAAGAAGGTGGCCCGCAAGAAAATCACATCGGGACCGGCATTGCCGGGAAAACTGGCCGACTGTTCGACCGAAGACGTGATGGCCGGGGAGCTGTTTCTGGTGGAAGGGGATTCGGCAGGCGGCTCGGCGAAACAAGCCAGAGACAGGGTATTCCAGGCGATCATGCCGCTGCGCGGTAAGATTCTTAATACCTGGGAAGTGGATTCCAGTGAAATTCTTGCTTCTCAGGCGGTACACGATATCGCGGTTGCCCTGGGCGTGGATCCGGGCTCCAGCAATATCGCCGGGCTACGTTATGGGAAGATCTGTATTCTGGCCGATGCGGATTCCGATGGATTGCATATTGCTACCTTGCTGTGTGCCTTGTTTGTTAAACATTTCCGGCCGGTAGTGGAAGCCGGTCATATATTTGTCGCCATGCCTCCGCTATTTCGCATCGATGTCGGCAAGGAAGTGTTTTATGCCCTGGACGAAGATGAAAAGAAAGGCATTCTGGACTCGATCGCCGCCGAGAAAAAAACCGGCAAGATCAACGTGCAGCGGTTCAAGGGTCTCGGCGAAATGAATCCCCTTCAGTTGAGAGAGACAACCATGGCGCAGGACACCCGACGCCTGGTGCAGCTCACCCTGGAAGAGAATGCGACCGTGAAGAAGAAAACTGGCACCTTCGAGATGATGGATATGTTACTGGCCAAGAACCGTGCCCCGGATCGCAAGCAGTGGTTGGAGAGCAGTGGAAACCTGGCGGATTACGCCGAATAGAATAGCTAAACAAATGAGACAGGCATGAACGAAGACATCACGGTAAACGAAGACGGCGTCGAACAGATAGCCCTTAAGAATTACACGCAACAGGCCTATTTGAATTACGCGATGTACGTAATCAATGATCGGGCCCTGCCTACTCTGGGCGACGGGCTGAAGCCTGTGCAGCGACGCATTGTCTACGCCATGTCGGAGCTGAGCCTGAAGGCTGGCGCCAAATTCAAGAAGTCGGCGCGTACCATCGGTGATGTCATCGGCAAGTTTCACCCCCACGGCGATTCTGCCTGCTACGAGGCCATGGTGCTCATGGCACAGCCTTTTACCTACCGTTACCCCCTGGTCGATGGCCAGGGTAACTGGGGCTCCCAGGACGACCCCAAGTCCTTCGCGGCGATGCGCTATACCGAATCACGCCTGAGAGACTATGCCGATGTGTTGCTGGGAGAGCTTGGCCAGGGCACGGTAGACTGGAAACCGAATTTCGACGGCACCATGGATGAACCGGAAATCCTGCCGGCGCGCCTGCCAAATGTGCTGCTAAATGGCGGTAGCGGCATCGCTGTTGGCATGGCGACCGACATACCTCCGCACAATTTAAGCGAAGTAGCCAAGGCCTGTATTCATCTGTTGGATAAACCCAAGGCCACAGTCGGTGATATCTGCAAAATCATCAAGGGCCCGGATTTTCCCACCGAAGCTGAACTCATCACGCCAAAGAATGAAATTCTCGACCTCTATAAGACGGGTCGCGGCTCATTGAAAGCCAGAGCCACCTACATCGTTGAAAATGGCGAGATCGTGATTAACGCGCTGCCCTATCAGGTATCCGGTGCCAAAGTATTGGAACAGATCGCTACTCAGATGCAGAAGAAGAAACTGCCCATGGTAGTGGATCTTCGGGATGAATCGGACCATGAAAATCCGACCCGCATCGTGGTCGTTCCGCGCTCCAATCGCATCGACCAGGACGCGGTGATGTCACACCTGTTTTCCACCACCGATCTGGAGAAGAACTACCGCGTCAATTTCAACATGATAGGAATTAACAAGCGACCACAGGTTAAGAATATCGTGGCGCTGTTAAAGGAATGGCTGCAGTTCCGTACCACAACGGTCAAGCGACGGCTGCAGTTCCGGCTCGATAAGATCCTGGATCGCCTGCATATCCTCGATGGCCTGTTGATCGCCTATTTGAATATTGACGAAGTCATCAAGATCATTCGCAAGGAAGACAAACCGAAGTCCGCGCTGGTGAAGAAATTCAAGATCACCGAACGCCAGGCGGACGCCATTCTTGATCTCAGATTACGCCAGTTAGCCAAGCTGGAAGAGATCAAGATCAAGGCAGAACAGAAAGAATTAAGTGAAGAACGCAAGTCTATCGAGCAACTATTGAAATCGACGGCTAGGCTGAAGACATTAATCAAGAGTGAAATAAAGGCCGATGCCAAAAGATTTGGAGACGACAGAAGGACACCACTGGTTCAGAGAGAGGAAGCCAAGGCCTTTAGCGAGACTGAGCTACTGACTACCGAGCCGGTGACCATCATCTTGTCGGATAAGGGATGGATGCGTGCTGCCAAAGGGCACGATGTCGATCCGGGTTCGCTGCAATACAAATCAGGCGATGGGTTCAAGATAGCGGCTCGTGGTAAGAGCAGCCAGCTTGCCATCTTCCTGGATTCGACAGGGCGCGCCTATTCTCTGGCGGCTCACAACCTGCCTTCGGCGAGAGGCCAGGGTGAACCGGTATCGGGCCGTGTCAATCCGCCCCCCGGTGCAACGTTCGAGGGAGTCGTCATTGGCGAAGATGACAAGGACGTATTGCTGGCAAGTGATGCAGGTTATGGATTTGTCGGTAAAGTCGGTGACCTGATCAGTAAGAATAAATCCGGAAAAGCTATCCTGCGCTGCCCCAAGGGATCGAAAGTGTTATCTGCCGTGATGGTCAACGACTATGGGAATGATCTGATTGTAGCGATCAGCAATGAAGGCCGTATGTTGGTGTTTCCAATAAGCGAATTGCCACGACTGGCCAAGGGCAAGGGCAACAAGATAATCGGTATCCCCAGTGCCCGGGTTGTCGATAGAGTTGAATTTGTTGCTGCAATGGCAGTGCTTTCATCTGCTGACACGCTCATCGTGCATGCCGGTCGGCGGCATCACAACTTAAGACCTGCAGACCTGGAGCACTATCGAGGGGAACGGGGCCGACGCGGCAATAAATTGCCACAAGGATTCAGAAACGTCAGCAGAGTCGAAGTACTGGAAAAAGAAAGCGCTGACTAGCGTGCTCAGTCTGTGTACAGGGTAGCCAATTGAATTGCCTGTCTTTCAAGAAGTAGCGCAAAATCGGACATCGGCGCATGTCCGAGATAGGTCACCAGGCACTCTTCGTCTCCGACAATAGAAAATTCCTCGGCGTCGATCCTGGTCCCAGCGCCAGCATGCTCGAAGGCAGGGCCACTGATCAGCACCGCATTATCCGGGCATTCGCTACAAATCTCCCGACTCAGTGGTCTGGCCACAATAATTCGGACCACTGTGCACAGCCAGGCGAAATTTAACGGCAATGTGTTCACCTTCAATATCCGACAAATCTCCCACTAATTGCAGGAAAAGCTGAGCGGCACACATCGCGTAAAACGGCTGCTCTTCTTCTGGCTGCATGGCTCCGAAATTGATGATTATTTCGCCGTCGGCGCAGTAGTTTACGGTACCGTTGTAAAGCTGGCTGGCTTTCCCGGCAAAGAAGTAATACTTGTTGAGGAGCTTGACCATGCACTCTTCGCTCACTGTGGAGGCGAGGTATTGAAAATTGCTCAACCTGATAACCAATAAAGTGGCGTCCTGTTTGCCGGGCAAATTCTTGAAGCTTTGTGTGTCGGCCGACGGCTGACGGGCTCCAAAGTTATTGAGAAAAGTGTTTTGTGCGAGAAATTCTGCGGTGGTATTGAATTGTCGGATTGCCGTGCTTATTTCATTCGAATTTTCCGGTTCGGGACAGGCTTCGATCTTTCCCTTACGAATATTGCTGAGGGAAAAAGCCAATAGATTAGCGGGAAAGCTCACCAGGTACTGGTAGTAAGTAGTAGTAAGTGATGCCGCAGCGATCAATAGCAGCAGTGTTGCGCCTATCACCAGCAGAAAGTTGTTTATCGCACCGGCTTCAATGTAGCTTAGGTCTAATTTGACGCGAATGAAACCAGCAACCGAATTTGCCAGTGATATCGGTGCCAGGTATTCCGCTTCTATCGGACTCATCGGTAGGGGGATAAGTAGCGTAGATTCAGATTGAGTGCCAGTTGCTACTGCAATTACATCATTATCCACATTGAGGACGGCAACTTCTGCGATTGAAGAATCGCGTGTAATACCGGAGAGCACCACGTTCATGCTGACCAGGTCGTTGGCCAGTACCAGCTCAGTCAACTGGGTTGCGGTTTGCCGGGCAAGAGCCTGGCCGAGGTCATCAGCCTGTTGCTGAAGCAAGTTGCGTGTATTGTAACTGCTGATCAGCCAGAAAACGTACATCGCCAGCAGCAGCAACAGGCATACTGAGACAGAAAATTTTCTGGAGATCTGTTTGTTGGTGACCCCAGGGGCTTCAGAGTGCTCTGGAATGGGTTCGCTGTGTGGCTGGTCTTCGTGCAACGCTGTCTCTCTCTATGTACTGCTGCTTCTCAATGTGTAGTGCCGCCCTCTGTGTACTGACTGCGCGCTGGGCTGGGCTATCGATCGCCTCGACAGCCAAGAATAGCAGGAGTTGCCGGGCTAGTGCAGCACTAGCGTGAAGTCTTTCAGGAATTCGAAAACCAGTGAACTGGCGGGCTTTCCAATGTGGTTTCCTTGCACAAAATTAAGCTGTGCCTGCCATAGTAGCGGCATAGTGGCCATCGATTCGACCCCGCCGGCAACAACCTGAATATTGTGCTGGTGGAGTTTGGTCACCATTTTCTTCAATTCTGCCTGTTTATGTCGGTTTTCGTTAAGCTTCTGGAGCAGTGACACATCGAGCTTCGCATACTGGGCACTCAGTAGTGACAGATAACGAAACGGTTAAGTTGTGCAGCCAAAGTGTTTGATGCTGAGACTGATGCGCAGTTGACTCAGGTGCTGACGGGGTACAGTTAATTTCGCTTAAAACACCGATTTATTCAGTGACAGGACGCCATTTGTCGCTAACAGGCTTAAGTCTTGGATTAATTCCGGGCTCAACCCCTGCGTGTGAATGCAGTGCCGTACCAGTACGATTCGCCTGGCAGAGTTCCCCAACAGCGTGGCGGCGCTGGCCAGGAAAAGGGACGCATCGAGTTCCAGAAGTTGCACTAATTCCTTTGGATCTGTAATCAGATCGGATAATATCTGTTGCCATTTTTCAGGCAGGTCAGATCTAATGGTCGGTTGAGGAAAATGAGTAATAGAAAGGGCCGCTTGGTTCATCAGCTTGCTTTGCAGAGAGCTTTTGTAGAGCAATAAGAGATAGAGTGGTTTTCGGAAAACTGGTATTCATAGCAACAAAAACCAGCTCAGACATTGGTCAGTTTAGAAGCGAGAGGGGAAAATGGTGAGTTACTCGACAAATGAATTTAAGTCCGGCCTGAAAGTGCTGGTAGACAGCGAACCCTGTTCTATCCTGGAAAATGAAATGGTTAAACCTGGCAAGGGCCAGGCATTCAATCGCGTGAAATTCAGAAATCTCCTCAATGGTCGCGTCTGGGAGCGCACATTTAAATCGGGTGAATCCATCGAAGCAGCCGATGTGATGGAGACGGATATGGAGTACCTGTACGAGGACGGTGAGTTCTGGCATTTCATGAAGACCGATGACAGCTATGAACAAATTGCTGCCGATGCGAACGCCATCAGTGAGGCAAAAAACTGGCTGAAGGAACAGGATGTTTATCAGGTGATTCTCTGGAACGAAGCACCGATCTCGGTCAGTCCGCCTAACTTCGTCGAACTGGAAGTTGCTGAGACCGACCCCGGCCTTAAAGGTGATACTGCACAGGGCGGCACCAAACCTGCTACGCTGAGCTCTGGCGCGGTTGTGAAGGTGCCTCTGTTCGTCAACATTGGTGACGTATTGCGAGTCGACACACGTACTGGCGAATACCAGAACCGTGTTAACAGTTAGCGGTTGCCACTGATTACCCATGGTTGACTGGAAGCCGGGAGCCACACTCGAAACTTTGCAAGTTCGTGCCGGCCTCCTGACTGAAATTCGGCAATTCTTCGCCGACCGCAAGGTTTTGGAAATTGAGACGCCTTTACTTGCCCGGTCCACAGCTACTGATGTCTATATCCAATCTTTAGAGACAACACCCTCCACGATTCCGGGAGAGAAATCATTCTATCTGCAGACCTCGCCTGAATTTGCCATGAAACGCTTGTTAGGAGCTGACATAGGTCCTATATTTCAGATCTGCAAGGCATTCAGACAAGGCGAGATCAGCAAACGCCATAATCCCGAATTCACGCTGTTGGAATGGTATCAACCTGGTTACTCAATGCTGGAATTGATAGACGAAGTCGAACAACTCGTGATGCAGCTGCTGCACTGCGAACCTATACCTCGGCTCTCCTACCGGGAGCTCTTTCAACAGTTTCTCGGTATCAACCCCCATAGCGTGATGGGCGATGAATTGCGCGCCATTGCCGAAAGCCACGTGGAGCTTGGTAGCAAAAACCTGTCAGACACCGACTATCTGCAATTATTGATGAGCCACTGCATAGAGCCGCAGATGCCAGAGAACTGTTTCATCTATGACTACCCTGTTGCCCAGGCTGCCCTGGCACAGATCCAGGGAAATCAGCACGGCGAGCAGGTGGCCAAGCGGTTCGAACTCTATTGCCAGCGCGTGGAGCTCGCCAATGGCTATTTTGAGTTAACTGACCCTGAACAGCAGCGTATGCGATTCGAGTCAGACCTGCATGCTCGAGAAGTGCTGCAATTACCGACCTATCCAGTAGATGAGAAACTGCTCGCCGCGCTGGAACATGGCCTGCCTGACTGCTCCGGTGTGGCACTGGGTATCGACCGTCTGGTGATGATAGCTAGGGGAGCAAGCAGCATTGACGCTGTATTGACGTTCTCCAGCGAGAGAATCTAAATCAAAGGGGGCAAAAATGGGGTTAGAGTAAAAACAAAAAAGGGGTCAGGGTAAAAATACCATAGGAAAACTACTGTATTTTTACCCTGACCCCTTTATTCCAGCTTCCTCCATCACGCGTGACTTATAGAGCTCGCGCAGTTGTGTCGTGACCGGCCCGGGAACCCCAGTTCCGACAGTATGACCATCGATGGCGATTACTGCCTGGGTCATGGTTCCCGCACTGCTGATGAAAGCCTCATCGGCAGCCAATGCTTCTTTGACGGTAAATGCCCTCTCTTCCACTCTGATTCCTGCTGCTGCGGCGATCTCCAGCAGGGTGCGCCTGCGAATGCCAGGCAGAATGGAGGTGGACAGGGGCTGGGTAATGACCGTGCCGTCCTTCACGATATATGCCGTGGATGAGATGCCTTCCGTTACCGTGCCATCTTCCACCATCCAGCCCTCATTGGCCCCCTGAGTCACTGCTTGCTGCTTGGCCAGCACCTGTCCCAGCAGATTGATCGTCTTGATGTCGCGTCGCTTCCAGCGGATGTCGGGTGTGGTAATAACCTCGATTCCTGTTTCTGCCTGGGGGTTGTCCAACAGGTCCATGACCTTGGTAAAGGCCACCAGGCTGGGCGTCGTGTCGGCAGGAAATGGGAAATCCCGGTCGGCAACACCCCGGGTTACTTGTGAATACACCACGCCCTCCTGAAGCTGATTACGCTTCACCAGTTGTTCCATGACCTGGATGTAGGCTTGCTTGCTACAGGGCCAGTCAATTTTCAATTCAGTTAGGCTGTAATCGAGCCGCTCCAGAAAGTACTGTTTGTCCACCAGAGCGCCATTAATAACCGGTACGACTTCGTAAACGCCATCACCAAATATGAATCCCCTGTCGAAGATCGATATCGTTGCCTGTTCTTCCGGAACAAAGCTTCCATTCACATAGACTGTCCTGCTCAAAATACTCTCCAAATCTCAGATTCTTAAACACTCTTAAATTGTGCGGAAAACGCTTCCAGTGCGTTCCCATGCAGGCGCTGTACGGTCCAACCGTCCATCGGGATGGCCCCTATGGAGCGATAGAATTGTAGTGAAGGTTCGTTCCAGTCCAGCACTGACCACTCTACCCGGGTGCAGTTTCTCTCGACAGCCAGCCTGGCAAGATAGGCCAGCATGCATTTTCCAAAACCCTTGCCACGCATCTTCGGCGTTACGTAGATGTCTTCCAGATAAATACCGGGGCGCCCCGTAAAAGTTGAAAAATTGTGAAAGAATAGGGCGTAACCGATCGGCTTTCCTTCAAACTCCCCGATAAGTACCTCGGCATAGGCTTGCTCACCAAACAGAGATTTCTGCAGCGTCTCAGCCGACGCGACCACTTCATGACTCAGCTTTTCGTACTCAGCCAACTCCTTGATGAAACTCAGAATCAAATCGCAGTCGTCAATTGACGCATCGCGAATCACGAAATCCTTGAGTGATGTCGTAATATTCATGGCTTACTCTCATGTTTAGCGGATAACAAAGAGGGCTGCCGCTGACCCGTTCAGCTCGTTTCCTGCCTACTATTCGCGGTATCTCTTCACTGCTATAATACGCGCCTTTTTTTGGGGACCATCGAGGCATTCGATTCACCTGATTGCTACCACCAGGAAATCGGGGAAGGAATTGAACTGGACCCTGCACACCATTTGGGTATCGATCTATTTACTAACGTCTTCTGTCATTCAAACTGTTGTTACTCATCGGGGCGAAGCAGAGCAAAGGAAACATGATGTCAGAGCAAAAAGCCACAATTATTTACACCGAAACAGACGAAGCCCCGGCACTGGCTACGCATTCACTGCTACCGATTATCAAGGCCTTCGCCGATGCTTCTGGCGTCGATGTGGATATCCGCGACATCTCTCTGGCAGGTCGCATCATAGCCAATTTTCCAGAATTTCTCAGTGAAGAGCAGCGGCAATCTGATGCTTTGGCAGAGTTGGGTGAACTCACCCAGGACCCGATGGCAAATATCATCAAGTTGCCAAACATTTCTGCCTCGGCTCCGCAGATGCACGCGGCGATCAAGGAGCTACAGGATAAGGGCTATCCGCTACCGGACTATCCGGAAGAGGCTGGCAACGAGCAGGAACAGGACATCAAGAGTCGTTATGACAGGATTAAGGGCAGTGCAGTAAATCCGGTATTACGCGAAGGCAATTCAGATCGCCGCGCCCCGGCTTCAGTAAAATCCTACGCTCGCAAGCACCCACACCCCATGGGTGCCTGGTCGGCAGACAGCAAGACCCACGTGTCGAGTATGAGCAGTGGTGACTTCTTTGCCAGTGAACAATCCGCCACGCTTACGGCCCCAAGCTCTGTTTCCATTAAGCATACCGATGCTGATGGCAATGAAACGATTCTCAAAGTAGCGATTACGTTACAGGCTGGAGAAATTATTGATGCTTCCTGCATGAATAAGAAGTCACTCCGCGATTTCCTGACAGCTCAGATCGATGATGCTAAGAGCCAGGGCGTCCTCATGTCGTTGCATCTGAAAGCCACGATGATGAAGGTGTCTGATCCGATTATCTTCGGACATGCTGTTACTGTTTTTTACCGAGATGTTTTCGAGAAGTATGCCGAAAAGTTTGAAGTGCTGGGCGTTGATCCAAACAATGGGATCGGTGATGTTTATGCCAAGATTGCCAACCTGCCCGATGACGAGCGTAATGAGATCGAAGCCGCTATCCAGGTTTGTTATGCAGGCAGACCCGATATGGCAATGGTTGATTCGGACCGGGGCATTACCAACCTGCATGTGCCCAGTGACATCATCATTGATGCATCCATGCCGGCAGCGATACGCACATCCGGTCAGATGTGGGGGCCCGACGGCCAGCTCCATGATATGAAGGCGATAATTCCAGATCGTTGTTACGCGAGCGTGTACCAGGAAGTCATCGACTACTGTAAAGCAAACGGCGCATTCGATCCTGCGACTATGGGCAGAGTGCCTAACGTTGGTCTTATGGCACAGAAGGCGGAGGAATATGGATCCCACGATAAGACTTTTGAAATTCCTGCCAACGGGAGCATAAGCGTAGTCGATACCGATGGCAATGCAGTACTGACGCATACGGTTGAGCAAGGTGATATCTGGCGCATGTGCCAGGTTAAAGATGCACCAATCCAGGATTGGGTGAAGCTGGCAGTCAGTCGTGCCCGACAATCCGGTACGCCTGCCGTATTCTGGCTCGATGAGCAGCGTGCCCATGATGCAGAATTGATCAGCAAGGTTAATAAATACCTGCCTGATCACGACACCGATGGCCTGGAGATTCACATCCTGGCTCCGGCAGAAGCTACCCGTTTCTCGCTGCAACGCATCGGCCAGGGTCAGGACACAATCTCTGTCACTGGAAACGTGTTGCGGGACTATCTAACAGATTTGTTTCCAATTCTGGAGTTGGGTACAAGTGCCAAGATGCTCTCTATTGTGCCTCTCATGAATGGTGGGGGCCTGTTCGAAACTGGCGCAGGGGGCTCGGCACCCAAGCACGTGCAACAGTTTGAGAAGGAAAACCACTTGCGTTGGGATTCACTCGGTGAGTTCCTGGCGCTGGCGGCTTCGCTGGAACATCTGGCGAATGTCACTGGCAATCAACGCGCACAGATTCTGGCCGAGGCACTGGATTGGGCGACTGGTGAATTTCTCGATACCAACAAGTCACCTTCACGCAAAGTGAATGAACTGGACAATCGCGGTTCTCATTTCTATCTGGCCATGTACTGGGCACAGGCCCTGGCAGAGCAGACAGCAGACGGTGAGCTACAGGAAAAGTTCAGGCAGTTGGCAGAGGATTTAGCCGCAAACGAGTCGAAGATAGTCGAAGAGTTGGTTACTGTTCAGGGAGTGGCAATGGATATGGGTGGATACTACAAGCCTGATTCGGCGCTTGCCTCGGCTGCGATGAGGCCGAGTGCCACATTTAATGAGATTCTAGGGTCCTTTACTGGGGCCTGAATATCATCGGCTGCTCTCGGAAACCAGAAAATGGGCTCCGAGAGCAGTCTAATCTACTTCCCGTGATCAGGCCCTGCACTACATATGCGCTTGTAAGCCGCTCGAAGAGTCTATTTCACGGGGCGAACATAGCGCTTGATGCCGCCAACCGGGCCGACTTCAGCTCCGAAGATATTGCCGTTAGCATCAGCGACAACGCCCTCAGCTGTACAGGTGCCGCGGCAGTCAGGCTGCGGATCAGGAATCAGAAATTCCACTTCACCGGTAATTGCGCTACCGACACGAATACCGCGAGTCCAAGTGCCATGGTCAGGATTTACAGAACCCGATTCAGAATCCGCCGCATACAGCACATCGTGGTCATCAATATAGATACCACTGTTGCGGCTGAACTGATACCAAATATCTATAAGATTGCCTTCCTGGTCGAATATCTGAATGCGGTCGTTGCCGCGGTCGGCTACGAATAATCGCCCTTTAGAATCCATTGCCAGGCCATGAGGCTGGCGGAATTGACCCGGCCCCATACCCCACCCACCAAAAGAGAACAAGTGGTTGCCATCCGCGTCAAACTTGTGGACGCGGTTGGGGGTACCTTCAGCACTGGAATGTCCCTCGCCTACGAAGATGGAGCCATCGGGAGCAACAAGCATGTCATTAGGAGTGTAGAAAAATTCTTCATCCCGGCCACCACCTTTTCTGCCCAGCGCCATCAGGTGTACACCAGTAGGGCTGAACTTGTGAATCTGGTGCCCATAAGCTTCACCGTTATAATCCTGCACCTGGTCGGTACCGCGGGCATCAGCAACCCAGACGTTACCTTCATGGTCCACCTCGATGCCGTGCGGCCAGGCGATATATCCTGCGCCGAAGCTGCGTACCATGTTGCCGTTCTTGTCGAACAGCATGATCAGGTTTACATCGGGATTCTGCACGCAGACATTGATATTGCCGCCGCAGCGTTCTGCGACCCAGACACTCTCACCGTCGAGATCGATATCTACAGTACTGGATGAACCCCAGCCTCTGCCGGCGGGCAACTTGAAATAGTCGGATTGAGTAATGTAAGGGTTGGGCAAGTCATTAACCGGTGGCATATCAGCCTGCGCAAACAATAATGCCGGGGCCACTGCCAGCGCGATGAATATAGCCTTTATAGCGTTCTTGTCAGTCATCTTGAAATCTCTCATTACCTATTTTTTGGGGGCATTCAAGAATAAACTAGGGGTATCGCCAATTCAATTGTATTGTGTGTCGATGTCACAACTTGTAACTCAGCCTGGGAGGTTTTATGCAGATCAAATTATGCAGTGTCTTTGTCGAGGATCAGGCCACGGCGCTTACTTTCTATACCGAAAAACAAGGCTTTGAAGTTGTAAATAATATCGACCTCGGCGAGTTTCGATGGTTAACAGTCGGCGAGAGCGGCGATGCCAACGTAGAATTGTTGTTGGAACCCAACGCACATCCTGCTGCACTGGCCTTTCAGCAGGCTATTTCCGCTGATGGCATACCGGCCGCGGTACTTAATACAGAAGATATCGATCAGGAGTATGCAAACCTGATTGGCAAAGGTGTGAGCTTTAAAGATAAGCCTACGAATGCAGGAGGTGTGTGGATAGCGGTGTTTGATGATACCTGCGGGAACTGGATTCAGCTGCTGCAGGTTTGAAAAAGTAAAAGCTTCAGTGCCGACTGATCACCGATAGACCAGCAGTGGTTTCTGAAGTAACTCAATGAGAATAGCAACATTCAGGAATTTCCCTTCTATGCGAATCAAACCCCTGCGCGTGAGAGCAACTAGCTCAGTCTATCCCTGGCTGGTTTTCTTGTGCCTTACTCTATTGCCGCTCATGGCCTTCGCCGCATCCGAAGACGCCACGATGCTTAATCTTACTGGCAGTACTCTTGGCTATGCAGCGATAGCTTGCTTCGTTTTGGCTTACACGCTGATCATCTTCGAAGAAACTATCCATCTGCGTAAATCTAAACCAGCCGTTGTGGCGGCAGGCGTAATCTGGGTGCTTGTTGCCATTGCGTATATCGGTGTGGGTGAAACTCATCTTGCCGAAGAACTGGTGCGCCACAATTTGCTGGAGTTCGTCGAACTGTTTCTATTCCTGCTGGCAGCAATGACCTACATCAACACTATGGAAGAGCGGGGTGTGTTCAACCTGTTAAGGGTCAGGCTGGTTTCCCAGGGGTATACCTTCAGGCAGATATTCTGGATTACCGGGTTGATTTCATTCTTCCTCTCACCAATCGCAGACAACCTTACTACGGCCCTGCTAATGGCGGCGGTTATCACTGCAGTCGGAGGCAATAACCTACGATTCGTGTCAATTGCCTGCATCAATGTTGTGGTAGCTGCTAATGCCGGGGGTGCCTTCAGCCCCTTTGGTGATATCACTACCCTCATGGTGTGGCAGTCAGGTTTGGTCGAATTTCAGGAGTTCTTTGTACTCTTTCTGCCCTCTCTGGTGAACTGGTTGGTCACTGCAGGGATCCTGAGTATGGTTATCTCTAATGGGAAACCTGCGGCGATAAACGGGAAAGCCGCAGTAAAATTCGGTGCCTGGATAGTCGTTGGGCTCTTTATCATCACTATCATTATGGCGGTGTCATTCCACAACTTCCTGTATTTGCCTCCGGTATTGGGGATGATGACCGGGCTTGGATTGCTGAAATTGTTTGGCTACTACCTGCAGCTTAGAGATTCCAGTTACATGAATGCCGATATGGCCAGCTCGCTGGTGAAAGGCGATGTGTTGAGCGGCGATGACGCCATGTTTGAAGAATCGATGGGAACTGACGATGTTCGAGATAGTAAACAGCCCTACGATATCTATCACAATCTACAGCGCGCTGAATGGGACACTCTGATATTTTTCTATGGCGTGATTTTATGCGTCGGCGGCCTTGGCGCTTTCGGGTACCTCGCACTGGTTTCTGAGATTATCTATGTTGACCTGGGTGCCAGTACTGCCAATATTTTGGTGGGATTCGCTTCGGCAATTGTAGACAACATCCCCGTGATGTTTGCGGTGCTGGAAATGAGTCCAGAAATGAACCATGGACAGTGGCTGCTAGTCACCCTAACAGCCGGAGTGGGTGGTTCCATGCTATCTATTGGATCAGCAGCTGGTGTGGCGGTGATGGGTCAGGCCAGGGGAATATATACTTTCTTTTCCCATCTCAAATGGTCTTGGGCAATTGCATTGGGTTACTTCGCCAGTATTGCCATGCATTTCTTCGTGAATGCAGGAGCGTTCGCCTAAACCCGATTGCTATAGGCGAGTATGCCGCTGGTGGTCAGATAGAAGGTGCCACTTACTCCATTTTGAATACGGTTCAGATCATAGTTGTTAAATGTGTTCCTAATTCGTGCGGCAAGCAACGCGTAACTCGAATCTATAAGCAGCGCAATCAGCCAGAAAATTAGTGATAGAGCGGCTATCTGAAAAGTATAAGAATTCGCATCGCTGACGAACTGTGGAAGGAAGGCGCTGAAGAACAGGATGGTCTTGGGGTTAGTCAGTGACACCCAGAACCCTCGCTGAAAGGACCCGGTCGCAGTCGGCTCAGTGGATTTTTTGTTCCTTAAGAAATTGTTGAGTGAAATTACTCCGAGATAGGTCAGATACGCGACGCCTATCCATTTAAGCCAGACCAGCCCTTCGGCAATTAACAACAGGAATCCACTGGTACCCAGCCCTGCCACGAATAGCTGCACCACCATAGCCAGGCTAGTACCCAGCACTGTCTGCAAGCCCCGTGCCTTACCGGCTACCAGGCTGGTGGAAACAATTACCAGCACATTTGGACCGGGCATCAGCACGAAGGCACTGGCTACCAGTAGAAATGGAAGAATTTGCATCAATTCCATAAGATTCTCATTCAGTCACGGTGCGAGACAATGATGCCAAACGGGTCGGTCTCAACCAGCACGTTGCCAAATCCGGTTACATCCGTTGGCGCCACCAATGCATCATCGTGCTGCCTAAGCACTCAGGCTAGCAGTAGCATGATTCGGGCTATGGCAGGGGCACGATTCATCTAAAAAAGAAAAGGCCAGAAGGGTGTTATTCCCCTTCTGGCCTTCGTTGTTTTTAAATCCTTGGGGAGTGGACTAATTCTCTTCGGTTTCTACGGTACCGGTGTCTGACTTCGGAGACCCGTCGCCATTGAATCCCATAGATTCGTAACGTCTCCATCCGGCCAGAATACCGATCAAACCATGATTGCCTTCATGACAGGCATATTCGTAAACCGGATCTGGTGAACGGCGCAGGGGTAGCCTGGCCGACCAGGACACATCCCAGGACAGCGCATCTGTCACAGTGAAATCATAGTCCAGGGTATTCTCGTCGATCCAGTTGATACGCTCTTCAACCTCGGCTTGCTTGGACATGCCGCGCAGATTGTAATCGTGATACCAATTCTGAGTGTGGATCACCAGGGTATCGCCGTCCCAATGAGCGACTGAATCACCCTCCCACTTCAACTGCTTGGTGTGGTGTTCGCTGTCGATGCGGATAATACGAGCCGAGTGCACCATTTCATTCAGGATCATGATGTGATCCCTGGTCTGCACAATCTGCATGTTGTTGTTGTACGAGCCGGGAATCATCGGGGGCCCACCCACGAAGCCGGTAAGGCAACGGTCAACCGTGGTGCGACCTTCCGGGCCGGCGCTCTCGAAGACCATCTGGCCACGAGCCTGGCGACGATCTCTGCCTGCCGTGTTAGTCCGTGGCGATCTGCCATTGGGTGGATCATAGATCAGCGAAGTTCTGCGATCGGCGATGGTCTGGTCGCCGCGCTCGTACCAGAAATTGTTGTAGGAAATCACTCCGGGAGGATAACCGGCACCACCGACCGAATCGATAATCAGATCGCGATTCTGGCGTCGCAGTTCAAACTCTTCCCACTCTACGGCCTGTTCGGGCGTGAGAGTTGCCAGGTGTTCCAATTCCCTGGGTCGATTCAGGGGAGTGATTGTCCGGAATGTGTAAGTGCCTTGAAAATCGGGCTGCCCGTACTCGGTGCGCGGAATGTCACCGGACTGGGCCGTTACCAGGGGACCAACCAATACATTGATTAGTGCAAATAATCCTTTGGTGATGGCGCTGTTCTGCATTGGAACCTCCAACTTTTGTTCTAATGTTTAAGCCACGTTACTTAGGCGCAATCAGCCGAACCTACGTGGATTCTAGGGAATATTCAAGAATAAAATCGTCACCGTGTGGTAGGGATTGCTGCAACCCATGTAATTTGGGCTGTCTGTCAACGAGTAGTGGAGCGGTGTAACTAATCTGCTATTCCCGGCGTCAAAGAATTAAGCTGCTATTCATGTTCATCGACGTATGGTTGGGGAACGAGTCCCAGGTTTTGGAGAAAAAAATGAGAATTGGCAAAATTTTATCAGCCCTGCTCTTATCGACACTGTTGACGGGTTGCATTGGATCCATGATAGGTGTGGCTGTGGATACCACGGTTGAGGTTATCAAGGCGCCTTTTGCGATCGCCGGTACGGTTATCGGCGTAACGGCTGATACCGCCGGCACGGTAATCGCGGCGCCATTTCGTATGGTGGATGCGGCTGTGGGCGGTGAACACGATCATCGTGATCGGCACGATCACGAACGGGATCATGAAGACGCAGACGGAGAATAGTCTGGCGTCTACTGCACTCGCCATTTTTCCTTCTCCTGGCCGTTCAATGTCCTGGCATTATTCGCGGGATTTGCTGCGCGTGCGGCTGTACACTCAAAATGTAATCTAATAACAATAAGTTAGACGCAGAGGCGTTCTGGTTCCGGGACAAATGGCTGCGTCTAAACCGTCAGAAATCCTGGTGCCTGTCAGGAGTTTCGATGAGAACCCTGCTACACCTACCCCTTTACGCAGTGACACAAAGCGTCGCCTGCTCCTAATCAGCTATTTTTGCTACTTTTTCCATGCGCAGGCCGAAACAAAACTTGTGGGTTTGGCTCAGAGTCAGGCAAATTGAATTGCTCCATAAGCTGGTTTATTCTTCCTGTCCACTAGAGAGAGTAAACGTAGTATGGCAACCAAGGCCAGCCGCGAGAATTCTGCAGCGCACGGAGCACAGCCCAATCCATCAGGCCCCGCTAATACGGGCTTCGCTCTCGGTAATTTCAAACTGCCCCTGATCTTGATTACAGCCTTGCTGCTGCTGACTTTCACCTCGAGAGTGCACGAGGTTGTCCTATGGTCCTTCGTTTCGGCAGTAGCCGTGTTGGCTGCCTGGCTCGTCTATTTGCTGGTATTGTCCAACCGGCGTGCGGAAATCCATGATTTCAGCATCGTGCTTCGACCCCAGCACTACGTGCAGCTTCTGATACAGATTAGTTTGTTTTCTTATTGGGGGTATTACTGGCGACCGGTATATGACCATTTCTATCTAATCATCGCCCAACTGTTATTTGCCTATAGTTTCGACATTCTACTGGCCTGGTCGCGGCGCCGCGCTTACACACTCGGCTTCGGTCCGTTCCCGATCATTCTGAGCATTAACTTGTTCCTATGGTTCAGGGATGACTGGTTCTACATGCAGTTTTTGATGATCGCGGTTGGCTTCATGGGTAAGGAATATGTGCGCTGGCAGCGGGAAGGCCGCAGCGTGCATATATTCAACCCATCCGCTTTTGCCCTGGGGCTCTTTTCGGCGGTGTTAATCCTCACCAATACCACGAGTCTCACCTGGGGGCAGGAGATTGCCTCCACCCTGACTCTGGCGCCGAACATCTATACATTCCTGTTTCTGCTCGGTCTGATCGTCATGTATTTATTTGAGATCACCCTGGTTGCGGGAATGGCAGCGATCACACTATTCGCATGCGGCGCGCTCTACAATGCCAACTTCGGAGTTCCCTATTTTCTCGACTCAGAAATACCGGCAGCGGTCTTCCTGGGGTTGCATCTACTCATCACAGATCCCTCCACTTCACCGAGAACCCCGCTAGGCAAGACTCTGTTCGGTTTGCTGTATGGGCTGGGGGTCTTTGGGCTCTATACGCTGCTCGACAATCTCGGTGCGCCCACGTTTTATGACAAGCTCCTGTGTGTGCCTCTGCTGAACCTCAGCGTGATAGCCATTGACAGGGCGGTTCGCTCGATCAAGTCTGAAACCCTGTTAAATGTGTGGCGAGCCGATTGGCTGGGAGGGCGCGCCAACCTGGCCCATATGAGTGTTTGGATCGTGGTGTTTGCCGTGATGACCATGCTGGGTAAGACTGACGGTAAACATACCGGTGACAGCCTGCCATTTTGGGAACAGGCCTGTAGTAATGAGCTGTCCAATAGCTGTCAGCGGCTGGTGCAGCTTAAAACAACCTACTGCAATGACAACGCAGCCTGGGCCTGTAACGAACTGGGCATTCATTTCCGGCAAGGACTTATAGTCGGTCGGAATGATTCACAAGCGCAGGAGTATTTCGGTCAATCCTGCGAACTAAAATTCAAAGCTGCCTGTGCCAACCTATTGGATGATAATCTGGCGTTGAAAGACAACCCACACGAGTTGGACTTGCGTCTGTTGCTCAGGGAAGGCGGACTGAACCTGATAAGTGCATCGAGCGATGAGCTTTATGAAAGAGCTTGCGACCATGATTGGCAATTCGCCTGTAGCACTAACAGGAATACGCTATGAACCAAACTGTGGAACATGATGAAAAGGTGCCTGGTCGCACAGTTGGATTCACGATAATGACACTGGTAATTCTGTTGGCAGCGTTCCAGATGAGCCGAGAGAGCTCATTGCAACAGATGCAGGGTTCTGACGAATCCGAAGCAAATACACAACCCCTCGAAGGATTTCGCCCCGCTGCCTGGTATCTACCGGACGATGAGCTGCTGGGCTTCGTCGAAGTTCCCGCTGGCCCATTTGTCATGGGGAGTAATCCGGCACTGGATCCCATGGCCTATGAAAATGAGCGCTGGTCCAATCTACGCCGGCAGGGTTCGGTTGACCTGCCTGCTTTCTACGTGAGCCGATTCGAGGTTACCAGGGCCCAGTTTGCGATGTTTACCGAGGACAGCAGATTCAGCACCGATGATATCGACCTTGCGGGGGCGGGCGATCTACCCGTGACGGGAATAACCTGGCCTGAAGCGCTGGCCTACGGACGCTGGCTGGAACAACGCCTGCGCGCATCACCTCAGACACCAGCGGAGATCAGCGCCTTCCTGGAGGGCGGCGCCCATGTCACGCTGCCCAACGAGGCGGAGTGGGAGAAGGCCGCCCGCGGTACCGATGGGCGCGTATTTACCTGGGGTCCCAGGCCCAGAAATGATCTGGCTAACTTCAATGGGGATGCTTTAGCAGGGGTGGGAGCTATTGCGTGTGCTGTATGCTCCTACGGGCTGTCTGATATGGCAGGCAATGTCTGGGAACTTACCCGTAGTCCGTCACAGGACTATCCCTACGATCCAAGCGATGATGAGACCAATCTGCCCGAAGATGCACTCTATGTCATGCGCGGAGGCTCCTATGCCGATGTCATCAATAATGTGCGTACTGCCGTACGCGGTGCGGCTGATCCGGGCGTTCGAAACGGCACCATAGGCTTTCGCCTGGTCATCAGCACTCTCTGATTCCAGCCCTTTTCTGCTGTAAACCATTTCCCGCTATCCTGGAATGAAAAAGGGGACGGTGGAATGAATCCCGCCGTCCCCTTTGTATCTACTGCGGCATTAATCGGGAAGCGCAAAGGTCACAATCAGATCGCCGCCACGACGACCGCGCGAGCCACCGCCCGAGGCAACCGTGACGTATTCCTGACCATCGATGGAGTACACCGCCGGTGAGGCGAATACGCCGGAGCCGGTATTGAAGCGCCAGAGCTGCTCACCTGTTTCCGCATCGTAGGCATAGAAATAGCCCGCGGTATTACTGCCCGCCCCGACGAACACTAAGCCGCCATCGGTAACCACCGGCCCGGCTTGGGCGTATCCTTCGAATATCTGTCGCCAGATCAGTTCTCCCGTAGTTGGATCGTAGGCCGAGAAGTAGCCCTTCGGATCGCGCCCGGAATTGAACGGCGCATCTATCGCAGCGACGTACAATAGCCCAGTTTTCTTGCCATAGGCCAGCGGACCATAGCTGGACCCGCCGCCCATGCCTGGCGCGAAGATCTGGCTCGGGCCGAGCGGGGTGAACTGTTCCACCAGGGTATTGGCTTCCATTTGCTGCGCCGGGATGTCGGTCGGGAATACCGGGGACACTGGCTCCATGCGCTCGCCGTCTGCCTTGTTCGGTATCGGCTGGGTTGGGTAGGGTACTTCACCCTCCAGTTCGGTTACTGTAGAGACCGGGACTTCGGGGATGGGATGCACCGGCACGCCTGTTTCCCGGTCTAATATGTAGAGCCAGCTATTCTTGTTCGCCTGAGCCATTGCCTTGACGGGTTCTCCGTCGACTTCCATGTCGAACAGCATCGGCTGGTTGCCAGAATCATAGTCCCACACGTCGTGATGCACCTGTTGGTAGTACCATTCCAACTGCCCGTCATCCAGAGTCAGTGCAATAAGCGAATCGGTAAACAGGTTCATACCATCACGTTCGGTGCTGTCGCCGAAGGGATTGCCTACGGCGAAATACACCAGTCCCAATTCCGGATCGATGGATGGCGTTTCCCATATCCCCCCGCCGTTGCGCTCATTACCTACCCAGGTGGGACCGGCAATATCCCAGCCCTGGTCGTTTTCATCTTGCGGGACGGTATTGAAATTCCACAGCACTTCGCCCGTCTGATCATCGATGGCTAATACATAGCCACCCGCGATGTGGCTCTCGCTGCGTGTAGTACCGATATAAATTACGTCGTTGTAAAGCTGTGGTGCCGTGGTAAACCAATATCCGACTTCGATTGCTGTCTCGAGAGTGGGATCTTTCTCATGTAGCACATCCAGAATAACCGGTGCCTGGCCATTGTCTCCGAAGCCTTCCAGGGGCTCGCCGGTCAGGGCATCCAGCGCAAACATGAATGAGCCGGCCGCGGTGTAGACGACGCCCTCATCGTAAACCACACCCCGATGTCGGAAGATATAGCCTTCCCGGCGGCCACCGCCGAGCAGGTTTGTCACGTCGTAGGACCAGATCAGGTGTCCGTCGCGGGCATTCAGGGCATAGACACTGCCGCGCGAATCGGTGAGATACATGATCTCGCCCACGATCACCGGTGTGGTCTGATTGCTTACCCCATCGATTACCCCGTGCTGGAATAGCCATGTCGGCGTAAGCGTGGCGACGTTGTCTGGCGTGATCTGGTCGGTGGGAACCGAACGTGAACCGAACAGATCGAAATTATGCAGTGGCCATTCCAGGTTGGGCACCGAAGACTCACCATTGCCCACGATCTCCACGGCGCCTCCGGTTGTGACACTGCCGGTATCCACCGAGATCGACGTTGTGTCATTACTTTCCTGAGAACAACCAAGCAAGAGGGTTAACACACCTGTCAAAAGCAGAGGGATTTTTGTCTTAGAGAATAGCTTGTGTGGCATCGGTTTACTCCAATGATCTAATTATGGTGTAGCGAACTTGCTGTGCTTTTGCTCGCCTGTTTAATATTGGCTTTGTTCAACCATGTACTCGACGACGGCTTGCAAGTCATCGTCACTGCAACTGGTACATAATCCCCGTGCCGGCATGACGCCATTGAGCCCATTGATTGTGTTCTGTACCAGGATGTCCATGCCTTTTTCCAGCCGAATCTCCCATTCGATTGCATCACTCAACATCGGCGCATGGGCCTGGCTGGTACTATGACAGGCATAGCAAGAAGCCTTGTAGGTGGCGGCAGCGTCAAACTCTTCGGACTCGGCAGCCAGAGCAAGGCAGGCAACAAAAGTGCCTGACACTAAGGCAGCAATTTTGATCAGTCCTGTTGGCTTCATCGTATCGGTTAGCCCTAATAGCGTTTCCGTACAATATTAAAAAAATCTATGAACTTTTGCATGTGTTCACTGTTCTGCGAGATGACCAGCGAATGGTCGCCGCCGGGGATTTCAGCGTAGACATGTTGCATGCCGATTTCCTGCATCTTCGACACCCAGCGCCGGGTAAGGGTTACCAGCCCGTCTTCGTCGCCCTGCAGCACGAAGATTGGGATATGCTTGATTCGTTCCAGCGTTTTCTCGATAGGCATATCTCTCTGTGGTGCCGGTGCTGCGACTCCCAGTCCGGCGAACAAATCGGGATACTTGGCAGCAATATGGTAGGTCCCGGCACCCCCCATGGAATGCCCCCAAAGATAGATGCGATTGCTGTCCACGTTGAATTCCTCGCGCACCAGACCCATGACTTCCATCACGTCTTGCTCGCTATAGTCGGCATCCTCGGGGTCTTCGGTTGCACGCGATCCGAACCAACCGCGACGAATATATCCGAGTGGCGTTACAACGATGTATCCGTGTGTTTCCGCTTGCTCGAGAAAGCCGTGATACCCCATAAGCCAGTCATAGCTTCTGCCAAGGCCATGCAAAGATATGATTAAAGGTGCCGCGTCGCCCTCATTATAGGTAGAGGGCACGAACAATGCGTAAGGAATTTTTTCACCAGTGGCTGGAAATGTATAACTTCGATGCTGAACTCGAGAGTCGTCAATATTGGTCTCATCATCGGTCATCTGTCGGTCAGCCTGAGTTGGGAGGTAAAACAGCAGAATGATTGGAACCAGGCCTGTTGCTATCAACCTTCTTAGAATTGTCATGAGGCGCCTCACGTCATTGTTCACGGGGGATATGAGCATAAACCATTTGCCTGATGAGGCAAAGTGGCCTGTGAAGAGCGATTCACGGGGCAGTGGGGTCAGTTAATGGTTTGATCGAAAAGATCGCTTTCTGCGAGCATGCGGATCATGGCGATGGCATCTCGGTCGATCTGGACATAGGCGGCCTTGAGATGTTCTCCCACATCGACCAGGGAATCGTTGTCGTCCAATTCGCGTTTATAGCTGAAGCGCACGAACAGATAGCCCTTCTCGGGCTCTTCGATGCTGGTAGTGCTCTGGGCATTGAACTGATTCAGCTTCTGCACCGTTCTGGTACAAATTCTGTCTTCGGGAAACAGAACGACTCGTTCACAGAAACGCGTATTGCCGGCTTCGATGGTGCGCTTGAACTCATTGTCGGCCAGTTCGTCTGATCGGCACTGCAGGCTATGATTGAATTTTTCCGGGCTGCGCGCCCTGAGTACCAGCCCCTTCCAAAGCTGAGCCCGCGTCAACGCAACGATGCTGTTATTGCTTAAGTCATTGACCTGCACGATGTGTTCAAATTCGAGCAACGTCCTTTGCGCCTCCATTTCTCTTTGTTTGCTGCAATCGCCATTTACTGCGTGGGCAATGGCAGGTTCCAGGATTCCAGCCGATCCAGGAAATCGGTGTCGGTCCAGTCGAACTTCAGGGGGGTGAGCGTGATGTAGCCCTGTTGATAGGAGTAGGTGTCGGTGCTGCTGTCGGTAGACTGAACAGTGATTCGCTCTCGTTCATACACCGAACGATCGCCGGCCCGTTCCACCAGTTCGTAATGAGAGGTCTGCAAATAGGAATCGCCCATAGGCCGCACCCTGACCCCTTGCAATTCTCCCCCCGGAATATTGATGGAGACTAGAGTGCCCTGTGGCGCTCCCTGCTCTCTATAAAGCGTCACCAATTGTGCAGTAAACCGGGCAGACGCCGCGGCATCGACACCTTCTGGTTCCTGGGAAACCGCGATAGCAGGTACGCCGTTATAAATGCCCTCCATTGCGGCACCAATGGTGCCGGATAAATGCGACACGTCTCCTACATTGGAGCCGCGATTGATGCCACTTACTACCAGGTCAAAAGCATTATCCTTACCGAGTTCGTACAATCCGAAGCGTACCGCATCGGCCGGTCGGCCGTGCACCGCGTAGCCGAAAAATTCGCCCTCGTGTTGTATGCGTTCAACCACTAGGGGTCCTCCATTAGTCGAATGACTGCTTCCGGATTGATTCTCATTGGGGGCAGACACGACTACCTCGACCTCAGGCAATGCGACAAGCACCTGATGTAATGCAATCAACAACGGAGACTCTATACCGTCGTCATTGGAGAGCAGAATTCGATAGCTTTGTGCCCAGAGCGTAGAAGTAAACCCTGACAGCAACAGCAAAGTCAGGCCAAGACAAAGATTTCTTTTGCTTCTGTAATAAGATTTGGGAGTCATAATCAGCAGTATAGTGAAACTCGAGGGCGAGTAGTCAGAAACGTTTCGCTTGCTATAGTACAGGCCTTAAACCGGATTCGACAACATTACCCGCAGGCAATAGAATGCACGTGCCTGACATTTATGGAATTGGTTATGAATCCCGAAGTGCTGTTTAGACCTTTTGATCACCCAAAACTACAATTGAAGAATCGCATTGCCATGGCACCCATGACGCGACGCTTCTCTCCCGACGGTATTCCCGATGACAAAGTCCGGGACTATTACCGAACTCGCGCCGAAGGTGATGTCGGCCTGATAATCACCGAAGGCACTACTGTGCCGCATAAGGCCGCTTCATCTGATGTGCAGATGCCATGTTTTCACGATGCAGCATTAGAAGGCTGGCAAAAGGTTGTGGAGGCGGTACATGAGGCCGGTGGCAAGATCGCTCCTCAACTCTGGCATTTAGGAGCCAGACGGCTACCCGGGCAGGGTCCCTATCCGGATTATCCAACGGCGTCACCATCCGGCTGCGAATTTCCAGGCAAGGAAGTGGGAGAGCCCCTCAGTACAACAGAGATTAACGAACTGATCGGCGCCTTTACGCAGTCTGCAATTGCAGCGGTAGGACTGGGTTTCGACGCCATCGAACTACATGGGGCGCACGGCTACCTGATCGATGACTTCTTCTGGGAAGGCACCAATCAACGGGATGACAAATATGGCGGCTCCTTAGTGAAGCGAACCCGGTTTGCAGTTGAGATCCTGGAATCGATCCGCGCCGAAATCGGCGATGAATTCCCGCTGATCCTGCGTTTTTCCCAGTGGAAAGGGCAGGACTTCACTGCACGCCTGGCGCAAAGCCTGGAACAGTTGGAAGAGTTTGTCTCACCGCTATCAGCGGCCGGAGTCGACATATTTCATTGCAGCACTCGACGTTTCTGGGAGCCGGAGTTTGCTGGATCGGATCTCAATCTCGCCGGATGGGTGAAGAAGATCACAGGCAAACCCACCATCAGCGTTGGCAGCGTAAGTCTCAGTGAGGAATTTATCGCGACCTATAGCGAAGCCAAGGCAGAGGTGGCAGGCATCGATAAGCTCATCACCCGCATGGAAGCCGATGAATTCGACCTGATCGCAGTGGGCCGCGCATTGATTGCCAATCCAGCCTGGCCAAAGCTGGTCAGGAACGGCGATATGGATGCGATCAAGACCTATAAGAAGGAAATGCTCGCGGAGCTGGTCTAGCAAATTGTTTACGTTTCGCCAGCAGTAGCCTCCGTCACCGACACTAATACTTTGCCCTGCAGGACAGCTAATTCGTAGTTGTTTATTGCTGAGGCGTGCCCCCCTATAAGAACTTCTTCAGCCTTTGGAACAAGACTCGCTACTTCCTCAAGTTTCAAATCGTCGACCGAACCATAATTCGTTGGAGTGATGGCTTTCATGGTGCCTGTTTTACGAGGGACAGGTCGAGTCTAACCCAATTTTCTCGAAAACTTCATTTTCTGGAATTGGCGGACTAGACTCAGGTAAACAGAGATTAATATTACATTCAAAAGGAGATTGAAATGAGAGAGCTTACGGAGCAAGAGATTGAATTTGTTAGTGGGGGAGTTGGTCCTGTTGGGGCTGTATTGGGCGGATTAGGAGGCGGTCTAGCAGCTACTGCAAATGGTGGAAATGCTGGTCAGATTGCAGCAGGAGTTGCCTTCGGAGCAACTGCTGGATTTTTCGGTGGTATAGCGGGTGCTACGGGTGGAGTGACTAGAATGATGTTCGGGGCGTATTCACTCGAAACAGGGTTATTGGGATCATTTGCGAATTCCTAAAAAATTATAATGAATATATACATAGCCAATGCAATTGTATTACCGCTCTTCTTCACATGGTTTATCCCTAATGTAATACGTGATCCAAAAAGCGGGGAGTACAAAGGATTTAGAAATTCAGCAGTTGCGGTACAGTTTGTCTTTTTGTTGATTATTGAAAGCTATCTACTAGTTGGCGAACAAGGCATGAGCCTCCTAACAATTTTTAGGATTGCATTTAACATTGCGTTTGCATTTTCTTTTGCACTTCTTTTTGTCAAATATACGCAAAAGCAATTATTCGGAAATGAGTTTAAAATGGAAGTCAAAAGGAGAGGTCAAGAATAGAGAGGAGGCTTTAGTTCGCGACTTCTTTCCAGACGAACAGGCGGGTGGCGAGGACGAACCCGATAACCAGCCAGACAGCGATGCCAAGCAAGCTTGGCAAGATGGTAAGTAGTGAAGCACCCTCATTGGCGATGTCGCGCATACCAGTAGCAACGAAGCTCAACGGCAATACATAGGCGATCGGTTGAATCAGTTCCGGCATGGAAGAGATTGGATAAAACACGCCGGACAAGAAAATCTGTGGAAAGATGACGATATTGCCGACCAATATTACCGCCTGTTGTGTCTTGGCAATACTACCGAGACAGAATCCCAGGTTGAGGAAAATGAATGTACCGAGTATGACCACGAAGAAAAATTCCACAATGCTGCCGATCATGCGCACATCCAGTATCAGTACTGCAAAGGCGATCAACACCGCAAGCTGAATCAAAATAATTGACATGCGAGCCAGCACGATGGCAGTAATAAAATCTTTTGGCTGAATGGGTGTGACAAACAGTCGCTTCAAAATTCCCTTGCGGCGATATTCCACGATATTGAAGCCACTGCCGGCGATACTCAGCTGCATTAATGTAAATGCCATGAGGCCGGGTAATAGAAAATCTAGGTAGCTCTGCGATCGTGCCTGTACATCTTCTATTGCCAGGTTGAACATCGGTTCAGTATTGCGGAACTCCCGCTCTATCTCGATAAGCGTCTGTTCCAACACTGGCAGAATCAAACCCAGTTGTTGTACCTGGGCGGCATCGACCAACAGGCGCAATTCGGTGCTATCCTGATCGAGGTTCTGGTTGCTAAAGACTTCGGGCAATACCAGCACCATAGTCTGATCGCCCTCTTCCAGTTCGCCACGCAGACTGTCTTCCACTCCTACAGTGACATTAAAGATCGGGTTATCAATCAATTGCTGTACAAATTCGGCGGCAACCACAGCGTCGGAATCGTTCACGACACCGACATTTATCGGATCCTGACCACCGCTGTTTGCAAACCCGAATACCGTCATAAATATAATCGGGAAGAAAAGACTGAAGAATATCGATTGACGATCTCTCAGAAAGATCTTCAGAAAGACTTTGGATAGATGCAACTGCAGTTTGGTCGGCATAGTTATCTTACTCAGTCTCTCAGGGCGTGCCCGGTTAGTGTCAGAAACACATCCTCAAGATTGCCATGCAATGGAGCTTCGGGGGGCTCGGGCGCGTGTTGCAAAATGAGGTGTTGCGGTGTGCCTTCCGCCACGATCTTGCCGTGATCCATAATAGCGATGCGCTGGCACAGAGATTCGGCTTCTTCCATATTATGTGTGGTCAGTACGATGGTCATGCCGGAATTGTTCAATTCCGTTACCAGTTCCCAGAGATTTCGTTTTGCCTGGGGATCGAGTCCGGTAGTCGGCTCGTCGAGAAACAATACTTTCGGTTCGTTTACCAGTGCGCAGGCTATCGAGAACCTTTGTTTCTGACCCCCAGAAAGATTCGCTGGTCTGGCCTTGGCCTTGGCCTTATCCAGCAACTGTACTTTTTCCAGCAATGTACTTGGATCAATTTCGCGCTTATACAGTGCGCCAAACAGAGTGAGGAGCTCAACCAAAGACAGGTTATCGAAATATTCGTTGCCTGCAGTTGCACACCGATAATCTTTTTTACTTTGAACGGATGAGACTGCACATCGATGCCATCGATAGTAGCGTGACCACCGTCGATGTCAGTCAATCCTTCCAGCATTTCCAAGGTAGTTGTTTTGCCCGCACCGTTGGGACCGAGAATGCCAAAAATCTCTCCCTTGTCGATGTGTAGTGAAACACCATCGACCGCAAAGAAAGTTTCATTCTTGCTATCGGGAAGAGGATACTGCTTCGTGAAATTTTCGACTTCGATGATTGGCATCAGATGACTCTGCCTTGGCTCCCTGATTCAGTCAGCCAGTATGATACCCGAACTCCAGTCAAAAAAGGGGCAGAGTGTCGACTGCTCCAGATCGGAGCTCCGATGGCGCTATGGAACAACAATCTCTAATAGTAGTAGTCGTAGCGACGCTTGGATTTCAGCGGAACCAGGAAGAAGTAGAACACCCAGGCGAACCAGGACAAACATAGAATCGCCAGAATCCAGGCGCACTTTTCAAATCCCGTAGTCTTGTCCGAAGTAGCGATAATCCAGATGGGCAGCAACCAGATGGCGAATACGGCGATGCCACAGACTATGGCGAAACCAAAGGTTACCAGCGGCACTACGGCCAGCAGGCCGACGATAACGAGAAAGATGACGACTAAATTTCCAATAACTTTCATGGGACTTTGCCTTTGCGCTATTTGACCAAATTGATTAGTTTTTCTCTCGGTCTTATAGGAAATGCGAATAGCGTGCCAACTTGAATAGCTCAATAAAAACAATGAGTTAATCATTACAAAAGATTCTCATGCTGGGAGAAAGGCTTAAAAATGGTGAAATTCGCCAAAGTGGCAATCAACTAAATACCAGCAACCCCGGGACCTGGGACCGGGAAATAGACAGTTTGATGTAGCCCTGCTGATGTAGAAGTCCCTCAGTTTCAATGACATACTAGCGACTGTGGTGTCAATAACACCTTTTCTTGTTAATACTGCCATTCGCAATCATCCCGCACCATTGCATTCAACATCACAATAAACTTTCGCATACAGGCCGTAAGCGCGACTTTCTTGTGCTTACCCTGCGCCACCAGGCGTTGGTAAAATTCCTTGATTATGGGATTGCATAAAGTGGCACTTAGGGTAGCCATATAGAGCGTATTTCTCACACTGTACCTGCCACCCTTGATGCGCCGCTTGCCCCGTATCTTACCGCTATCCCGATTCATCGGTGCCACCCCAACCAGGGCTGCAGCCTGTTTGTTGGTCATGCTCCCTATCTCAGGCAGATCAGCCAACAGCGTATAGACCATGGTATCCCCAATCCCTGGAGCAGTTTTTAGCAGTGCTTTTCTGTGACTCCACTGTGCCTCTTTTTCGATGTGCGCCTCCAGCTTCTTCTCAATCCGACTGACCTCCTGGTCCAGTACTCGGATAATGCGCCTGCAGGAGGTTTCCAGGGCTTTGCCCATGATCTTGATACGGTTCAATTCGCGGGTTCTCATAGCGACCAGTTGCCGCCGCCGGGAAAGCAGGTCTTTGATAAGCAGCAGATTTTTACTCTTTTTCAAGGTAACTGGCGGCTGAATGATGGCTCCATATTCAGCAATAACCTGGGCATCTATTCTGTCTGTTTTCGCCGTTTTACCAATGGCCTGAGCGTAGCGGCGCACTGACAGAGGTTTAACTACACATACGGGCAAATCCTTTTCAAAGGCCTTCTCTGCCAGTAAGTGTTGATAACGACCCGTAGCCTCCATCACCAAGCGTTCTACTTGGTAACGAGCGAGTCTCCCTAATAGCTTCTTGATGCCAGCCTGTGTATTTTCAACCTGTCAGTGTAAATCTTTCTTGTACAAACA
>MDTC01016185.1_pt1 | contig 34008 bp, 26 predicted proteins | sample 811181 | NCBI WGS metagenome assembly MDTC01 (sample SAMN05326644, study PRJNA326480) | marine metagenome | isolation source: seawater | place: Pacific Ocean: North | collected 2011
CGATCCGCAACGTCCGGCTGCGCCGGATTCGCGGCTGAAGCCGCTCCTACAGTTCAATCCAGGATCCGAATCATTGTAGGGTGCTCACTACGCACCAATATTCGTAATATCCGATCCGCAACGTCCGGCTGCGCCGGATTCGCGGCTGAAGCCGCTCCTACAGTTCAATCCAGGATCCGAATCATTGTAGGGAGCGCACTGCGCACCAATACTCGAAATCTCAGATCCGTAATCCCCGATCCGTGATATCTGATCTTATATGGCTGCAACATGCCATCCATGGCTATGGTACATAAACCACCAGGGGTCATTCCGCCTGTGTCAGCTTAATGCCGGATTCTTCTTCATTGCGTAATTCCACGGCAATACTTTTCGATGTCGGGGTGTTGCTGAATTCACCCAGCGATTCCAGTGGTACCAGCGGATTGGTTTCCGGATAATAAGCGGCTACGTTACCCGCCGGGATATCATAAGGCACCAGTTTAAAGCCCTGAACTTCGCGCACGATACCATCGTCCCACAGGGATTTGATGGTTACCGGTTCGTCGCGATTTAAGCCCAGACGCTGAATATCTGCCTGATTAATAAACACGACTTTACGGCCGCCTTTGATACCGCGGTAGCGGTCATTGAGGCTGTATATGGTGGTGTTGTACTGATCGTGAGAACGTAGAGTCTGCATAATCAGTGTGCGTTCGGTGAGTTGCGACGCGGCGCGATCCGGCAGAATGCTGGTTGGCAGTTTGTGGGTGTGAACCACGGCTTTGCCTGCATTTGTTTTCCAGTTGCGATCGCGGGCGGAGTTGCCCAGATAGAAGCCACCGGGTTCGGCGATTTTGGCATTAAAATCGTCAAAGCCTGGAATAACGGCTTCGATATGATTGCGGATAACATCGTAGTCCGCCGCCAGTGCATCCCAGTCTACCGGGAATTTACCCAGAGTGGCTTCCGCGATACCGGCAATAATGGCGGGTTCCGATTTAAGCTGATCTGACAGTGGCTCCAGTACACCACCGGAGGCGTGGACCATGCTGAAGGAATCTTCCACCGTAACTTTCTGCACGCCATTTTTTTGCATGTCGATGTCGGTACGGCCCAGACAGGGCAGAATCAGAGCTTCTTTACCGGTAATTAAATGCGAGCGGTTGAGTTTGGTGCTGACCTGAATGGTCAGTTCGCAATTACGCAATGCAGCTTCCGTGGCTTCGGTATCCGGTGTTGCAGAGGCGAAGTTGCCGCCCATGCCCATAAAAACTTTGGCGCTGCCGTCACGCATGGCGCGGATGGCTTCAACCACGGAATGGCCATGACTGCGTGGTGGCTCAAAATCAAAATGTTGCGCCAGCGTATCAAGGAAAGCGTCGGACGGCTTTTCATTGATGCCCATGGTGCGGTCACCCTGTACGTTGCTGTGACCACGAACCGGGCAGGCTCCGGCGCCGGGTTTACCAATATTGCCGCGCAGAGCGAGCAGGTTAACGATTTCATGAATCGTGGCGACAGAATGTTTGTGCTGGGTAATGCCCATAGCCCAGGTGCAGATCACGCTTTCGGAGCGTGCATAAATACGGGCGATGTATTCGATTTCGTCACGACGGAGGCCGGACTGATCGGTAATTTCTTTCCAGCTGGTGTCAGCAACGACCTGCAGATAATCGTCCATGCCACTGGTATGTTGAGCGATAAATTCGTGATCGAATACTGAGTCGTTGTTGTCCTGGGCGATTTCTTCCAGTGCCATCAGGGCTTTTACGATACCGCGTACCACGGCCATATCACCGCCGATTAACGGGCGGAAATACAGATCGCTGATTTCTTCTGCGCTGTTGGTCAGCATTTCCATAGCGTGCTGCGGGTCCTGAAAACGCTCCAGTCCGCGTTCTTTAAGGGTGTTAAAGCTCAGCACTTTGGCGCCGGCTTCACGTGCTTCGCGCAGGGTTGCCAGCATACGCGGATGGTTGGTGCCTGGGTTCTGGCCAAAGACAAAAATGGCGTCGGCTTTATTGAAGTCTTCCATTTCCACTGTGCCTTTACCGATACCAATACTGGAAATCAGTGCGTAGCCGCTGGCTTCGTGGCACATGTTGGAGCAGTCCGGGAAGTTGTTGGTACCTACTGCACGACCAAATAACTGGTATAAAAAGGCGGCTTCGTTACTGGTTCGGCCGGAGGTATAGAATTCAATTTCGTCCGGCGAATTCAGACCTTTTATGGTGTCGGCAATCAGCTGAAAAGCATCGTCCCAACTGATCGGCTCATAATGATCTGTGCTGCGGTTGTAACGCATTGGCTGGGTCAAACGGCCCTGATATTCGAGGTAAAAATCGTTTTGCTGCAGCAGCCAGCTGACCGGGTATTTGGCAAAAAAATCCGCGCCAATGGTTTTGCTGGTGGCTTCCCAGTTGACGGCTTTGGCGCCGTTTTCACAAAAACGGAATTTATTCGGGTCTTGTTTATCGCCCCAGGCGCAGCCCGGGCAGTCGAAGCCATCCTGCTGGTTGGTTTTCAGCAGACTTTTAATATTGGAAATCCGGTTCTCACTTTTCAGCCAGAAACGCGCGGTGCTTTTTAACGCACCCCAGCCGCCGGCCGGACCTGTGTAGGGGGTAAATACGGGATTATCTTTGCTCATAAATTTACTTCCGGATGTCTTCTGCGCTCTGGCTGTGAGCGTCTGAATCGGATTGATCGGATGAATCATTCTCTGCTTGCAGGGCATAAACCCGTGCGGAATCTTTTCGCGGTAAATGCGTCACCCGAATGCGATAGCGTTGTGCCAGTCTGACCGCCAGCGTGCTGGGCGATGACAGATGAATAAGATCTGGCAGACCACTGCGGGCTGCCTTAATGACCAGCTCAGTGCTGCAGCGGCTGCTCATCAGCACGGCACACTGGCTGAGATTGATGTTCTGAGTGAGGGCGGCACCGATGACTTTATCCAGTGCGTTGTGGCGGCCAATATCTTCACGACACAGCAGCGGATTCAGCTGTTGGTCGAGCAGCAGGGCGGCGTGAATACCGCCGGCGCTCTGACCCAGTTGCTGAAATTCGCTCAGGCGTCCGCGCAGATCTTCCAGTGCCCGGTAATCCTTCGGTTCGCTGAGCGGCAGTGCTTGCAGATCAGGAAATACCTGCTGCATAGTATCGGTGCCACACAGACCGCAAGACGACGCACCGCGGCGGGCACTGCGCTGTTGTTGCAGAAAGCGTTTAAACGCCTGCGGCTGCAGCTGAATATCGGCATTCAGATGCTGAGCACTGAGGTCGTTTGCGCTCAGGTCGTGCCCGCTCTCCGTTTGCTCAGACTGGCGGATATGAATAGCGCGGATGTCATCAGTGCTGCGGATCAGGTCTTCACTGAGGGCGAAGCCTTTGACGAAATCTTCAACGTTCAGCGGTGAGATCATCATGATGGCGTGCAGCACGCCATTGCAGGATACCGCCAGCGGCACTTCTTCGACCAGCAAAGCGCTGTCGCAGCGGTCGGTTGCCGGAGAATAGTAGGCGTACAGGTCGGAGCCAGAGTGCGTCGGCTGCAGCCTGGAACGGTCTGCCGCCCCGATATCTGCATTCGGGTCTGGCATAAGAATTTTCTGCTGTCGTGGCTGCTGTAGTAACTGCTTTAGTATTTGCTGATGCTGAGCGTTATTTTTATTGGCGCTGGATTTGGTCGATCCGGGCCTTCACTGCTCATACACCGGATAAACCGGCTTCAAAAAAAGGCCTGTTCACACTTGGGAAATGACTGACTGAATGAGGCCTTATCCAGTCAGTGTGAACAGGACATGCTCAAAGTTTATGCACAGGGTGTTAAGGCGTCCAATTGCCAGTAATGATGCAGTGATAGACAGCGTCGATCACTGGCCTGAATAGCAGGCGGTAAGATCAGACCCTGAGATCAGCCATTGATTGGATAGGGACTTATACCGGTGGCGTCAGCGCCACCTGCTGCATCAGTGCCTGTACCAGAGGGTTGGCGCTGTAGGCTTCACGCCGACAGACCAGGCCCAGCGCGGGTTGCAGCAGGTTATCCTGCAGCGCCAGCACCTGCAGCTCGGCAGGCACTGCAACCGGTGCCGGTAGTGGAATCAGGGTGCAGCACAGGCCGTGGGTAGTCGCTTCCAGCAGGTGCTCCACAGAGTCAGATTCGAGCACCGGATTGAGCTCGGTATTGTGTGCTCTGGCGCCACGGTCGAGGCCCTGACGGAAACGCATTGTTGTGGTCAGAAGCCCCATGGGCAAGGCGCTCAGGCTCTGCCAGGGCACGCCATCCCTGCTGTGAGGAATGCTGTCGACGGGGAAATAATCCGGGTGAAACAGCAGCCCGACATTGGGCGAGCCAAGGGCGTGGACGTGGTAGTCCTCCATCTCGATCTGCGACAGGTAAGTCAGGCCAATATCCAGCTGATTGCTCTGCAGCTTGTCGAGAATCTTACCAGAGGGCAGGGCATTGAGGCTGAAGCGGATGTCCGGCGCCTGGGCTCTCAGGGTTTTCAGCAATGGCATCAGCCCCACATGACTGAGTGGCACCATGCCGATGCGCAGGGTTCCGTTGAGGGTGCCATGCAGGCGCCGTGCTTCTGTCTTCATTCCGGTGAAGGCCCGTACTGCCTGGCGTGCCCAAATAAGTAAGCGCTCACCTTCTGGCGTGAATCCCTCAAAACGCTGGCGGCGTTTGATCAGGGTGACGCCCAGTTCTTCTTCCAGATTACGCAGACGCATCGACAGCGTCGGCTGGGTCACATGGCAGGCCTCTGCGGCGCGGCCAAAATGCCGTTGTTCATCAAGCGCACAAAGAAACTGCAGCTGGCGAATATCCATACAGAAAATACTGGTTTGATAGATGAGATCAATGGAGCATACCACACAGCCGCTCCTGCGGCAGGCTCTGCTGCGGGTCTTGAGATGCGCATCTGTCCATGGCGCAGGACAGCCTGATGCAACTGCCGTAAAGATGGAGCTGGTATGATTCCGGTTTGCATGATGGCAGATACTGACAGTCAGAATCCGGACAGGAGCGGACAGCATGAAGATCGTAAACGAAGAGGCGTTTGAAATATCCGGCTTCGGTGGCGTGCGCGAACGCGTGCTGCTGCTTGACCGCGCGACATTTGGCGCAGGGCGGGTGCCGGATGAATGCTTTGATGCCTTCGGTGGTTGCGTCTATCTCGCCAACGCCTGGTTCCTGCCCGGGGGCGAAACCGGCATGCATCATCATGACGGCATGGATATCGTCAGCGTGATTCCGCGCGGGCGTATGTACCATCAGGGCAGTCATGGCACTGGGTATAACAAAAGCCCGAATGACGATGGCGGCAACTGGGTGAATGCCGGGCAGACGCAACTGCAGCGGGATGGCAATAAAGGCATCCGCCACAATGAGCTGAACCCCTCCGACAAAGTGCAGCCTATGATGCAGGTTTGGATCAAACCCGAACCCGGCAGTGCTGCACCGGAATATCATGTGCTCGACAGTGAACCCAACGGCCTGACCTGTGTGTATGGCGGCGAGCTTTTTCCGGCGCGAATGCGGGTGGATATTCTGCGGTTGGATAGTCAGCGGTTAAACAGCCGTGCAGGAGATGACGAACGTGTGATGCATGAGATTAGCAGCGCGGAAAGACATGGTGACCTTGCAGCACATACCAGTCGTTTTGATTACCATTTCAGCGCAGATGAGGGTCCGTTATTAATGTTTGTCTGGCAGGGGCGCGGAGAAATCCGTGAACCACAGGCAGGAAGTACCGATGGTTTTGATGGTGGCAATTGCAATGGTAATAGCGACGGCAATGGAAATGTCGATGTGCGGACATTTCAGCGTGGCGACCTGATTTTTGCCCGGGGTTGTGACGTTTATGCCAGCGAAGAGTGCGGCATGATGGTGATCCGCGAAAGCGTTTGCAGAACAGATAAGCCGGAGGTGTAACCCGACGTATAACCGATTAAAAACCGGAATGGATTTACAGTAGCGGCTTTGTAGAAATGGGGTTGTAGAAGTGGGTCTGTAGGAGCGGCTTCAGCCGCGAATAAACATAATGGGCCTGCGGCCATCGGAGCTGAAGCACCTCCTACATCGCGGACGTTTTGAATAGGCTGCGATGTTTCTGTAGGAGCGGCTTCAGCCGCGAATCCGGCACAGCCGGACATTACGTGAATGCGCCTGCAGCCATTAAACCCAACGTACCTCTTACAATCGCGAAAACGCACTTCTCCCACCTGCACTGATTGAAATACCCGCATTAAAAAATGGCGTGACGGCACCCGGTACCTGCGTGGCCTTCATGACACACTGCACCCACAGTTTCATATTCCAATAATAAAAACAGCGGTGCAGACCTATGAAAAGTTTCAGCAATAAAGTCGCAGCGATCACTGGCGCGGGTTCCGGTATTGGCCGCGCTCTGGCAGGAAATCTGGCCGAGGCCGGATGCCATCTGGCGTTGAGTGATGTGAATGGTGAGGGCCTAAAGGAAACCGCGGCCATCGCCGCCCGTTACGGCGTCAGGGTCACTACCGATCTGCTTGATGTATCCGATAAAAACGCTGTGTATGCCTGGGCAGATAAAGTCGTCGCCGATCATGGCCGCGTAAATCTGATTTTTAATAATGCCGGGGTAGCGTTATCCGGCACCGTGGGTGGCTTATCGCTGGACGATTACGACTGGATTATGGGTATTAATTTTAACGGTGTACTGTTCGGCACCAAGGCTTTTCTGCCGCATCTGGAAGCTGCCGGCGAAGGGCATATCGTTAATACTTCCAGTGTCTTTGGTCTGGCGGCACAGCCGCTGATGAGCGGTTATAACGCCGCTAAATTTGCCGTGCGTGGCTTAACGGAATCCCTGCGTCAGGATCTTGAAGTCAGTGGTTCCTGTGTCAGCTGCAGTTGTGTGCATCCGGGCGGCATTAAAACCAATATCGCCCGGGATTCACGCAGTACCGAAAGCGCGCAGCAATTAACCGGGCAGAGTGCGGAAGACGCGGCGAAAGAATTCGAAAAGCTGTTTATTACTACGCCGGATAAAGCGGCGCAGGTGATTCTGAAAGGTGTGCAGAAGAACCGCCGGCGGATTCTGATCGGCCCGGATGCACGCCTTCTCGATCTGATGGTGCGCCTGTTCCCGACTGGGTACCAGAAGGTGTTCACCCGCATGATTGCCTTCAGCCGCAAACGGGCGCTGCGTAAACAGAAGCAGAGACAGAACACGACTCCCGGCCCTAACCCCAATAACCGCAAGGCCGCAGCCGGCGGGCGAGGGGACGTATAAACCCGCAATGTAAGAGCCAATCCTGCAGCTTCTTTTAAAGCCGGCTGCAGGCGCTTTGAAATCCCGCTGCAGGCGCTGTGAAAGCTGACAGCTGGTCTTCGAAAACCCCTCGCAACATCCAGCAACCCCTCGCAACATTCCTCAACATCCCGCAAGCTCCCACAAACCAGGCCAAGCCCGGCGACCAGCAGGCTTACTCTGTGCTCTGTTAGCCCTGTTCAGGGAGTAATCCCGATTCCACGACCATAAATGACATTCTGATGGAACAATCCAATCCACCGGGACCAGCGTGTCTGGGGGGCATCAAGGGGTGCATCCTGCTGAGCCTTCTGTTAAAAACAGACAACAGAAAAGCAATAACGACTGCTATGCATTCGATAAAAACCCCGTATACAACCCACAAACCTCCCATCTACAACCCGTAAATGACAAGAATAAGAGGCCGCAGAATATGTCTATCTGGTTTGCTACTCCCGATATTGCCGCATTAAACCGGCAGATGGAAAATACCGCCTGTTCCAATCTGGGCATCGAGATCATCGAATATGGTGATGACTGGATCAAAGGCACCATGCCGGCGGATCACCGTACTTTTCAGCCTTTTGGTCTGGTGCACGGTGGTGCCAATGTGCTGCTGGCGGAAACCCTGGGCAGCATGGCTGCCAATCTGTGTGTGGATAACAGTAAACACATGACGGTAGGGCAGGAAATCAATGCCAACCACCTGCGTGGCGTGCGCTCGGGTACTGTCACCGGCATTGCAAAAATTGTTCATCTTGGCCGCACTTCTCAGGTTTGGGAAATCCGCATGTACAACGATGACGATAAATTAAGCTGTATTTCCCGTCTGACCATGGCGGTGATTCCGGCACCGTAAGTTATTGGTAAAGGCGCTGACAAAACGGCAATAAAAAAAGCCTGAGCAGTCATGCTGTTCAGGCTTTTTTTTGTTTCTGAATTTTCTTGCTCCGGGGTGACAACTGCAGGAATGACAACTGCCGAAAGTCAGTGCTGTTGCTCGTCCAGTTTACGCGCCAGTGCTTCAGCAGCCTGAATACGCTCTTCGGTCGCCGGGTGCGAACTCAGATAATCAAAGAATCCTGGTGGGCTGTTGCGGCCTGCACAATGGTCTTCGCAGGTTTCATCCGGGTTATCCGCTGAGCTGTCTGAGGAATCGGTTGGTGGGAAAATATCCTCCCGGTGGCTGGCTTCCAGTACCCGCATGGCATCGGCAAAATCCTGCGGGCTGCGGCCCAGATGCTGCAGTTCACTGAAGGCAAACTGATCCGCATCACGTTCCATATCGCGCGAAAACGAAGCCTGCATCAGACTGCTGCCGGCACCCAGAATAATTTCTCCCATGCCTTCCACATCACCGAACATCATCACAAACAGCATGGACGTGATGGTGCTCTGGGTCAGAATTTTCAGACTGTGCCTGTGCTCCACATGACCAATTTCATGCAACAGAACAGCGTCCAACTGCTGTGGATTATGTTGCATCAGGCGGGCGATGCTGTCGGTCACAATCACAGTGCCATCCGGCAGCGCCATGGCGTTAGCCCCCAGTGCCCAGCTGCGGAATTGCAGGGAATAACGTTCCGGCGGAATATCCAGCTGCTGCAGAATTCCGTGCCAGCGCTGGCGGATATCATCCTGTGTCCGGGCGTCCAGTTCGCTGGGGTCCATATACACGCGGTCGATAATTTCCAGACTCTGGGCACCGAGTTCTTCACCGACCACATCGGGCAGATTCATGGCGACAAAATCGCTGCTGGCGGGAATGACTTCGGTGACCATCAGCCAGAGGAACAGTGGCAGAAACAAAGCAGCGGCCAGTACGGTGCTCCAGTGGCTTTCCAGCCATTCGGTCAGCGTCTGGCCTTTGCTTAAATGTTTCCAGCGCAGGCTGGCATCGTCGGGAATAAAGCGGCTGCTGTCCGTAAAAATCAGGTCGACCGGCAGACCGGCGATGGCTTCACTGAACTGATAATCGCCGTGGCGGGCACTGGCTAACAGCGCGCTGCTGTCCTGCTGCAGAATGCGTACCTGCTGATCCGTGATCCAGGCATCGGCTTTAACGGTATGGCTGCCGTTACCGGCCTGATACAGGCCGGTAATGCGTTGTTGATCACTCACCGGATCAGGTCAGGGACAGATCAACATCAAACAGACCAGCGGCTTCTTCACCAAAGGCTGAATGGGTTTCTTCGACTGTGTTAGCCAGATTGTCGATGGCAGGTTCCAGTGTCACAGTGGTCGCTGCAGCGAGGAATTTCTGCTTACGGATACGGGTAGCCGGATAGCCCAGGCCCAGCGTAAACAACACGATCAGTGCGTTGGTAATCATCAGGCGGGTAAATGGCATCAGACGCACATCAGAGTGGGTTTTAAAAATACCTGGGGCACTTAGATTATTAAAAATATGGTTGCGGATCACGCTTTGGTAGAAAGCGGAAATCAGGTAGATGACAAAAACCATCGCGGCGATAACCACCAGGTTACCGGCCAACAGAGCAATCAAGGCGGCGACGCCAGCACCTTCGCTGAGTCCGCTGGATGAGGAAAATGCGGCTGAGGCAGACAGGCCAATGACCGAAAGAAGAATACTGAGCGCAATTCCACATAAAAACGCAATGCCGATACACATGATGATCGCTTTATAGTATTCGCCAGGCGAAGTATTCAGGGTAAAGCGCTGACCGCCATAAGTAGCATTTTCGTAGGTGTATTTCTGAATGCGCTGAATCACCCAGGGCATGGCCAGATAAAGAGTAATAACGCCTAAAACCGGCAGCAGGAAGAAGTGTACAAACACGCCACCATAAGTGCCTTCAAAGGAAAACCGCACACCACGGTAGGCGGAGTTACGTAGGGTAAATTTCAGCCCCTGAATAATCAGCCACGGCGTCATAATCAGCAGCGCCAGCATCATCACAGCACCAATAGCCGGATTCAGGCTGGACAGAACACCAAACATGATAAAGAAAATCACCGCCAGAATGCGGCCACGCAGGATCTGCACAGGTTTGGCCAGATAATGAAAGCGATGACCTTCAATCTGAGTGTGGCCATACAGATATTGGTTGTTACGCACTTTGGCCCAGGCGCTGTAAATTCCCAGCGTAATAATGCTGAGTAACAGATTAACCAGCCAGAGTTTGGTGAAAGCCGCTTTGCTGCCGGAGAATTCAACGCTGGCAGTTCGGTCTGAAGGGGCAGGAATATTTCCCACCGGTAATTCCGTTGGAGACATAATTTACGTCCTTGTATCAGATTGAGGGTTTTATACCGGACTCTTCCGGTAACAGCATCCTGCTGGCAAATAGTCTGCGACCAGAGGTTCTGTGACCAGAAGCCAGTGACTGTCTGACCAGCAAGCCGGATATCATACACGTTTTCAGCGCGGCAGAAGTGAGAGATGCCTCGCAATAAAAGACATGCTTGACCGCCATCAAGGATTGACCCGTTCAGCCGTATTCTGCGGATGCCTGCTCAGGAGGACGGCAGGCTGACACTCAATGCCTGATTGATCAGGTGTTGCCTGGAAATATTGCCCATGGAAATCAGAGTGGTCATATCTTCACGGCCGAGAATCCGGCGCGTAATAGCGCGTGGTTTTATGCCCTGGCGGGCGAGCTCCTGCGCTTTGGCACAAAGCTCCAGCAGATTATCGCGCTTGTCTTTTAAGGCCTGATAACCGTCTTCAACGATGCCTCTGTGAGGGCAGAACAGAATATCGAAATCCAGCGCCAGCAGCGTATTCAGGCTGTCGATCAGCTGTTGCAGATTCTCATCACTGCGGAAGTGCTTGAGTGAGCGGGCGATATACATATCACCGCTGAACAGGTATTTCTGTTCTGGCAGAAAGAAGCAGGTCAGGTCTTTGGCGTGGCCGGGCGTGTGCACCGGAATCACCGGGCTGCCATCACTCAGAGTGATCTGCTCCGGGTAGGGCGCAGTATCCACCGGTTGCGGACTGCCCCAGATCAGACGTTGCAGTGGTGGCGTGTAATAGCCGTTGGTCAGCTTATGCCGCGCCTGTTGCGGGGCAAAAGGCACGACCCCGGTGTGCTGACGGATGCGGGCAGCATTACCGCTGTGATCTTCATGGTGATGGGTAATCAGCAGCTGGCGCAGCGGTGTCTGTTGCCATTCCGGCTGCAACGTCTGTTGTACTTCTGCCCATTGATTGGACGGGCCGGTATCAATCTGGGTGTCGCCGATGCGATAGACGATAAAGGTGGTGTTGATGCCCAGATTAAAGCGCCCGACCCGGGTGCCCAGTACGGTGTGCGTGCCATTGTCGTAGCGGTAGTGATTGCGGATGCTCATATTATCGTTATATGCCTGTGGCGTTTTGCTGAGTAAGCGCTCAAGTATCGGCAAAGTGCTGCAGGAGTGGAATGGCCGGAGTGGTCATATTCAGTGACAAATCCGCCAGCAGGGGCTGAAGCGCCAGTACGGCGGAATCGTCCAAATTTCGTACATTTCACCGCTATCCACCGGGTTATTGGTAACTTATCCAGATACTTATCCACAGACTTATGTTGGTGGCATGATTTTTTTCCCCTGTTCATACTTCCGGTCGATTGTCTGTGTGCAAACTCTGCGGCAATCAGCACTTGTCATCTGCAACTTTCTGTGGTCCAGCTGAAAGCCCGGCGGGCCCAGCTTATATGCTGATATTTAAGGGTTTTTTAATATTTTTTATGTCTGGTTAAAAAATAGCCAATCTGTAGGATCAGCCGTTATTACAGGGGTACGACGAGTTTCCCAAAATATATTCACAGAATTACCCACAGATTCTGTGGGAAAAAAGTCGTTGACACCTGAAACTTATGCACAAATGCCGCGGCTGGGGAAATCTTCCTGCAATCCGGGGAAAGGTAAGAGCCCACAGCGGAATCAGGGGTATGAGCAACCGGCTGGCGGCGACAGACTGCAGTAAGCAAAAGACAGCAGCGGGGAGCAAATGGGAAGACGGCGCTTGCGGCTGAACAGAAAAATTCGGGGAAGCAGAAAAAAGAAAGGCACAGCGAATAATCCGCTGTGCCTGAATAATCGGGATGAACCTGCTTCGGCCTGATCGTTCCTAAGCAGCTTGCTCTGTATGTCCTTATATTCATCCCTTTGATGGGTTGTGAGCCACCCTCATAGCTCACAGTTTCAGAATATGCCTGATGCCCGATTTTGTCTCTGTGACAGGATGTCGCACTAATTGCGTTGGGTATTAATATCGCCTGGAAAGCATCCACTCCCGGCATTAGTCAGTGGCATCAGTCACCAATGTCACGCTGTCATTATTCTGCAATCTCTCTGCAACATAACCTTAAGTAAACAGCAACTGACCTGTCATGCGCTGCCCCTTAAATAGGCTGCGTTCACTAACGGCGGAAGCGCGATGACAGTTACACGGCGCAGTTTTCTTGTTGGTTCTTCCCGTGCTGCAGCAGGTCTGGCTGCAGGGGCATTAGCGTCGCCGGTACTGGCGAAGACGCTGCCTGCTGATCCTGCCTTACCCGGTGTCTTCCGCAATAATGCCTTCCCGTTTCAGCATGGCGTTGCCAGTGGTGACCCACTGACCGACCGCGTCATCCTCTGGACCCGTATTACGCCCCCGGCGGACGCTGAGCTTTACAGCATTCCTTACAGCTGGCGCATCTGCGCCGACCCGCAACTGCGCAGTGTGATCAATCAGGGCACTGGCTATACAGATAACAGCCGTGACTTTACGGTGAAAATCGACGCCACTGGTCTGCGTCCCGGGCAAACCTACTATTACGTATTTGAAGCACTGGAGCAGATGTCCGATGTCGGACGCACGCGCACGCTGCCGGAAGGGCAGGTGGATCGTCTGCGTATCGCATTTACCTCCTGCTCTAATTACGCCCGTGGTTGTTTTAATGTGTATGCCGAGCTGGCGAAGCGCACGGATCTTGATGCTGTGCTGCACCTTGGCGATTACATCTATGAATACGCCGATATTGAATCCAGCCTGAGCACCGGGCGGGTGAATATTCCGGCGGCAGAAACCATTACGCTGGATGATTACCGTCAGCGCCATGCGCTATATAAAACCGATAAAGATTTACAACAGGCGCATCGTCAGCACGCCTTTATGGTGATCTGGGATGACCATGAAGTGGCCAATAACGCCTGGCCCGGTGGCGCGGACAATCACACTGAAGGTGAAGAAGGCCGCTGGGATGACCGTCTGCGTGGTGCCGTGCAGGCATACATGGAATGGATGCCAATCCGCGAACATGACCGTGGTATTTACCGTAACTTCCGTTTTGGTGATCTGCTCGATCTCAACCTGATGGATACCCGCCTGGCCGGTCGTGATGCCCAGGCCGACACCATGGAAGACCGCAACCGAGAAGAACGCACACTGCTGGGCTATGAACAGGAAGCCTGGCTGGAAGAAAAACTGACTGCTGCACAGCAGGAAAATGTGCGCTGGAAAATTATGGGGCAGCAGGTCATGGTCGGGCAGCTGGGCACCAACCAGCGCCCGTTTAATTATGATCAGTGGGATGGCTATCCGGCAGCCCGCCAGCGGCTGTTTGATTCTGTGCGCCGCGCTGAGGTTGAAAATTTCGTCGTGCTCACCGGTGACATTCACTCCAGCTGGGCGATGACCTTACACGAAGATCCGTTTGCCGACGATCCGGGTGCCGCGTTGGGCGTTGAGCTGGTGACGCCAGCCGTTACTTCCCCTGGGATTGAAAATCAGACTCAGGCGAGTCTGGCGGCAACGTCGCTGGAATCCCTGTTGCCGCATCTGAATTTTGTCGATTTTTACTATCGTGGTTATGTGCTGCTGGATATTACCCATGAGCGTATGCAGGCCGAATGGTGGGTGGTTGATAATATTCTTTCGCACCGTTACGTCAGTGAATGTCTGCGTGCTCTGGTGATTCCTGCCGGTGAATCCACACTGCAAGCGGCAAGCGCCATCAGTCAGCCGCGTCAGGCTGCACTGGCGGCACCGGATTTCCCCCGCAGTCTGGCATGGATGCGTCACTGGCGCCGTGATGCCCAGGTTTCTCTGCTCGACGGTATGCTGGCTGACCGCTCACTGGTTAAATAGTAACGCTGGTTGAATAAACCACTGATTCTCTCTTCTCTTTTCTTTCTTCTCGCTTGCCTCTTGGCTGATTTTATTGCCAGCCGCTGAATAACCACTTTGTCATAGCATGATGGCGGGAATTATCACGCTTTACTGACCCCAGTCATCAACCGCAACCGATACCCTGAATATGCTGAAATAAAGCAATCCTGGGTCTTTGATCGAGTAATAAAAGTATCAGCAGGGATTGCCGCATAACAACAAATTCAGGAATAACTATGCATGATCTCGCGATTCTTGCCATCATTTGGGTGAGTGTTTTTGCTGCCTCATGGCTGGCCGATAAAACCCGCTTAACGCCGGTGCTGTGGTACCTGTTCTGTGGGGCAGTGATGGTAAACCTCGGCATTCTGCCGACTGAAATGCCGGTGTTTATTACCGACTTTGCCGAATTAGGCATCATCGTCATTATGTTTGCGCTGGGTTTTGAAGAAGAAACCGGCAATTTTCTGCGCAGTATTAAACGCAGCTGGGGCATTGCACTGTTTGGTGCCATTGCACCCTTTGCGGTTGCGTATGTGGCTGCTATGGCATTCTGGGATAATCAGAATCTGGCGCTGATGTGTGGTCTGGCGATGACTGCCACTGCCGTCTCTCTGACCATGGTGTCTCTGAAAAGCGAAGGTCTGAGCAATCGCCCGGCGGCCACCGGCATTATGACGTCAGCAGTACTGGATGATATTGGTTCGCTGGCGCTGGTGGCTATTATGGTGCCGATTGCCACCGGCGAGGCCAGTGTCAGCCTGGATGGCATTCTGCTGATTCTGGGTAAAGCGGTAGCCTTCTTTGTGCTGGTGACTGTGATTGGTGGCTGGCTGTTTCCGGCAAAAGCCGGCTTCCTGCGTAAAATTCCTGTGATCGGTAATTTCGGGCTGCGTGAAGTGCTGTCTATGGGGCGTGGTGAATACACCGTGCTGTCACTGCTGCTGATCGCCGTTACCGTCGGCTTACTGGCCCACGAATTCGGTTTTCATCCGGCTGTGGGTGCTTATATGGCCGGGCTGATTATCTCGCGTGAATACTTTGAATTTCATCAGGATAAAGAAATCGACTTTCACAAACAGGCGCGGGAAATTATCGAAAACGTCGCTTTCTCCTGGATTGGACCTGTGTTCTTTGTCAGCCTCGGAACGCACCTGATTTTTGATGGAGATATTCTTCTGTCCGTTGTTGAAGAGTCAGTAATTCTGTTTGTCGCGCTGTTTATCGGTCAGGTGCTGTCCGCGGCGCTGGCAGCAAAATACACAGGTGGTTTTGACTGGGCAGAAAGCTGGATGATTGGCTTTGGTATGTTAGGGAGGGCAGAGCTGGCATTTGTGGTGATGGACATCGCTTACGTGCAGCATCAGATTATGTCGATCGAAGCGTTTTATACCCTGATGCTGGCGGCGTTTATGCTTAACTGCTCCGTGCCGCTGACCATCCGCTGGTGGAAAAGCCGTTACGCTTAAGTGGAAGCGCTGCAGTAATAAGTAGCGTATTTAATGAATAAAAAGCCGCTGCACTGCAACTGCTGCGGCTTTTTTAATGGCCTGTGTATTACCGGGTCACTCAGCCCCTTCAGCCGAGCAAAAAGCGCCGGGCATCGGCGGCAGAAAGCACCGGAATTTCTTCCATCGGCATATGGCCGCAGTCATCGTACATAATGACGTCTGACTGCGGCAGTGCCTTAGCGAAACGCTGTGCATGTTCCGGTGGAATCCACTTATCCTGCTTGCCCCACATCACCAGCGCAGGTTGTATTATCTCACGGATCAGTTGTGGGTTAAAACCAGCCCGGTTGCGGATAAACCTTAATACCCGTGCGCCGGCCTGGCGATTACCGGGACGCAGCCAGAGTTCGTAATAACGGGCTAACACTTCATCACTCAGACGCTCAGGCTGCGCATAAGTAGAGCGCAGCATGGCACGGAAGGCGGCGCGCGGTGGTGCTGCCCGGGAACTTAACCAGCCCCCCAGCGGCAGCCCCATCAATAACAGACCGGTGGGTGGAATAAAAAAGAAGCCGGCGCTGTCGAGCAGGATCATTTTTTCCACTTTATGCGGAAAGCGCGCAGCGAATTCCCAGCTCATCCAGCCGCCCAGTGAATTACCGGCGACAAAGCAGCGACGGATGCCCAGAGCATCGGTGAAATCATTGAGAAAATCGCTGTAAAGAAAGCGTTGCATGCCAGCTGGATGTGGACCGGTTAAGCCAAAGTTGGGACTGTCGAGGCTGATAACACGGAAATCCTTACTCAGAATCTCAGTCCAGTCATTCCAGGTATGTAAAGAAGAGAAAATGCCATGCAGCAGTATCAGCACCGGTGCATCGGCGTCGCCAACGTCGCGGTAATGAATCTGCATCCCCTGCAGGTTGAGGTAACGTGAATCAGGCATTTCCAGACTGGGCCTGAGTTCATCCAGTGGTATCGCGCCGCTTTCACTGATCAGAGTTTGCCAGAAGGTCATCATCTTCTCCGACTGAGATATTTTTTGTTGTTATATACGACCTATATTGCCTGTATATGGCAGTGACGCAAAAGGGGGTTTTACGCCATAAACGTGATCCGTTCGATTACTGTTTGGCGTAAAAGTGGTGGTACACTCCCGCCACTGATATTCACAAGGACATAACAGACATGGAATACATCCTGAATAAAATCTTTTCGGTCGAAGTTTTCGCCCTCATTTTCATCCTGATTGTGCTGAAGAAAAGCATTATTTTTGTGCCGCAGAACCGTGCCTGGATGATTGAACGTTTTGGTAAATATCTGGCCACCCGTGAGGCGGGGCTGAATTTTATCATTCCCTTTGTTGATCGCATTGCCGCTGACCGCAGCCTCAAAGAGCAGGCCGTGGATGTACCTAGCCAGTCAGCGATCACCAAAGACAACATCACTCTGTCGGTGGATGGTGTGCTCTATTTCCGTGTGCTGGATCCGTACAAAGCCACCTATGGTGTGGATGATTATGTGTTCGCGGTGACTCAGCTGGCGCAGACCACCATGCGTTCTGAACTGGGTAAAATGGAGCTGGATAAAACCTTTGAAGAACGTAACCTGCTCAACACCAATATCGTAACCTCCATTAACGAAGCCTCTGAGCCATGGGGTATTCAGGTGCTGCGTTACGAAATCAAAGACATCGTGCCACCAAAATCCGTTATGGATGCCATGGAAGCGCAGATGAAAGCGGAGCGTGTTAAGCGTGCGCAGATTCTGGAATCCGAAGGTGACCGTCAGTCGGCCATTAACGTCGCGGAAGGCCGTAAACAGGCACAGGTTCTGGCGGCAGAAGCGGACAAAGCTGAACAGGTACTGCAGGCGGAAGGTGAAGCCCAGGCTATTCTGGCGGTGGCTGAAGCCCGTGCCGAAGCGCTGCGTAAAGTGGGTGAGGCGGCGAATACGGAAATCGGTCAGAAAGCGATTCAGCTGGATCTGGCGACCAAAGCCATTGAAGCCAAACAGGCGATTGCCAAAGAGTCCTCTGTGGTACTCTTACCGGATCAGGCAACTGATGCTTCCTCCGTGGTGGCTCAGGCGATGACCATTATCAACTCGCTGAATGCGAAGGCGTAATTCATGGATGTGATTCTCAACAACCTGCCGGAGACTTTGATGGTCGCCGGCATTGCCGCTTTGATTATCGAAGTGGCGGTATTGGGACTGAGCACGTTTGTATTGCTGTTTCTCGGCGCTTCCATGCTGATCACGGGGCTGGCCATGACCTTTGGCCTGCTGGCGGACAGCGTGACCACTGCATTGTGGAGCAACAGCATCCTCACTGTACTGCTGACGGCGGTACTGTGGAAGCCGCTGAAAAATCTGCAGAATCAGTCGCGTAAAGCGCACGTACAAAGCGACTTCGCCCGCGACAGCTTTGTGCTGGAAGACGATGTCGATCAATCCGGTGCTGCGACCCGTCTGTATTCCGGGATCCGCTGGCAGCTGAAAAGCGAGCAGCCGATCTCTAAGGGCACACGGGTAGAAGTCGTGCGTTCTGACGTTGGCGTCATGTGGGTAAAGCCCTGTGAGTAAAGCCCTGTGAGGATGCCCGCGCTGACAGCTGATTCACGCCTATGATCGATTTCATGACAGTCCAGACGGACTGGTCCTGGCTGGCCAATCCGTCTGGTTTATTTCTTATGGCCTTTCTGGCCGCCAGTCTGTTGCCGTTTGGCTCCGAATGGTTACTGGTGCTGCTGGTGACGCAGGGCGGTGATCCGCTGCAGCTATGGCTGGTGGCATCCGCCGGCAATGTGCTCGGCAGTTGCCTCAATTACGTGCTCGGCCTGTGGGCCGAAAAATGGGTGCATAAGCACAGTGAAGCCACCGGTTGGGATACTGCCCGACGCTGGTATCAGCGCTTTGGTGTGTGGAGTCTGTTGTTTGCCTGGGTGCCTGTGGTCGGCGATCCGCTGACCTTTATCGCCGGGCTGATGCGTGCCCGTTTTGTGCTGTTCTTACCCCTGGTGATTATCGGTAAGGCCACGCGCTATGCGCTGGTGATTGCGGTCGTTATCTGAACCTCTGTTGTCAGCTGCGGGCTGATTGCTATCTGCAAACTGATTATTTTCTGAATCGTGGTCGTCCAGCGCCAGACTTTGCTGCCTCTCCCGCTTGCAGCGTTTATGTTCATACATCAGGGCGTCTGCCGCGGCCACCATCTGCTCAAAGGATGCCGGGTCCTGTTGCTGCGAGCGCAATACCTGACCGCTGCTGAAGCGGATCTTTAACTCTGTCTGGTCGTATTTTACCGCTTCCTGCAGACGCTTCAGTGCGGTATCCGGGGTGTGATCTTCCGATACTACGGCAAATTCATCACCGCCGACCCGCGCCACGACGTCGGATTTACGGAAGGTGCGGCGCAGGTGACCGGCAAAGCGCCGGATCAGTTCATCGCCGGCCTGATGGCCATGCTCATCATTGGTTTCTTTCAGGTTATCCAGATCAAAGTAGAGGATGCACAGCTCTTTGTTCTGGCGCACCGATAACTCATACAGGGTTGAACCAAGCAGATGAAAACCACGGTAGTTATACAGCTGGGTAAGCTCATCCACCATCATGGCTTTGCGCAGATGGGCTTCCACCCGGTTGGTGTACAGCGCAATCCAGGCAACCAGCAGAATGATGGCCAGACTCATAACTGCGGCAAGAAACGCAGCGGTTTCCTGGGCACTGATCCAACCCTGCAGATACATCATTTCAGTGAAGGTGATGATCGCCAGCGGCATAAACAGGCTGAGCGGCAGCGTGACCCGGGCGATGCGGTTGCCAATGCCGTTATTGGTGATGAAGACATGGAAGCTGTTGGCGTCAGAGCCGGTGATCATACTGCCGATCACCAGCCACATTCCCAGCAGTGTATGTGGTGCGGTGCGGATATCGGCACTCTGGCCGATCATCGTCGTGACCTTGTAGATATAGCCAGCGGTAATCACCACACCGAGCATCAGCATAAAACTCAGCAGGACATCGCAGATCACCCGTTTACAGCGCGGATTGATATGCACGACAGCGATATAGGCACCGGCGAACACAAAAAATAACGCGGTCTGTATCGACATGCGGCCATAACTGCCAGGTTCGTGCTGCAGCAGAAATAGGTAATCCGAGGTGACATTATCTTGTGCTGCATGGCCATAGAGTGCGTTCAGGCACAAAGCCGTCAGTGCGGCGGATAACACCAGTGAATATCTGCTCAGGTGCGGGTGATGGCTCAGCATATAAAGGCAGGTAACCGTCATCAGCAGACACAGCGCGGTACTGCCTTTCATCATATCCCAGCCCTGCGGCATCCAGTCAGACAGCCCGCGCAGACTCCAGCTGAGCAGGATGACTCCCGCAAGCAGCACAGCGAACAGGGTCTGCAACCGGTGCAGACGCTGTGCTTTGCTGCTCAGCTGATCAGGATCGGCGCCTGGCAGCAGGGCTTTAATCCTTATGGAATCCTTGTTCATAAGTGTACCTGTATCATTCCCTGTACGGTGTTACGCAGACTATCCTTCAGTGCGCAGGTTGGCGGTAGAATCGTGACCGATAATAATAAAATTCGCGCGCTATAAACATTAGACCTTGATCAGGAAATAGTCAGTAAATTATGAGTTTCATTTTGTGCTGGATTGAATATACCGCCCTACCTTTGGACGAATCTGTCCGGCAGAACTATCACCACTGGAACAGTGACGAGATATATCAGGCGATCAGCAGCGGCAATGTAAGAGTCAATGGACAGCCTGCGCAGCCGGATCAGCAGCTTGTACCATCGGACCAGATTGAGTTGCTGTTACCTGATCACACAGAAGGTGAAACCGATACCCGCTGGTCGTTATTATGGGAAACGCCTGAGCTGATGGCGGTACACAAACCGGCGGGGCTGCCGGTATCGCGTACCACTCGTAATCTGTTCAACACCCTGATCAGTCTGGTCAGACGCGCAACTCAGCATAAAAGTGCTCATCTGCTGCACCGGCTGGATGCAGAAACCTCCGGCCTTATTTTATTGGCCAATTATGACCACGCAGACCGTAAATGGAAAAAGCGTATAGACCGGCTGATTCAGGCCAAACGTTATCACGCATTGGTGTGGGGCAATCCACAATGGCAGGAAAAAGAATTCAGCTGTTATCTGGCAGAAAAAAACGACAGTGCCATTCGTACCAGAATGCACATTGTTGAAGAAAACGAAGAAGGTTGTGTGAAAACACCAAAACTGTCGATAACCCGCTTTCGTGTGAAGCAACAGTTTGATGGTTACGCGCTGATTGAATGTGAATTGCTGACAGGGCGCAAACATCAGTTAAGGGCACAGCTGGCGCATCTTGGTCATGCCATTATCGGCGATAAAATTTACAGTCAGCAGGGCCGTTTTTATTTAAAAAGACTGGAGCAGGATTTAACCGCAGAAGATTACCGTACGCTTGGTGCGGAACATCACCTGTTGCACGCTTATCAGCTGCAGCTGGATACCGGACGGGAGCAGGTGACACTGACAGATGATGATTATCCGCAAGCATGGGCGCGCTATCTGACACAATAACGTGCAGTGATATGGTGACCGACTGACTGATGGCAAGAAGGAGAGGAGGAAAGAAGGTTACAGTTCGTCGATATTTTTTATGATAAACGGATGGCCGCGGAAAGCACCGCCGTCGATGTAAATCCGGTTGCCCAGGCGCAGTTCATGGTCGGTAATATTGTGACCATAAATAATCCAGTCTATGCCACCAATGCTGCCAGGCTGGCGATTGCGGAAAGGCTCTCTGGCCCAGATTGCACGGCGGGCCTGTTCACTGTCCAGCTGATGAAAATCCTGCCAGTCGCTCAGTGGATAGTCGGCATGAATAACGCCGATACGTTCGCCATGTTTGTTTTCCAGTTCGATAGCCAGCGGCAGTGATTCAATTTTGTGGAACCAGCCGGGCCATTCTTCGTCTTCATCATAGTTCAGAATCCATTCGCCACCGTGCTGCAGAATCAGCTCACGCGCCTCTGCGGATTTTTCACAAAAGCCTTCGTAAATCAGTTGCTCATGGTTACCGATAACAGCAAAAAACCAGGGCTCATCGAGTAAAGCCAGCGCCTGAGCCGGTTCAGGACCACGATCAACCAGATCGCCGGTACAGAACAGGCGGTCTGTCTGATAGTCAAAACCGATCATTTCCAGCTGTTGCCGCAGAGCAGTGACGCAGCCGTGAATATCGCCCACAACAAAATCCCGGCCGTATTGATTGCGGGCAAAGGACTGTCGTACGGGGAGTATGTTCATAATCAACAGATTCGGAACTCAGATGTTATCCGTAAGGATACTCCAGCTGCGTTTTCATACAAGGGACAGGGCCGGTGTAGTGCCGGGTGAGCGCTGACTGCGTGATTGTTGGAAGCTGGCTGGAAGTGAGTTTGTGTGTTCTGCAACGCTGAGGCCGCAAGGTGCGTCTGATTCGCAAGACGAATCTGACTCGCAAGGCTCAATACTGGCGGCTTATCCTTCCTGTGAAGGGAGTGGCCAGACAGAAGATAATTCAGCCTGCTGATTACGGTCGGCGTGTTTCTGCTGATACATGAACATATCGGCTTTCTGCATCATATCGTCGAGAGACATTCGGCTGTTGACGGTGCTGTAGGCGCAGCCGTAACTGTAGCTGATTCTGTAAGGCACTATGTCGGCAGAATTCAGTGTGGTCATCAGCATCTCCAGCCGGCTCAGGGAAGAGCTGGGTACTTTGGCCATGCACAGCACCACAAATTCATCGCCACCGACACGCCCGACCAGATCGGTTTTACGGAATGAATCGCTGAGCAGATCGGCAAAGCGCCGTATCATGGCTGAGCCGGTATCATGGCCGTGTTCATCGTTTACTTTTTTCAGATGATTCAGATCGAAATAAATCATGCACAGTGGCAGGCCATGACGTTCAGCCTGATCCATCATGCGGCCAGCCATCAGGCGGAAACCTTTCAGGTTATAGACCTGAGTCAGCTCATCAATGATCGCCTGTTCGTGCAGCTGAGATTCCAGACTGCGGATACGGAAAATCAGCAGGTAGACAGTGATAAACATGCTGATGCTGACGATGCTCAGGGTCAGTGCAGCAGCCAGCGGAATATCGAAAATGCCTTTGGAGGCCAGCGTAGCACCAGAGATGATACATACCAGCGGGATCACATAGGTCAGCGGCAGAATTGAGCGGGCAATATGGCCGGCCATGTCACGGCGTACGAGTAACGTGTAAAAGCCCTTGTTCAACGGGTGAGCAATCAGGCAGTAGGTGATCAGCAACATACAGGTCATGGTGGGCACAGAGACCCGGATGTGACTGCCCTGATCAATCAGATGGTTTGCTTCAAAAATAAACCCTGCCAGAAATATCGTACACAGCGACAGCAGAATCAGCAGCAGAACATTGGTCAGCCAACGCGATTGAGCACGCCATTCCATAGCGATCAGACCTGACCCCAGAGCGACAAGAAACACAGACGTCTGTAGAGAAGGCGAGTGAGGTGCTGGAGGGTTGGGATTATTCTGCAGGAAAGTATTAAAAATCAGGTGCTGATCTATCAGGTGGTAAGCCATTGATGATACGGCAATAAACACAATGCCGACGGCAGACATGGTGTTGGTGAGACCATCGTAATGGTGACGGCTGGCATGCAGACAGACGACCGCAAGAAAGAATCCCAGTGCGGTATTCGGATGCATGTAAGACCAGCCTGCAGGCAATATGCTTCCCAGCGTTTTTGACTGCCAGGCGATAATGACAGTAATACAAATAACCGCAACGACAAACATAACCCCAAGACGGCTGACGAAGGCAAAGTGCTCCAGCGCCGGGTCGTTATCTGGTTGCAGATATTCTGCTGAGTCAGTCATTAATCTTCCGTGGCCAATAAGAAACAAAAGGGAGTCAGATAAGTATCGCCAATTCTGCCCGGATTGCGAAAATATGTACGCAATAATACGGTTGCCTGAGCCGGTATGGGTAGAAAGTCATATAAAAAATAAGGTTATGTAAGGCTTTGTTACGGGTCTGTGAACATGTGAATCCTGTTGAGAAAAAAGATGGTAAGACCTGGGGGCAGGATGGCCGGGCCTGCGATGTTTTTGCAGGAGCGGCTTCAGCCGCGAAGGTTGTGAGTGGGTGGTTTATTGCAGGAGCGGGTTCAGCCGCGAATCCGGCGCAGCCGGACGTTACGGATATTGGTGGGCGGAACTGAAGCTTAACTCCTGTATTTCAGTCACTTCCACCATCCATGGCGGTCGAGCCCACCCTACGAACAGCGGTTTATTAATTAAAACGCGGTTTAAATATGGAAAGATCCGTAGGGTGGGCTCCGCCCACCAAAGATTCCGCAAGAATATAACGCACATAACAATATTGGTGCGCAGTGCGCACCCTACGATAATTCTAATCGGCGAATTATTGTATGGTCGTATTCACCCGCTATGGTTATGAATCGGGTATTTATTGTAGGAGCGGCTTCAGCCGCGAATCCGGCGTAGCCGGACATTGCAGGTAATTACGGTAAATTGGTGCGCATTGCGCACCCTACAATTATAGGGGACAGAGATTAATGTGCGGGACGGGTTCACCCGCGAAAAAGGCGAATGGGCCTGCGGCCATCGGAGCTGAAGCACCTCCTACAAATATCTGTGATTCCGGTTACGGCTGTACATTGCAGGAGCGGGTTTACTCGCTAATGAAGTGAATGGGTAGTTTATTGTAGGAGCGGCTTCAGCCGCGAATCCGGCGCAGCCGGACGTTACGGCTCGGACGTTACGGATATTGGTGGGCGGAACTGAAGCTTAACTCCTGTATTTCAGTCTCTTCCACCATCCATGGCGGTCGATCCCACCCTACGAAAACCCGGTTATTTAATTAAAATACGGTTTAAATTCGGAAAGATCCGTAGGGTGGGCTCTGCCCACCATCTGGTTGTATTAAATCGCCGTAATTAAATTAAAAAAAGACCGTATAAACACGGCGTATCATCCGGCCACGACATCACTACATCACACACCACAAAACCACAACATCACATCGTTACAACCGTCCGAAATCCATCAGTGGCTGCAGCCAATAATGCACATCGTAATGGGCGAACTGTTCGCGCAATTTGGCCAGCATTCCTGCCGCCTGTTCTTCCGGCAGATGCATTCCAATCATGGTACGTTTCTGTTTGCCCTGAATCTGTTCTGCCAGGGTCAGCTGTTCATTGCGGTTGCTGTGCCCCCAGGCCTGCCAGGAGGTAAATCCCGGCAGGTTTTCTTCCAGCAGCCAGTCAGTAATGGCTTCGGCCTGAGCAGGGCGGGTGGATAACGTCAGTAAAACTTCACTCATTTTGCACGCTCCAGAATAAACCGGCGATAAATCACGGGCAGTACATACAGGGTTAACAGGGTAGAAGTGAACAGACCGCCGATCACCACCACCGCCAGCGGTTTCTGAATTTCACTGCCGGGGCCAGTGGCGAACAGCAGAGGAATCAGACCAACAGCCCCTGTCGTCGCGGTCATTAACACCGGGCGTAAGCGGCGTACGGCACCGTGCAGCACGACATCCATACCATTGAAACCGAGATGCCGCAGATGACGGAAATGCTCAACCAGCACCACGCCGTTCATCACCGCCACCCCTAATAAAGCAATAAAGCCCACTGATGCCGGCACCGATAAATATTCGCCGCTGAGCCACAGCGCAACCACGCCACCAATCATGGCAAAGGGAATGTTGCACAGAATCAGCAGAGATTCGTTCAGACGACCAAAGGTGGTAAATAACACCAGCAGCACCAGACCAATCGCTACAGGCACCATTAAACCCAGACGTGCGTTTGCCCGCTGCTGGTTTTCAAATTCACCGCCCCAGGACAGCACATAACCGGCTGGCAGTTCGACATTCTGTTGCACCAGAGTCTGTGCGGCGGCAACAAAATCACTCAGCGCTACACCGCTGACGTTCACATTCACCACCGCAAAGCGCTGGCCCTGTTCACGACGGATCAGTACCGGGCCTTCGGTTTCATGGGCGGTTACCACGCTGGACAGCGGCACGGCCTGACCATCGGCACTGGTGATGGTTAATTGATTCAGTAACTGCTCAGCCTGAATCTGTGCAGGCTGGCGGATAACCAGTGGTACCTGACGGTCACTGAAAATAATATCGCCACTGCCGACGCCTTCGAGATAACTGCGCATGGCCTGCTGTACGTCTTCAACATTCAGACCGTAGCGGGCAACGGCGTCGTACAGAATATCCAGCTGAAAGTAATGCATACCATCAGCCTGGGATACCATCACCTCAGTGACACCCTGCAGGGTTTTTACCTGTTCGCCAATGCTGTCGGCCAGGTTCTGTAATTTATTCAGCTCACTGCCGAAAATTTTAATTGCCACATCACCACGGGAGCCGGAAATCATTTCCGATACACGCATATCAATGGGCTGAGTAAAGCCGTAATTCACACCGGGGAAAGCGTCCATGGCCTGACGGATGGTTTCTTTGATGTCGTCTTTGCTGTCGGCCTGCCACTGATCACGCGGCTTCAGCTGCAGAAACATATCGGTTTCGTTCAGACCCATGGGGTCCATCCCCAGATCATCCGAACCGGTACGGGCAATAATGCGTTCAATATCCGGACTGGCGGCGAGCAGTGCCTTTTCCACTTTCTGATCGATATCCAGAGATGCTTCCAGGCTGATGGTTGGCGTTTTTTCCAGCTGCACAATCAAATCGCCTTCGTCCATTTCTGGCATAAAGGCTTTACCGGTTTGCAGAAAAGCCATAACCGCCAGCACCAGAGCAACAGCAACACCAATCAGCAGCGGCTTTGGATTATTCAGCGTCGCCTGCAGACTGTGGGTGTAATAATTCTGCAGGGCAATAATCCATTTCGGTGTGGAAACTTTCTTCTCATTAATCAGCATAGAGCTGAGTACCGGTACCAGCGTCAGCGACACCAATAATGAACTGGCCATGGCAAACATAATGGTCATGGCCACTGGCGCAAACATTTTGCCTTCCAGTCCCTGCAGGGTAACCAGTGGTGAAAATACCAGCAGAATAATCAGGGTGCCGGAAATAATCGGCACCATAACTTCTTTAATGGCGCGGAAAATAACGTGCATGCGCGGCAAGGAACGTGACGCCTGCTGCAATTGCGTGACGGTGTTTTCGACCACGACGACTGAGCCATCGACCAACATGCCAATGGCGATGGCCAGACCGCCAAGGCTCATCAGGTTGGCGCTCATGCCAAAGTGATTCATCACGATAAACGTCATCAGTGCTGACATCGGCAGGTTCACCGCAACCACTAAGGCTGTGCGCACATTACCAATAAACAGGCCGAGCATAACGATCACCAGAGCTACCGCAATCCATAGTGCTTCTGCCACTGTGCTGACGGCGCGGTCAATCAGATGACTGCGGTCGTAGAAGGTATTAATGGTTAATCCCTGCGGCAGACCCGGGCGGATTTTATCCAGTGCTTCGTTGACCCCGGCTATAACGCTGCGGGCGTTGGCATTTTTCAGGGCCACGACTAAGGCTTCTACCGTTTCGCCTTTGCCGCTGTCCGTCACTGCGCCATAGCGGGTCATGGACGACAGAGAAACCTCAGCCACGTCGGCCAGCCGCACCGGATTGCCCTGATAAACCGTCACGATACGATTCTTTAAATCGTCCATCGTCTGAATACGGCCACCACTGGTGACGATCATGGATTCTTCGCCACTGTTAATGCGCCCGGCACCGTCATTGCGGTTATTTGCTGCAAGAAAATTCTGCAGATCAGACAGGCTCATTCCGACCGCCGCCAGGGCCTGCATATCCGGTGCAACCTGATAAGCTTCCACGCGTCCGCCGAGGGCATTGATATCAGCCACACCGGCAACGGTGCGCAGCAGCGGACGGATCTGCCAGTCGAGAATGCGGCGCTTTTCTTCCAGCGATTGTGGGCCGTCCAGCGTCATCATCAGCAGTTCGCCCAGCGGTGTACTCATGGCGGCAATACCGCCGCTGATGCCCTGTGGCAGGTCCGGCCAGATGGCGGCCAGACGTTCAGACACCTGCTGCCGTGCCCAATAAATATCGGTGCCGTCGGTGAAATTTACGGTGATATCGGTAATACCGTATTTAACTACTGAGCGCAGAATACTCTGGTTGGGAATGCCCAGCAGTTCTACTTCGATTTTGCGCGTTACCCGGGTTTCCAGTTCCTGCGGCGCAAGCCCAGGCGCTTTAATAATGATCTTAACCTGGGTGGGGGAGATTTCCGGGTAGGCATCAATGCGCAGATTCTGAATCACATTCAGACCGGCGAGAAAAATACCTATGCTGGCCACCACAATCAGAATGCGCTGACGCAGTACGCCCTGTAAAAAGGAGGCAAGCATTTATTCTTCCTCCCCACTTTGCCACAGGGATTTCAGCGTTGCGGTTGACGTCACGGCGATTTCTGCATTTTCCAGTTCGCTGTCCTGCAGCAGCAGTTGCTGATTACCGGCGATAAAGCGCTCGAGTTTAACCGGCGTTACGCCCTGTGCACTGCGCACAAAAATCCAGGATTGTGAATCACTGCGGATACGGCTGGATGGTGCTACCGCCCAGCCATCCGCAGCGGAAGGAATGTCGGCCTGTAAAACACTGCCGGGTTTAATATCGGCTGGATTGGTGGTAGCTGATTTAAGCCACAGCGTCTGCTGGTGGGCGACATTTTCGGTGCGGCTGATACTTTCCACACTGGCTTTGAAGCGTTCGCCGCTGCTTTGATCGCGTACCATAACAGTATCGCCCTGTTGCAGTGTGCTGCTTAATGACGCCGGCAGCATAACTTTCAGGCGCAGTTCCTGTTGCGGCCAGAATACGGCGAGGGCTTCACCGGCGGCAAAGTGATCACCTGGCTTGCGCATAATGGCGTTCAGCCAGCCATCACTGGCGGCATTAAAATGAAATTCCGCTGATAAGTTATTTTCCCAGCTGGCGGGCAGGTGCATAAGAATCTGTTTATTCAGCGTTAATTCATCACGCAGCATCTGACATTTCAGATTCTGTTCCTGTAAATCCAGTTTTGATGTCAGGCCGCGTTTGCTGCGTTCACGCATGTCGCTTAAGCGCTGATCGCATAATGCGCTTTCCTGCAGCTGGCGGCGATTACGCTGAAAAAAGCTCAGCACGTCGTGGCTGTGCAGATCTGCCAGCGGTTGTTCGCTGTTAAGTACATCGCCGGCCTGAGCCTGCCAGGCTTCCACACGGCCTTCAAACGGCAGGCTGATAATCTGCGCTTTGTTATCTGGTACGGTAGCAATAGCGGGCAAACTGGTCAGAGTAATATCGTGGCGCAGGCTGTTATTCAGCGTAACAAACTGAATATCGAGTGCTTTAATCTGACTGTCGGATAAAGTTAATTCGCTGGCGTTTACTGCATTGGAAAAAACAACATTCGATAAAACAGCAGAGGATAAAACCGCACTGCTGATAACTGAACTTAGCAGCGCCTTATTGAATAGGTTAAAAAAAGAAATGCGGGTTGTCATAACGTCTGGCCCTGTAACTGATTCCATTGACTGATGGTGCGGAAATACTGAATACGTGCATCATCGGCCTGCTGCTGCAATTGCCAGATGCTGTTCTGAATCTGTAACCACTGAAAGCCGGATAAAGTACCGCGCTGATAGGCCTGATACTGGCCGTCGTATTGGCTCTGGGCCTGTTCGCTTAATGCGCTGAGTTCCTGCCAGCGTTGCTTCATTTGTGGCAGAGCAGTGCGCAGTGCTTCACGCTCACGCTGCAGTTGCTGGCGGGTACGGATGCTGTTGGCGTGCTCACTGCTGAGCTGGCGCACGGCATCGCGGCGGGCGCTGTAACTGGTGTGGCCAAAATCCATACTGATGCCCAGTTGCATCATGTCAGCAGCGGGCTGAGTATCCAGTTCATCCGTGTGTTTTACACCAAGACTCAGGCGCGGATTAAAACGGCTGCTTTCGCTGGAACGGAAATTGGCATCCGCCTGTTGCGTGCGTGCCTGTAAGGTTTGCAGCAGAGGGTGGGATTCCAGCGCCTGTTCCGGACTTTGGCTGAACTGCCAGTTGTTGGGTAATTCAGCGAGTCCGGTAAGCTGCTGCCAGTGTTGAGAGAGACGGGATTTCTGCTGATTATTGAGCAGCAGCTGATTTTTAATGGTTTGCAGTTGCTCCTGCACGGCGAGGCGGTCGGAGGCCGGACGCTCGCCCTGTTCAATTAATAACGACAGCCAGGACAACTGCTGCTGTACTGCATCCAGCCGTTGCTGATTACGCGTAAGGCTGACTTCATTGGCGGCAAAATCCCACCACCAGGTTTGCAGTTCACTGGCCAGTTGCCAATGCAGCAGGTTAGCGCGGGCGTCATTCTCGGCATTGGCAGCATTGCGGTAAGCGCGCTGACTGCCGATCCGTGCCGGGCGGGCAATGGGTAATTCCACCGCCGCCTGCCATTCAGCCGGGCTGCCGCTGGCGTTGTCTTCCTGCTGATAATCCAGTGATGCCGATGGCGGTGCCGCCAGCCAGACCGGAGATGAATCGCGGGTAATGCGGTTTTCCTGCGCCAGAAATGCCTGTTCCGGTAAATTCTGCCAGGCCGCGTTTAAAGCCTGTTCAAAAGTCGGTGGCATTGCCAGTGCAGACAACGGCAGGCAATAACACAGCAGGGAGCTGACAGCTCTCCAGGGGCGATGTAAGACAGCGTGCATGATGGTTCTCCAGAAATATCTGGCCGAACTCTAGCGGGGCTAGCTTAAACGAAACTGAAAACGCAGAGGTGATGGCGTTGGAGGTGCCTGGAGTTGGAGTGGCCTGGAGTCGGAGTGTGTTGTGCAAAGTGATTCTGAAAGAGCGATTTATTGCAGGAGCGGCTTCAGACGCGAAGATTGTGAATGGGTGGTTTATTGCAGGAGCGGATTCAGCCGCGAAGGTTGTGAATGGGTAGTTTATTGTAGGAGCGGCTTCAGCCGCGAAGGTTGTGAATGGGTATTTTATTGTAGGAACGGCTTCAGCCGCGAATGCGGCGCAGCCGTCCATTACGGATATTGGTGCGCATAGCGCACCCTACAATGATTCGGATCGGATATTTATTGTAGGAGCGGCTTCAGCCGCGAATCCGGCGCAGCCGGACGTTACGGATCGGATGTTACGAATATCGGTGGGCGGAGCCCACCAAAGGTGCCGCAAGAAGACGGCATACAACAACAATACAAAAACTGGTACGCATTGCGCACCCTACAATTATTCGGGTCGGATAATTATTGCAGGATGGCTTCACCCTCGAAAAAGGCGAATGGGCCTGCGGCCATCGGAGCTGAAGCACCTTCTACAAATATCTGTGATTTGTGAATGGGTGGTTTATTGTAGGAGCGGGTTCACCCGCGATAAAGGCGAATGGGCCTACGGCCATCGGAGCTGAAGCACCTCCTACAAATATCTGTGATTTGTGAATGGGTGGCTTATTGCAGGAGGCCGCTTAAGCCGCGAATCCGGCGAATGGGCCATCGGCCATCGGAGCTGAAGCACCTCCTACAAATATCTGTGATTATGGTTACGGCAGTACATTGTAGGAGCGGGTTCACCCGCGAAAAAGGCGAATGGGCCTGCGGCCATCGGAGCTGAAGCCCCTCCTGCAAATATCTGTCATCCCTGCAAATAACATAAAAAAGCCCGGTAATTTCCATGTAAACGGAAATTACCGGGCTTTTTAAATTATCCGATCGTCTGTTTTATCAGCGTCTTAATTCACGCCTTAATGCCTGTTTTGACTTCTGTATTGTCGACTGTCTAATCAGGCATCTGCTATACCACAGATATTAAAGCGCTGACATTACACCGCAGACCTTAAACCGCTGACGATTTATGCCGGATGATGTTCATGCCAGTGACGGGCGATGTCGGAACGACGGCATACCCAAACATCATCATGCTGCTGAATATAATCCAGGAAGCGTTTCAGCGCGGCAGCACGGGCAGGGCGGCCAACCAGACGGCAGTGCAGACCCACGCTCATCATTTTCGGTGTGGTAGCACCTTCTTCATACAGATAATCAAAGTTGTCTTTCAGGTAAGTGAAGAACTGATCACCGCTGTTAAAACCCTGAGCCGATGCAAAGCGCATGTCGTTGGCATCCAGAGTATAAGGCACGACAAGATGCGGTTTGGCACCGGTCAGATCCCATTTTGGCAGGTCGTCGCTGTAATCGTCGGCGTCGTACAGGAAGCCGCCTTCTTCAATCACCAGATCACGGGTGTTCATGCTGTTACGGCCGGTGTACCAGCCTTCCGGACGGGAGCCGGTCACTTTCTTATGCAGCTCGATGGCTTTCTGCATATGTTCGCGTTCAACATTTTTCGGCACGTACTGGTAATCAATCCAGCGCAGACCGTGGGAGGCGATTTCCCAGTCGGCTTTCAGCATGGCTTCCACCACTACCGGGTTGCGTTCCAGAGCCATGGCCACACCAAACACGGTAACCGGCATGTTGCGCTCGGTGAACATGCGGTGCAGACGCCAGAATCCGGCACGGCCGCCGTATTCGTACATGGATTCAATGTTCATGTGACGCTGACCTTCCAGCGGCTGAGCACCCACCACTTCAGACAGAAAGGCCTCAGAAGCACGGTCACCATGCAGGATGCAGTTCTCACCGCCTTCCTCGTAGTTAATTACAAACTGCACCGCTACGCGGGCTTTGTTGGGCCATTGCACAACCGGCGGATGCTCGCCATAACCGATAAAGTCTCTTGGGTAACTCATAGTTTGTTCCTGTTTCAGATGCAGTTAATGCGCGCGCCGGGACGCAGAACGTACGGGAATGTACAGCATAGCGTACCGGGCGGGGGTCGCTTTCCGGTGAATTCTGGTGAAAAGCTGACTGGTTGGTCAGCCGAGTGTAGCGCGTTCTTTTTCAAAAAGGGAGTGGTCCACGCCTGTGCAACAGGCAGTCCACCGGATTGTACAAAACGTCAGGCCATCTATGCTGGCGGCAGAATTGTCATAACCATTGTTCAGGATCCATGAAGGGCGCACAATCTGTGCTCAGCCTGCTGTATCCGGCAGGACCCGCTACCGATAACAACTCAAAGTCAGCCAGTAAAGCGGCACTAAAACTCAACACCCGGCACAAAGGAATCTGTCATGTCACCAGCTCAAGATACTTCATCATCCTATCAGCCGTTCAGCGATGGCCTGCGTTTTACCGGCGATTGTGGTTACCGGATCGACAACGACCGCGTCATCATCAGTCTGCACGGCATTGCTAATGATCGCCCGGCGGATAACCTGAGCGGCTCACTCAGTGTTGAACTGTGGGCGCTGACGGATGTGTATCAGGGCGGTAATTTCAGCGGTTTTGCGCTGGCTGCCACCCAGATCGGCCAGATCAGCGGCGGCCACTGGCTGGCGGATTGTGAATACGACCTGATTCTTGATCAGCCACCGGGCGGCGATTGGAATCTGTGCCTGATGCTGCGTGAGTCGGATGGACAGAATTTTGAAACCCGAGCCTGGGTAAACTTCCCGCTGCTCTATTCGGTTGAAGCACCGGCAGCGCTGGCGGATGACCCGATTCCGGAAGTGGAAGCGGTATCAGAAGTGGCCGAAGTGAAAGAAGAAACCCCGGTGGTGGTCAGTATCGAACGCAAACGCCGCCCGGTAGAAAAACAGGACACACCGGCAGTAAAAACCGCGAAAAAGAGCAAAACATCCCTGACGACCGTGTCCGTGAATAACGCCACCGAGAAAGAACTGGCATCGGTGAAAGGATTATCGAAAAAAGTCGCCGCTGCCATTGTTGCCGGCCGCCCTTATAAAAAATTGGATGACCTTCTGGAACTGAAAGGTATGGGCAAAAAAATGCTGGAGAAATTACGACCGGCGCTGATGTTGTAAATAGCAGGTATTCAATAACCTGTAAAAACCGGTGATACCGTGACGGCGGATCACCGGTTTTTTATGAGTTTGGTTTGTGATTTTTTAGGCGGGTTCAGCCGCGAATATTATGAAAAGGGGATTTATTGTAGTAGCGGGTTCTCCCGCGAAAAAGGCGAATGGGCCTGCGGCCATCGGAGCTGAAGCACCTCCTACAATGATTCGGATCGGCG